>OOBI01001025.1_pt1 | contig 17646 bp, 10 predicted proteins | sample 1671081 | NCBI WGS metagenome assembly OOBI01 (sample SAMN06348120, study PRJEB24527) | human gut metagenome | biome: human gut; feature: ankylosing spondylitis patient; material: feces | host: Homo sapiens | place: China | collected 2015-10 | reverse complement strand
GGTGTTAGCCGATGGCAGGAAGAAAGAGCGACTTCACTCTCACGAAGCTCGATGACTTATTCTCGACGCAGGAACAGAGAGATGAAGAAAAACTTTCAAAAATCCGAGATATTCCCTTGACTGAGATTGACGATTTCCCCGACCACCCTTTTAAGGTGCGTGATGACGAGGATATGGCACAGCTCATTGAGAGTATTAAGGAACGAGGGGTAATCACTCCGGCGACGGTAAGGCAGAAAGAGGACGGCAGATACGAACTCATATCGGGACACAGACGAAAGCGAGCCTGTGAGCTTGCCGGGTTTGATACTCTCCGTTGTGAGGTCGTTGAACTGAACCGAGACGAAGCCACGATTTTAATGGTTGAGAGCAACTACCAAAGGTCGCAGATACTTCCCTCGGAAAAAGCCTATGCCTACAAAATGCGTTTGGAAGCATTGAGCAGACAAGGCAAAAGAACAGACCTAACTTCCGACCCAGTGGGTTGGAAGTCAAGCGGAAAAGAAACAGCACAACTAATTGGAGAGCAGTCGGGTGACAGTCAAACCCAAGTTCGCAGATATATTCGCCTTACAAACCTTGTTCCCGAACTTTTGGAATATGTTGATGAGGGGCGAATTAAAATGCGACCGGCGGTTGAATTGTCTTTTCTCGATGAGGACAGTCAGCGTGATGTGGTTGATGAAATCGACCTGAACGACGCAACCCCGTCCCACGACCAAACAATCCGTATGCGAAAGTTCTTTGAGGAGGGCAAGCTCACAACCGAAGCAATCCAAGCGATTATGTCGGAGGAAAAACCAAACCAAAGGGAGAAAATTGTTTTGAGGGGCGATAGGGTTCGACAGCTTATCCCGAAGAATATTCCCATAAGCCAAACGGAGGATTTTGTGTGCAAGGCATTGGAGCATTACAACAAGTTTCTGCGAAGCAGAGCCGACCGTGACAGCCGATAGCCTTCCCCCTTTCTCACACTCTAACCCCTATATATACCGGCTATTAACCTGCTGAAAAATATACTCTATCTCCCTTGAGTATATCTATCTCTAATAACATATAGCTGTCTATAAAAGGGTTCGCACATTTGGAGCAAAAGCAAAATGTCTGCTACGATAAAAAGTTCAGCCAATCGCACCTTTGATGTTTTGACCGGTTTTGATTACGATTAAGGCAGAAAGGAGCGATGGATATGAAAAACAGGCTGATACCTTGTGTTCTTGCCTGCCTGATGATTTTCCTCGTAGGTTGTAACGGTAACACAGCCAAAGAAGCTGCACAGGAGATTACGAAAACAGAGACTTCTTTTCCGGCTGGTAATACCGAAACAGATTCTCAGGAAGAAACGGCAGAAGAACCGGAAAGCACGACAGTTCAGGAAGAAACACCGATTACGGCAGAAGAAAGCCAATCAACCGCTGAAAGGCAGACGGTTGCGACTGTTCAGACAAAACCGGCGGAAGAAAAAACGGCTGATACTCCTGCAACCGAAAAGCCAAAGGCAGAGCCACCGAAGCAGACAACCACGCAGGCTGAACCCGAAAAACAAACGGAACAGCCAAAAGAACAGACAACTGCCGAACAAAAGCCGGTTGAAAAACCGACTGAAAAGCCGGCAGAACCGAAACCGACAGAGCCGCACAAGCAGACATTCGATGTCAGCCCTTATGTTAGTTACGCAAAAGAGTATGCGGTAAGCATAGGGCTTTCTCTTGACATCACGGCGACAGAATGTTGGGACAACCCCATATCCGCAAATCCTAACCGAAGCGGTATCAAGTCTGATATTGAAAGCAGACTGAACCGATACAAGAACAGCGAGGGTTTTACCGCTGTGTGGATATGGACAGAAAAGCTATCCGATACGGATTACAACATCTATATCGGCTACTGCTAAAACAAAATAATTTTAAGCGGACGCACTGAGTAAAATCGGTGCGTTTTTGCATTTCAAGGAGGAAAACGCAATGGTTAAAACAAAATTCAAGAAAGCCGTCTCGCTTATGTTGGCGGCGGTTATGAGCCTTACTGCTTTTACGGGCATTGGGGCAACGACAGCCTTTGCAGCCGTAGGAGAAAAAGCCGATGTGTACCTCGTCGATTATCCCCGAAGCGGAGATACCAATAACAACGGCGAATGGGGACACGGCAATCTCAACTATATGAACGGTTGGAAAGGCTTGTCCACAAAATATACAGGACTTCGTGCAATGGGTTCGTATTCGGGCAATATTGCCTACTGTATTGAACCGGGTACAGGTCAGCGGACTGGAGATACTCTCACCGAAAAGGACGAGAACTTCTTTAATAACATCAGCCCGAACGGAACGATTTCCGGCGATGACATTCGCCTGCTTATCGGTCGTATCTTGCAGTACGGCTACCGTGGAGGTATTTCGACAAGCTGGAAGTCGCAGAATGAAAGCGACGCAAACTGTATCGCACACGCTTATGCCACTCAGATTTTGATTTGGGAAACGATTGTCGGAGAAAGAGACGCAGGCTTTAATCACGTTTCTACCAGCGGATACAATGCCGTGCTTGAATGTGTAAGCACTGCACACCCACTCCGCAGTAAAATCTTGTCGTACTACAACAGTATGGTAACAAGTGTTCAGAATCACACCAAAGTGCCGAGCTTCTGCACAAGGTCAAGCGGTTCTGCAAAGGTAAACGAGCTTGAATGGAACGGAAGCAAGTATGTTGCTACTCTCACCGATACAAACGGTGTGCTTGGCAATTACAACTTCTCGGCAAACATTGACGGGGTTTCTTTCTCTGTCAGCGGAAACAAATTGACTGTTTCGATGGAGAAAGCTCCGAGCAAGGAATTTACCATCACAGCCGCAAAAAAGAACGGTGTCCGCAGAGGTGTTGTCGTATGGTCTGACGGTATCCATCAGAACGGAAACGGCATTCAGGATGTGGTCACTTATGCTCAGGAGGTCAGTGACCCTGTCAGCGGCTTTGTCAAAATGAAGGTAAGCTACGGCTCTTGTCAGATTGTAAAGACAAGTGAGGACGGAAAGGTTGACGGCATTCAGTTTACCATAAGCGGTAACGGTGTCAATCAGACTGTAACAACCGCAAACGGCGGTAAATTCCAACTGGATAACCTTATGCCCGGTGTTTACACGGTAACAGAACAGTCTATCGACAAATATGTTCCGCAGGAGGTTCACAGAGTAACTGTTGTTGCCGGTCAGGTGTCAAAGGTCAATTTCAATAATGTTCTCAAAAGAGGTAATCTTCAGGTCATCAAATCTTCTGAGGATAACTTGGTTGAGGGCGTTACCTTCCATCTTTACGGCACATCTCTTTCCGGTATTGCTGTCGATGAGTATGCCGTGACAGATAAGAACGGTGTTGCTTCTTTTGATGATGTGCTTATCAGCGGCACTACCCCATACACCATTGAGGAAGTGGATACCGCAATCCGTTATGTTGTGCCTGCAAATCAGACCGCACCGATTAACTGGAAAGAAGTAACCACAAGAAACTTCACGAACATTCTCAAAAAGTTCAGCGTAACCGTAACAAAGAGCGACCGAGAGGAAGGCACACCGCAGGGCGACGCTACCCTTGCCGGAGCAGTTTACGGTATCTATAAAGGCGAAACCCTTGTGGACAAGTATGTGACGGATAAGAACGGGCAGTTTACCACAAAGGAATATGTCTGTGATAATGACTGGACAATCCGTGAAATCACGCCGTCCGAGGGTTATCTGCTTGATACGACTGTTCACAAGGTCGGTGCTGAACCGCAGCTTTATACGGTGGAACACAATCAGACAGCAAATGATGTTACCGAACAGGTTATGAAAGGCAATATCGCCATTATCAAGCACACCGATGACGGCGAAACTCAGATTGAAACACCGGAAAACGGAGCAACCTTTGAAATCTATCTCAAATCTTCCGGCAGTTTTGACGCAGCAGAAGAAGATGAAAGAGATGTCATTGTCTGTGATGAAAACGGTTTCGGGCAGACAAAGGATATGCCTTACGGCGTATATACCGTTCATCAGACCTCCGGTTGGGAAGGTCGTGAGCTGATGAAGAACTTTGATGTGTTCATTGCTCAGGACGGACAGACCTACCGCTATCTTATCAACAACGCAAACTTTGAAAGCTATATCAAGGTTGTCAAGGTGGACGCAGAAAGCGGTAAAAACATTCCTTATGCCGGTGCAGGCTTCAAAATCTTTGACCCTGACGGCAATCAGGTAACAATGACCTTCACTTATCCTACTCCGACAACGATTGATACTTTCTACACCGACGCAAACGGACAGCTTGTGACACCGGAAAAACTGGAATACGGCAAGGGATATTCTCTTGTAGAAGTTCAGGCTCCTTACGGATATGTGCTTGACAGCACACCGGTGTACTTTGATGTGGCAGAGGAACATTCTTCCGATGAGGGTGGTATTACCGTGATTAAGGTCGATAAGCCTAATATGGCACAGAAAGGTACAGTCAGCATTGAAAAGACCGGCGAGGTGTTTTCAGGGGTAAATATCTCCGGCGTGGAAAACGCCGATGTGATTTATCAGCCTGTCTATGAAGTGAAAGGTCTTGCAGGTGCAGTTTATGAGATTAGCGCAGCAGAAGATATTATCACTCCCGACGGTACACTCCGTTATGCAAAGGGCGAGGTAGTAGATACTGTTACCACAGATGAAAACGGACTTGCCAAGAGTAAGGAGCTTTATCTCGGAAAATATACGGTGGTTGAAATTACTGCACCGGAGGGTATGGTCATCAACAAAGAAGCTCACGATGTTGAGCTGACTTATGCCGGTCAGGAAGTGTCTGTAACCGAAACCGCCACAAGCTTTGTAAACGACAGGCAGAAAGTAGCGGTAAGTCTTGAAAAGACTATTGAAAAGAACGACATCTTCAATATCGGCAACGGCGATGAAATGAAGAATATCAGCTTCGGACTTTTCGCCGCAGAAGAACTTGTTTCTGCAAGCGGTACTTCTATTCCGGCAGACGGACTGATTGAGATTATCTCACTTTCCGAGAACGGCAAGGCTGTTATCAAAACCGACCTTCCTTTCGGAAGCTACTATGTAAAGGAACTTGCCACCGATGAGCATTATATCCTTACCGACGCCAAGTATCCGTTCACTTTCAGCTATGCCGGTCAGGATACCGCAAATGTTGAGATTGCGGTCAATGACGGCAAGCCGATTGAAAACAAGCTCATTTACGGTTCTGTTTCCGGTAAGAAGATTACCGAAAACGGCGAAGCACTGGGAGGTGCTGTAATCGGTCTGTTTAAGGCTGATGAAACCGAATTTACAAAAGAAAATGCTTTGATGACTGCTACCTCCCAAAAAGACGGTAGCTTTTCTTTTGAGAAAGTACCGTATGGCAACTGGCTTGTAAGAGAAATCGAGCAGCCGGAGGGCTTCGTGCTTGATGAAACTTCTTATGAAGTTAAAATCTCCGAGGTCGCTCAGGTCATTGAGGTCGAAATCGTCAATGAGTATGTTCACGGCAATATCAAGTTGACTAAGGTCGATGAAGATTACCCGGACAACAAGCTGACAGGAGCGACCTTTGAGGTTTACAAAGATGTAAACGGCGACGGTAAACTGGATGACGCCGACGAGCTTATCGGAACTCTCTCCGAAACCTCTACCGGTATTTACGAGATGAAGGAACTTCTTTACGGAAAATACCTTGTAAGAGAAACCAAAGCACCGGATGGCTTTGAGCTTGATAAGGGTGTGTACTCTGTTTTCATTGAAAAAGATGAAACCACCTACGAGGTAGAAAACAAAGCCGGCGTCGGCTTTATTAACACAGCTATGAAAGGAAACCTGAAAATCGTTAAAACTTCCTCTGACGGTAAGGTTGAAGGCTTCACTTTCAGAGTTACAGGAGTAAACGGTTACGACCGAAGCTTCACGACCGATAAGAACGGCGAAATCATTATCGAGGGACTTCGTATCGGCGATTACACCATTTCCGAGGTTCAGGATAGTGTTTCTGCTTCCTATGTGCTTCCTGCGGATAAGATTGCAACCGTAAAGGTCGGTTCTACTACCGTTGTGGAAATGCACAATGAGCTGAGAGATACACCAAAGACCGGAGATAACAGCAATGTGGGCTTGTGGACGGCACTTGCGGGACTTTCTGCCCTCGGTATTGTCGGCACAGCCGTTGTTGCGTACAGAAAAAAGAAGAAGGAGGACAATGAGTAATGGACGCTAAAACAATCGTAGCAGTTGTATTAGTCGCCTTTATTATCGGCGGCTTTATCTTCTTGCAGATTAAGAACAGAAAGAAATAAGGAACGCTTGTGTGGGCGGAGTGAAAACTTCGCCCACCGTTCTTTTACGGAGGTGCATTATGAATAAGCAAAAGACGGTTGACAGCAAGGTGCTTGCAATACTCAGAGAATGCCCCGAAACGAGGTATGACGATATGCAGCTTATCCTTTGCTATTACAACCGATACAGCTATATGAGAGTCGGAGATTTACCGCTTGAGGATATAGTCAACAACTATAAAGGCTACGGCTTGCCGTGCTTTGAGACTATCCGCAGAGCAAGACAGAGAGTGCAATCCCTATTTCCCGAACTGTCAAGGCAGTGCAGTGGCTGCGACTGCGGAAACATCAGAATTGTGATTGAAGTAAGCTGAGGTGTGGATATGAACGAGGGAAAAAGAAAAATCGGTGAATACACTGTTCTTTGCTCGGTCAATGTGGGCGAAAAGGAAGTTATCTTGGCTTCCAATGAGCAAAGTACAAACGGCGATAAATTTATGTGCGGCTTTGCAGAGCGAAACGACCTGTTTGAACTGTGTTCGGAATGTATGGTAAGCGATGACTATATCGAAATCGTACACCTTTTCGGAAGCCGTGTGGCAAATGAAGCGGAGCTTTTCAAGGAACAGGTCGAAAAACTGGATATTCCAATCACACTCATAACAGAAGCCGACTGTATCCCCGACCACTATTCCAAAGACATCAATGGCAAAATCATAGCCATTGACCCCAAGGTATTAAAGCCTGAATTTCAGAGAGCCGACAGACAGCTCTACTATGTTACAGGTGGTTTCGGTGCGTCGGCAAACAGCCGTGGAAGTGCCGTGTTTTGTACCAATCTTCACACCGGCAAATCAACCCGATATGAAAGAATGGATGTTATGGGCGAAATAAAGCCTGAGCGTCTGCCTGAATGGGCAAAGGAAAAGGCACAAGAGCTTTCAAACAAGAAGCGAAATAAAGACAAAGAACGATAAGGAGGACAAAGCAATGAAGGAAAATTTCACTTTTCAGCAAAAGACAAAGCTTCTGACGAAACTGTTTGACGCAGGCTGCAATACCGAAAAGAAATTGCAGCAGCTCGACATGGAGAGCATTTTGAAAATTCCGGGTATCACTATTCCGGATATGAGTCTGATTATCGAGTTTCAGAAGCAGACCAAAGCCAATAAGCTGTTCTCTTATTTGGGAGGTGGCACTGATGAGCAGGCAGGAACAGAATGACCGCCATATCATTTGGAGCGACATTAGCCTTGACCTTGATGATTGGCGAGAGTCTTTGGAGGAACTGTATCCCGGATATTCCGATGATGAGCTTTACGACATTATGGTAAAATCCAATGCCGAAAATCTTTATGATGAACGAGTAAATCTCAATATTCAGCTTTCACAGCCGATTATTGTTATCGGCGACCTCGGCAGATGGAACGGCAGAGTGTCGGGCTACAAGATGATTGATTCCGGCAACATTAAGGACTGCCTTTATTCCGATACCGATTACAACGAATGGTATGTGGATAAGTACGGCGACCTTCGTGCCGACGCCGTTCATCACGACGGTACAAACCATTATCTTTACCGTGTATTCAAAGACGGTGTTACCGATACGCAGATTGAAAATCTGCAAGATAAAATCTATAACGGAAAAGCCACAAGAGCCGACATCACACGAGTTACCAAAAGGCTCGGCGATGACATTGCCGGAGTTTATGGTTTTCCTATTCCAAAGCAAAGACAAACAAACGAACAAGCGAGGTGATGAAAATGGATTACAGAGTATTGACCGAAGCAGAGCGTAAATACACCTTCAGCCAAAGTCAGCAGCTCTCTATGCAGACCGGTCTTATCGGATATTTGAGAGCCGACTTCGGTTCTAACGGGAACGAGTTTTGGACGACTTGGAACGATTTCAGAAAAGACTTGAAAACCGATGAATTTAAGGCTGAATTTGATGAAGTCATAAACGGATTGCGTGACGGCGATGTTTTGTCCGGCAGAAAGGCTATGTCCTCTTACTGTTATTCCACTCCCGACAGCTCCTTTAATGATGACTGCAACCACTACGGCATCCGTCTTGATACGGGAAAGTACAGCTATCTTATGAGATTTAACCCCAACAGGGGCGAGTACAATCTGTACTGCTATTGCTATCAGAAAGAGTGGCTAAATGCCCACTTGAAAAACGCTGAGCGAGGTATCCGATTTATCAACCCGCACTATCAGGAGCAGTTTCGCATTGCGGACGGAGAAAAAATCTCAATCAAGCTCGGCGACGGCAAAACAATGGAGAGAACTTGCAGATATATCGACGACTACCATTTGGAGGTCGGCACAAATCTCTACCATATCTGCGAATTTGCCGAGCTTTGCGAGAGAAACGGTCATACCGTAGAACCAGCCGCAAAAGAAAACACGAAATCCGCAAAGGACAAAGAAAAAACACGATAAGGAGGTGCAGACGAGGTGGCAAGAAAATTTGACCTGATTTCAGAGCTGTATGAAAGAACCTGTTTTGCAGTTACAGACAATCCGGTAAACTGGCAATCGTTTCTGAAAACAGCAGGCAGAAATTTCAGGCTCCGATTTGATGAACAGCTTCTCATTTATGCCCAAAGACCCGACGCAACAGCCGTGCTTGAAATCGAACGATGGAACGGTACTTTCGGTCGCTGGGTAAACCGAGGAGCAAAGGGTATTGCCGTATTTGAGGACACAGACAGAAGCCGTCAAAGGCTGATTCATTACTTTGATATATCGGACACCCACGAAAGTCGACATTCCCGCCCTGTTCCGATTTGGGAGATGAGACCCGAATATGAAGCAGAAGTTATTGAAACACTTGAAAATACTTTCGGTGCGGTAAACGATACAACGAGTATTGAAAATGTCGTCAAAGAGAGCATTGCCAATGCCGTTGAGGATAACATCGCAGACTATATCTCCGACTTTATGAGTTTGGGTGCAGGAAGCGATATTGAGTATTTGTCTGCCGACGAAGCAAATGCCTTGTATTTGGAGCTTGTCAGAAACAGCGTATCATATATGGTTATGGCACGATTGGGACTGAACGCAGACAAGGTCTATTCTCCAGATGACTTTGCCGGTATTTCAAGTTTTAATTCACAGGAAGTTCTCAATGCGGTGGGTATTGCTACAAGCGACATTGCAGAAATGGCGTTGCTCCCTGTCAGCAGAACAATCAGCACGCTCAGCAAGGAAAATCGCATAATTGATGAACAGGAGCAATCCGAATACAATAAAGACATCAAAGACGAAAGGAGTCAAAGCGATGAGCGAAATCACATACACGATGGTGGGAGATTACAATCTTCCGAACCTGAAACTGCCGGAGCAGACGGAAGTGACTCTCGGCAGATGGTCGCAGATGAGGAGAACTTATCTGAAGGAACATCACAAAATCCTGTACTACAATCTTCTGACGAAAGGGATTCTGAACAGTCACTTGGCGGAGGTTCAGCAGAGAGCCAGCGAACTGGAGGAAACTCTCGTGAAGCAGATGGCACAGAAAGCCGGGCTGACGGAGCAGATGAAAGCGGAAGATATGATGAAGTGGGTTCGCCTGATGAACAACATCAGGAACTCGGCACAGGAAATCGTGAAGAATCAGGTAATATTCGCTTAGAGTATTACGACAGAAACCACGAGGACAAGAGCCTGCCGTTTTTCGGTGGCGATGATACTATCCGAGAGATACTCGGTACTACCCCGCATTTGTCCGCTTCAAAGGAAGAAATCAAAGACTTCTATGAGAGAAATACGGACAATGCGACCCGTACCGAATATATCAAGGGTATCTTCAATAACGACTACACCCGGCTTACCTTAAACGACGGCAGGCTTGTGGGATACAAAACATTTCAGAATGTCCTCCACTTGTGGGAGGGTGAATACGAAAACAGAACCGCTCAGAGTTTCTACGACTGGGGCGTTATCGCACAGCATTTTGAAGCAATGAGACTTTTGGGAGAATTGACCGATACAATGAAACCGATTCCGTCTATGGACGGTCAGTTGACTCTCATTATGGGAAATCAGGCAGAGGAACAAAAAACCTCTGCCTTTACTTTTTCTCAGGAAATCATAGACGCTGTATTGACCCGTGGAAGCGGAGTTTCCGAGGGTAAAATGCGTATCTATGAGCAGTTTGAAAAGAGCATTTCCGCAAAAGAGAACGCCGACTTCTTGAAAAACGAATACGGTTGGGGCGGCTCTTATCCGGTCATCATCGGTGCAGGCATTGACGAACAGCACGACGGAAAAGGTATCACAATTTCAAAAGGTATCGGAAGCGACAAGCCGCACATTACTCTTTCTTGGTCTCAGGTGGAAAAGCGTATCGGCGACCTTATCCGTATGGACAGATACTTAAATCCAAATGAAAAAGAAAAGTACCCGGAATGGCTTGAAAAGCAGGAAGAACAGCGAGCCGAGCTTGCAGAGCAGAGAAAAAACCGTGAGATACTTTCTACCGCACCGCCTGAACCTGAAAACAAAGAGGACGAGCCGGAAGCGCAGTATGAATATCATCTCGGCGACAGCGTGTATATTGGGGCTTCTCAGTATGAGATTTTGTCCTTTGATGAAAACCGTGTAATGCTCTATGACTTCGATATGCCCTTATTCAACAAGGAACTTTCAAGGGAAGAATTTGACCGCAAAGTGCGTGAAAATCCGATGAACGACCACTTGAAGGTCAGTGTATTACCGGCGGAAGAAAAAACCGTTACAGGCGAAAATAAAGCTCAAAACGATACTGAAACCGTACCGGATTTCAGTCCGAAAACCGGTTATGACGACGCCTTCTTTATTGACCGGGACAATGAAAGTGTAACTTGGATGTACTATAACCCCGACAGCAATGCCGGAGGTCAGTATGTTACAAATACTCTTTCTTTTGACGAGATACAGCAAGTCGCACGGGAGTATGACTCGGCAGAGGATTTCTTTGATTATCTCGGTAGCATTGCAAATCAGGAGCTTGCCGATGTAGGTACGGAATGGTTTGTGGACGCAGACCGAGAATTTCACAGGACACCGGATTTGACCGACTGTACCTCTGCCACAATGGAAGCTCTTATTGAAAACACTGAAAGAGCTGATATGGTGGCAACAAATATCGGGAATGTACCGATTGAGGATTACAGAGAAATCGTTGCTACTCAAAACGGTTTTGACAGCGATGAGGAAATGTATAACGAGGGTGTTCGTATCGGCAACGGTTACGACAAAGAGCCTGAACCGATTGTCCCCGCTTGGGAGCAAAAGAAAAAGTCAAAAGTAAAGAGCTTTGACCTCCACCCGGATATTCCTATGTCCGAACGACACAACTTTGACCTTGCCAATAATCAGGTTGAAGAAGTGAACAAGAAAGAACGCTTCCACCGAAACTATGCAGCAATAAAAGTCCTGAGAGATTGTCAAAACGAAAACCGTTTTGCAACACCTGACGAGCAGAAAATCTTGTCGAGATATGTCGGTTGGGGCGGTATTCCCGAAGCCTTCGACGAACGAGCAGGAGCTTGGCATACAGAGTATGCAATGCTGAAAAACATCCTGACGCCGGAGGAATATGCGTCGGCAAGAGAAAGCACACTGACTGCATTTTACACTCCGCCCGAAGTATCTACCGCCATTTACAAGGTGTTGGAACAGATGGGATTTCAGGAGGGCAACCTGCTTGAGCCGTCCTGCGGTATCGGTAATTTCATCGGTATGCTGCCCAAGTCAATGGAAAACGCAAAGGTTTACGGTGTTGAGCTTGATACCATTTCAGCCGGTATCGCTCAGCAGCTTTATCAGAAATCTTCCATTGCGGCACAGGGCTTTGAGGAAGTAAATGTCCCCGACAGCTTCTTTGACGGCATTATCGGCAATGTGCCTTTCGGAGATTTCAAAGTCTCCGATAAACGATACGACAAGTACAATTTCTTAATCCACGATTATTTCTTTGCAAAATCGCTTGATAAGTTACGCCCCGGCGGTGTGATGGCTCTTGTGACAAGCAAAGGAACTATGGACAAGGAAAACTCCAATGTGCGTAAATATATCGCACAGAGGGCGGAGCTTCTCGGAGCAATCAGACTTCCGAACGACACCTTCAAAGGTAATGCCGGGACAGAGGTCGTATCCGATATTCTGTTTCTGCAAAAGCGAGACAGACTCATAGATATTGAGCCGGATTGGGTTCATCTTGACACCGACGAAAACGGTATAAGGATGAACTCATATTTTGTTCAGCACCCGGAAATGATACTCGGCGAAATGAAAATGGTAAGCGGTCGCTTCGGACCGGAAGCAACCTGTGAACCGTTTGAAAATGCCGACCTTTCGGAGCTTTTGAACGAAGCAGTCTCAAACATTCACGGAGAAATCTCCGAATACGAGGTTGCCGACGAACTGGAGGAAGAAGATAATTCTATCCCGGCAGACCCTATGGTAAGGAACTTCTCTTACACTGTTTTAGACGATAAAATCTATTTCCGTGAGAACTCCCGTATGTCCCCGGTGGAGGTATCTGCAACCGCTGAGAACCGCATTAAGGGTATGATTGGGATAAGAGATTGCGTCCGTAACTTGATTGAACTGCAAACCGAGGATTACCCGGACAGCGAAATCAAACAGGCACAGGATAAGCTGAACACACTGTATGACAGCTTTACAAAGAAGTACGGACTGATTAACAGCCGTGCCAATACTTCTGCCTTTTCCGACGACAGCTCCTATGCTCTGCTCTCCGCTCTTGAGGTTATCAATGAAGATGGCGAACTGGAACGCAAGGCGGATATGTTCTTCAAAAGGACGATTAAACCGCACAAGCCGGTAACGGAGGTTGACACCGCAGACGAGGCTCTCGCTGTCTCTATGGGCGAAAAAGCAGCCATTGATATGGAATATATGATGGAGTTGTCCGGCAAAAGTGAGGAGGAATTATTCGCTGACTTAAAGGGTGTAATCTTCTTAAATCCCCTTTATGAGTACGGTAATTCCTATGAGCCGAAGTATCTGATGGCAGACGAATATCTGTCGGGCAATGTTCGTGAGAAGCTGGCGACAGCCAAAAGGTCTGCGGCACTGTATCCCGAAGATTACACCGTCAATGTGCAGGCACTTGAAAAGGTGCAGCCAAAGGATTTGACGGCAAGCGAGATTTCCGTAAGGCTCGGTGCGACTTGGATACCGCCCGAAATATTCCAACAGTTTATGTTTGAGTTTCTCGACACCCCACGCTATGCACAATGGAATATCAAGGTTCACTACTCTCAGTTTACCGGCGAATGGAACATTGAGGGAAAGAGCTACGACCGTTCCAATGTAAAAGCGTACAGCACATACGGTACTTCCCGCATCAACGCATATAAGATAATTGAGGAAACACTGAACCTGAAAGATGTCCGAATCTTTGACTATATCGAAGATGAGGAAGGCAGAAAGAAAGCCGTTCTCAATAAAAAAGAGACGGCAATCGCACAGGCAAAGCAGGAACTCATAAAGCAGGGCTTTCAGGACTGGATATGGGCTGACCCTGCCCGCCGAGAAAAACTCACGAAGATGTATAACGAAAAGTTCAACAGTATAAGACCCCGTGAGTACGACGGAAGCCACATTGTTTTCAACGGTATGAACCCGGAAATCGAACTCCGTGAACATCAGAAAAATGCGGTTGCACACATTCTGTACGGCGGTAATACGCTGTTAGCACACGCAGTCGGTGCGGGCAAGACCTTTGAAATGGTAGCCGCCGCTATGGAGTCCAAACGACTGGGACTTTGCAATAAGTCGCTGTTCGTAGTGCCAAATCACTTAACCGAGCAATGGGCGGCGGAGTTCTTACAACTCTATCCGGCGGCGAATATTCTCGTAGCGACAAAGCGAGATTTTGAGACAAAGAACCGCAAAAAGTTCTGCGGTCGAATTGCCACGGGAGATTATGACGCCGTAATCATCGGTCATTCTCAGTTTGAGAAAATCCCGATGTCCATTGAAAGACAGAGGGCAATTCTTGAGCAGCAGCTTGAAGAACTGACAGACGGTATTATGGATTTGAAGCGAAACCGTGGAGAAAACTTCTCCATTAAACAGCTTGAAAAGTCTAAAAAGTCCGTGAAACAAAAGCTGGAAAAGCTCAACGACCAAAGCCGAAAGGACGATGTTGTTACCTTTGAAGAACTCGGTGTGGACAGGCTTTTTATTGACGAGAGTCATTATTACAAGAACCTCTATCTTTACACCAAAATGCGTAATGTGGGCGGTATCGCTCAAACGGAAGCACAGAAATCCTCCGACCTGTTTATGAAGTGCCGATACCTTGACGAGCTTACAGGCGGTCGAGGAACGGTATTTGCAACCGGTACTCCTATCTCAAACAGTATGGTGGAGCTATATACCATTCAGCGATACTTGCAGTACAACACGCTTGTCAAAAACAACTTGCAGCACTTCGACTCGTGGGCAAGTACCTTTGGAGAGACTGTAACAGCCGTTGAGCTTACCCCGGAGGGAACGGGTTACAGAGCGAAAACCCGCTTTGCGAAATTCTACAACCTACCGGAGCTTATGGCGATGTTTAAGGAGGTCGCCGACATCAAGACGGCGGATATGCTGGAACTGCCTGTGCCGGAAGCACACTTCCACAATGTTGCGGTCAAGCCTTCGGAAATGCAGAAAGAGATGGTTGCTTCCCTTGCGGAACGAGCCGAGAAAGTCCGTGGCGGCGGTGTAGATTCGAGTGTAGATAATATGCTTAAAATTACAAACGACGGCAGGAAGTTAGCACTTGACCAGCGTATGCTTAACGATATGCTGCCTGATTTTGAGGGCAGTAAAATCAACGCCTGCGTCGATAACATCTACCGTATTTGGGAGGAAACAGCCGATAAAAAATCGGCACAGCTTGTGTTCTGCGACCTCTCAACTCCAAAGAATGACGGAACATTCTCGGTATATAACGACATCAGAAAGAAGCTCATAGAGCGTGGTGTCCCCGAAAGCGAAGTCCGCTTTATCCACGAAGCAGATACCGATGTGAAGAAAAAAGAACTGTTCCAAAAGACCCGTAAAGGCGAGGTCAGAGTGCTTCTCGGCTCTACGCAAAAGATGGGAGCCGGCACGAATGTTCAGGACAGACTTATCGCACTTCACGATGTGGATTGCCCGTGGAGACCGTCAGACTTGGAGCAGCGTTCCGGTCGAATTATCCGTCAGGGTAACTCAAATCCTGATGTAGATATTTACCGCTATGTAACGGAGCAGACCTTTGACGCATATCTCTATCAGCTTGTAGAGGGAAAGCAAAAGTTCGCCAGTCAGATTATGACGAGCAAATCCCCGGTGCGTTCTGCCGAGGATATTGATGAAACCGCCCTTTCCTATGCAGAGATTAAAATGCTTGCCACCGGCAACCCGTATATTAAGGAGAAGATGGATTTGGACATTCAAGTTCAAAAGCTGAAGCTCTTAAAATCCAACTTTCTATCTGAAAAATACGCTTTGGAAGATAAGATAATCAAATATTATCCGCAGCGAATTACAGCTTTGGAAAACCGTATTGAAGGATTGAAGCAAGATGTAGAAACTGCGAAACAGCACCCGAAACCAACGGACGACCGATTTGTCGGTATGGAGGTTAAGGGTGTTTTTTATTCCGAAAAAGCCGACGCCGGTAAAGCAATCATTGAAGCCTGCAAGCAGATGAACAGCCCCGACCCTATTCCTCTCGGCAAGTACCGAGGGTTTGAAACGGAACTGCTTTTTAATACCGCAGAGCGAAATTATGAGGTTCGACTGAAAGGTGCGACAAGCAGAAATGTTCCTCTCGGTGATGACGCACACGGCAATATTATCCGTCTTGATAACGGCATTGAGAGATTTGCCGAGAGCTTGTCGCTTGCGGAAAATGACCTTGAGAACACCACAAATCAGTTGGAAACCGCAAAGAAAGAAGTCCAAAAACCGTTTATCCAAGAGGAAGAACTAAAGACAAAGCTTGCCCGCTTGGACGAGCTGAATATCTTGCTCAATATGGATAAGCGAGAAAACGAAATTGTCGGCGGCGAACCCGATGAGGGCGAAGTGCCGAACACACGAAAGGAGAAAACCTATGAACGATAAAATGACACCCGATAAGGAAAGAGAAAACTGCCCTTGCAGAAAAGCAATCATTAACCCTTTTGACGCAATGATGATGGTTGTGGTCAGGAGACTTGATAAAGCATATCTCGAATTGAAAAGAAGCAAACCGCCCGCAAAGGAAGCAGAATTTGCCCTTAGAAATGCAAAGCTTTCTTTCTACGGAGAGTTGGTTCGACAGAGCATTGAAACGGTGTTTTCGCCGGAAGAAATCATTGCTTTGTATGAAAACGACGACCTTGCGGGAGGTGCTTGGACTGTTTGGAATGACATCGGCTGCCCTGTTGATAAGATACTCATTATCATTGCAAAGCTCAGTATCAACGAACCGATACAGAAAGCGGTTGCTGATTTGCTGATGTAGAACGGCGGTGATAATTATGCCGTATATTGCACCGGAAGTCATAACCGAAGCCAAACGAATGGATTTATTAACCTATCTTAGAGAGTATGAACCGGGCGAGCTTGTTAAATTTTCAAGTAACACCTACACCACAAGAACCCACGACAGCTTGAAGATTTCCAACGGCAAATGGATGTGGTGGTCGAGAGGTATCGGGGGCAAATCTGCCCTCGATTACCTTATCAAAGTCCGTGGAATGGATTTTGTGGAGGCGGTTCAGACCATTATGGGAAACGGTTCAGTCAGCTTTCCGACTTGTGAAAACATCAAAAGTTATGAGAACCAGCCTTTGCTTCTGCCTGAAAAAAGCCCCACTACCGATGTGGTATTTGATTATCTTTTCGGGCGTGGGATTGATTATGAAATTATCAACTACTGCTTGGAACAGAAGCTAATCATCGAGTCGCTCCCATATCATAATGCTGTTTTTATCGGCTATGACGAGAACAAAGAACCTAAATACGCCGCATACAGAGCAACAAATCAATCAAGAATTATGGGCGACTGCACCGGAAGCAAAAAGCAATATTCTTTCCGCCTGACTGCCGAGAACACCGGAGAGGTTCATCTTTTTGAGTGTGCCATTGACCTGCTTTCCTATGCAACTTTGATGAAGCTGGAGGGCAAAGACTGGCGACAGTTTAACCTTGTTTCTCTTGCGGGAGTGTATTCCCCAAAGCAGAAAATCGAGGACTCGAAAGTGCCTGTTACACTCGGCAGGCTGCTTGAAAAGGACAAAACAATCAGGCGAATTGTTCTTCATTTGGACAATGATATTGCCGGAAGAAAAGCGACCAAAGCGTTGCAGACGATT
>OOBI01001000.1_pt1 | contig 18036 bp, 11 predicted proteins | sample 1671081 | NCBI WGS metagenome assembly OOBI01 (sample SAMN06348120, study PRJEB24527) | human gut metagenome | biome: human gut; feature: ankylosing spondylitis patient; material: feces | host: Homo sapiens | place: China | collected 2015-10 | reverse complement strand
AGAAAGCAATTGAATTCTATAAAGACCTTGCAGCCACAAATCTTTCTGATCAGGTTTTAGTTCTCTTGCTTTTTCGTAATACGGTTTAGCTTCCTCGTAGAATTTTTTGATATTGGCTTGTGCTGTAGCATAATTCGGATCATTAATATCTGTTGGTGCTTTATCAGCATAGTCTTGAGCCTGTAGCAGATATACTAATCCTAAATTTGAGCATGCTTCTGCATATGTAGGGTCTACATCAAGAGTCTTCTTATAGAATTCAATTGCTTTCTCATAATCTTTCATATTATGATACAAATACGCTTTTACATACAAATATAATTTGTTGTTAGGGTCTTTAGCCAACATGTCATCAGCAAACTGCATTGCTTTGTCATTCTGGTTAGAGCTACTATAATAATCAACTAGATTAGCAAAGAAATATTGATTTTCAGGGAATTTAACGATACCTTCCTGCAACTTCTCTACCCATTTGGCAGTATCGCCTTTAGCTTTATAAGCGTCTGTTAACAACTGCATTGCGAATTGGCCATTTTCTTTATCTTTCAAGGCATATTGAGCATATTTCATGACAGCATCCTTATCGCCTACTCTATCGGCAGCCAAAGTAGCATAATATGCTACTTGCGGTAAGATAGTGTCTTTTTCCAGTAGATTTTCTTTTTCTAACATAGGCAGTGTAGCTGCATCTACGTAAGCAGCAAAGAATTTTAATGCTTCTTCGTTTTGGTTTAGGTTAAAATACTGAATGCCACCATTAATTAAATTGGGACGTTCTGCCAGGATTGTTTTTGAGTTGGCACTTCTATATTTGTTTTTAATCTTACCCTTTTCATTGGGAATCTGTGCCAATTCGTCACATTTAACAAAATAATTATACATATTCAGTACACTGTTGTATACCTTCAATGTATCATAGGGTTTTCTCAGATAAGCATTTTCCATCTCCTTTTCATTGATTCTTTTTTGGATATAACCAGCTACATCCCAAGTAGCTGCATTATCCTTTGTTTCAGGATTGGTTAGTGCTTCATTAATCAGCTGTTCAGCTTTTGCGAAGTCAGGTTTTACTTCACCGGCAATACTTTTCGCTTCTTTCACATTCTTTTCTTGAGCGAAAGCAAAACTTACAGCCATCAGTAAGACCATTGAAAATAATACTCTTTTCATGATTGTTGTTTGATTAATTATTAATATTATGTCTATTCTTCTGTTTCATTTACCAACGTGTCAGTTTCTGGATTACTTGGAATATTTCCCTCTCCCTCTTCTGCAGGAATTTCATCTTCCAAACTCTCTGACGTTACTTTACATACCGAGCCAATCTGGTCATTACGTTTCTCAAGATTTATCAGACGAACTCCTTGAGTTGCACGTCCCATAATACGAACATCAGCTACTTTCAGACGAATCGTGATACCTGACTTATTGATAATCATCAAGTCATTGTCATCTGTTACAGACTTAATTGTAACCAATTTACCTGTTTTTTCGGTGATATTCATTGTTTTTACACCTTTACCACCACGATTCGTTTTGCGATAGTCTTCAATATCGGAACGTTTACCATATCCTTGTTCCGAAACAACCATTACAGATTCTGTTTCAAGATCCTTGATGCAAATCATACCTATCACTTCGTCCTGCCCGTCATCATCCAATGTGATTCCTCGAACTCCAGTCGCTGTACGTCCCATAACGCGTACTGCTGCTTCATGGAAGCGTATTGCACGTCCATTACGATTAGCAATAATGATCTCATTGTTTCCGTTTGTCATACGTACTTCAATTACACGGTCGTCTTCACGAATAGTTATGGCATTTACACCATTCTGACGTGGACGCGAATATTGTTCTAATGATGTTTTCTTTATAACACCATTCTTGGTACAGAACAGTACGTAATGACTATTAATATATTCCTGATCATTCAAGCTCTTTACACGCAGATATGCATTAACAGCATCGTCTGAATCTATGTTCAGTAAATTCTGTATTGCACGTCCTTTTGAGTTTTTGGTACCTTCGGGAATTTCGTATACTTTTAACCAATAGCACTTACCTTTTTGAGTGAAGAACATCATAGTGTTGTGCATTGTTGCCGGATAAATATGCTCAATAAAGTCTTCGTCACGGGTTTCAGTGCCCTTGGAGCCTACTCCGCCACGGTTCTGGGCACGGAACTCAGTTAATGGCGTACGTTTGATATATCCCATATGCGAAATGGTGATGATCATTTGGTCGTCTGCATAGAAGTCTTCCGGATTGAATTCTTCTGAAGAATATACGATTTCAGAACGTCGTTCATCACCGTATTTAGCTCTTACTTCCAATAGTTCATCTTTAATCACCTTACGGCATACTTCATCATCAGCCAAGATACTTTCCAAATAAGCTATTTGCTTCATAACCTCCTCGTATTCAGCATGAAGCTGATCCTGCATCAAGCCGGTTAACTGGCGCAGACGCATTTCAACAATAGCACGTGCTTGAATTTCGCTCAGCTTGAAACGTTCCATCAGCCCGGAGATTGCGTCGTTAGGTGTTTTTGCTGCACGAATAATACGGATTACTTCATCAATATTATCCGAAGCAATAATTAACCCCTCTAATATGTGTGCACGTTCTTTAGCCTTACGTAGATCAAACTGGGTACGGCGAATGACCACATCGTGTCTATGCTCTACAAAATATACGATTAAGTCACGTAAATTCAGCATCTTAGGACGTCCGTTGACTAATGCTACGTTGTTTACACCAAACGAAGTCTGCAATGCTGTCATTTTATAAAGTTTGTTCAGCACTACACTTGCGTTAGCATCACGCTTGATATCGATAACAATACGCATACCTTCACGGTCGGACTCGTCATTAGCATTGGAGATGCCTTCTATCCTCTTTTCATTAACAAGGTCAGCAATTGCTTTGATCAATTCTGCCTTATTAACGTTGTACGGAATCTCTGTAACAACGATCTTGTCATGTGTTTGTCCAGACTCTATTTCGGCTTTTGCACGCATGACAACACGCCCACGTCCTGTAAGGTAGGCTTCACGTACACCACTTATACCATATATATATCCTCCTGTCGGAAAATCGGGTGCCTTTACGTATTCCATCAATTCCTCTACAGTAACATCTTTATTGTCAAGATAAGCTTCACAGGCATCGATGACTTCAGACAGATTATGAGGTGGCATGTTCGTGGCCATACCTACAGCGATACCCGAAGCCCCGTTGACCAGTAAGTTAGGAATGCGTGTTGGCATCACTTTGGGTTCCATCAGTGTGTTGTCAAAATTAGGCTCGAAGTCTACAGTTTCTTTGTAGAGGTCCTGCATCATTTCTTCACCTAATTTATTCAAGCGTGCTTCAGTATAACGCATGGCAGCAGGACTGTCACCGTCTACAGAACCGAAGTTTCCTTGTCCGTCTACCAACGGATAACGCATTGCCCATTCTTGAGCCATACGTACCATAGCAAAATATACGGAAGAATCTCCATGCGGGTGATATTTACCAAGTACTTCACCTACGATTCTAGCTGATTTTTTATAAGGTTTATCTGACGTATTTCCCAGTTCCATCATTCCGTAAAGAATTCTACGGTGAACGGGCTTAAATCCATCTCTAACATCAGGAAGGGCACGTGAAACGATGACCGACATGGAGTAGTCAATGTACGATGACTTCATTTCCTCCTCAATGTTAATCTTTATAATTCTGTCTTGTTCAAGCATTTAAAAAGATTATTAATTATACATTTGTGGCTTATGAAAAACCACGCTAAAGTACTACTTTTCCTTGATATACGAAAGTTTTAACGAAGAAAGTTTTTAGGCTTTTTAAAAGGGCCCGAAGTTAGTTCTTATAATATGATGATGCTTGTATACCGGCTGTATCAACTTCTTTTCTTTAGTAGTTTTTGTGTGTTTTATTGCTCTATTATATTATAATGTATAGAAATGAAAGAAATAATGGCACGACATTTGTTATATAACAAATAAAGCAAATGATGCATAAGCAAACGATATGAAATGCGTATATTTGCAAGTAAATAATCTCTTAGAAGAAGGAAGAAAAGTATGAATAATCAATTCTCACAAAAAGTTTCCGATATTATCGTATATAGCAAGGAAGAGGCCAACCGCCTGAGAAGTAGCTATATAGGCCCAGAGCACTTATTGCTCGGCATGCTTCGCGATGGTGAGGGAAAAGCAATCGAGATATTGTCTAAGCTCAAAACAAACCTGACCGACATAAAGAAGCAGATTGAGGCCATACTGAAAGAACATGCAGATGACATGCTGCTGCCTGATGCTGACGTTCCATTGTCAAATGGGGCTGCAAAGATATTAAAATTATGTATTTTAGAAGCACGTGTGATGAAAAGTCAAGTTGCAGATACAGAACATGTTTTGCTGGCTATTCTTAAAGATAAGGATAATTTGGCAGCTACAGTTCTTGAAGCCAACCATGTAGACTATCAGCAGGTGTTTGAACAATTGTCGTTACAACCTGATATCAGTGCAGGTATGGGATTCACAGAGGATGATGACGATGAGGATGAGATGAATCAGTCTCGGTTCGCTCATGGAGCGGGTGAACATCAGCAACAAGCACAGACAGCTTCCAGAAAGCCGACAAATGATACTCCTGTGCTTGACAACTTCGGTACGGATATGACTAAAGCGGCCGAAGAAGGTCGATTAGATCCTGTTGTAGGACGTGAACGTGAAATAGAACGTTTAGCACAGATACTTAGTCGTCGTAAAAAGAATAATCCCATCCTGATTGGTGAGCCGGGTGTTGGTAAATCGGCTATTGTAGAAGGATTGGCGCTTCGTATTATTCAAAAAAAAGTGTCCCGCATTTTGTTTGATAAACGTGTGGTAGCGCTTGACATGACTGCTGTTGTGGCCGGAACTAAATACCGTGGGCAGTTTGAAGAGCGAATACGTTCTATTTTGAATGAATTGCAGAAGAATCCGAATGTGATTTTGTTTATAGATGAAATCCATACTATTGTCGGAGCCGGATCAGCTGCCGGATCGATGGATGCTGCCAATATGTTGAAACCAGCTTTGGCACGTGGTGAGATACAATGCATCGGAGCTACTACTCTTGATGAGTACCGGAAAAATATAGAAAAGGATGGTGCTTTAGAGCGTCGTTTTCAAAAAGTGATGGTAGAACCTACTACGGCTGAGGAAACTTTGCAGATTCTTCGTAATATTAAAGATAAATATGAAGATCATCACAATGTAAATTATACAGATGCTGCACTGGAAGCTTGTGTCAAGTTGACAGATCGTTATATAACTGATCGTAACTTCCCTGATAAGGCTATTGATGCATTGGATGAAGCCGGTTCACGTGTACATCTTACAAATGTCAGTGTTCCGAAAGAGATTGAAGATCAGGAGAAACTGATTGAGGAAGCTAAGAACAAGAAAAATGATGCAGTGAAATCGCAGAACTTTGAGTTAGCTGCCAGTTTCCGGGATAAAGAGAAAGAACTTACCACTCAATTGGATATGATGAAAAAAGAGTGGGAAGAGCGTTTGAAAGATAATCGCGAAACAGTTGATGCAGAAGAAATTGCTAATGTTGTATCTATGATGTCGGGCATACCTGTACAGAGGATGGCGCAGGCTGAAGGTATAAAATTGGCCGGTATGAAAGAAGACTTACAGTCGAAAGTGATTGCTCAAGATGCTGCTATCGAGAAGTTGGTAAGAGCTATTTTGCGTAGCCGCGTCGGACTGAAAGATCCCAATAAACCAATTGGTACTTTTATGTTTCTGGGACCGACAGGTGTCGGTAAAACCCACTTAGCTAAAGAATTGGCTAAATATATGTTTGGCTCTTCGGATGCGTTGATTCGCATTGATATGAGTGAATATATGGAGAAATTCACAGTTTCGCGTTTAGTTGGTGCTCCTCCGGGATATGTAGGATACGAGGAAGGCGGTCAGCTCACTGAGAAAGTACGTCGTAAGCCCTATTCCATTGTTTTGCTTGATGAGATAGAAAAGGCACATCCTGATGTGTTTAATCTCCTGCTTCAGGTAATGGATGAAGGACGTTTGACTGACAGTTATGGCAGAATGGTTGATTTTAAGAATACGGTAATCATCATGACATCAAACGTTGGTACTCGTCAACTAAAGGAGTTTGGCCGTGGAGTCGGATTTGCTACACAAAGTCGCTTAGACGATAAAGAATTCTCGCGAAGTGTAATTCAGAAGGCTTTGAATAAATCATTCGCACCTGAGTTTTTAAATCGAGTGGATGAAATTATCACCTTCGATCAGTTATCATTGGAAGCTATTACGAAGATTATCGATATCGAGTTAGAAGGCTTATATGATAGAATAGATTCGATTGGTTATAAGCTGGTTATCGAGGATAAGGCTAAGCAATTCATTGCTTCTAAGGGCTACGATGTACAATATGGCGCCCGTCCGTTGAAGCGCGCAATTCAGGCTTATCTGGAAGATGGTTTATCTGAACTGATCATTTCGGCTGCTTTGAAAGAAGGAGATACAATAACTGTTTCTTTGAACGAAGAAAAAGGAGAGTTGGAAATGAATCATGAAGCCAAAACGACTGAATAGCTAAGTTATTTCCTTTGAGTATACGTCAAAATGTCAGACCTTCGGGTCTGGCATTTTTTTTGTCTGTATCTCTACAAAAAATAATTCGATTTAATAACCAGATAATTAAAAAATACACGTTATTATGCAAAAAGGTAATATTGGAGTTACAACAGAGAACATTTTCCCTATCATTAAAAAGTTTTTGTACAGTGATCATGAGATTTTCCTTCGGGAATTAGTCTCCAATGCTGTTGATGCTACACAGAAGTTGAATACACTGGCTTCTATCAGTGAGTTCAAAGGTGAATTGGGTGATTTGACCGTACATGTTTCATTGGGCAAGGATACTATTACCATTTCCGATCGAGGCATCGGTTTGACAGCTGAGGAGATTGATAAATATATCAACCAAATTGCTTTCTCGGGGGCAAATGACTTTCTGGAAAAGTATAAAAATGATGCTAATGCCATTATCGGGCATTTCGGTTTAGGTTTCTATTCCGCCTTTATGGTTTCTAAAAAGGTAGAAATCATTACCAAATCTTATAAAGAAGGTGCACAAGCGGTAAAATGGACTTGTGATGGTAGCCCGGAATTTACTCTTGAAGAGATAGAAAAGGCCGATCGTGGAACAGATATTGTATTGTATATCGATGATGATTGCAAAGAGTTCCTTGAAGAAGCTCGTATCTCTGCACTCTTGAAAAAATATTGTAGTTTCTTACCTGTCCCTATTGCTTTTGGTAAGAAAAAAGAGTGGAAAGATGGTAAGCAGGTTGAAACCACTGAAGATAATGTAATCAACGATACTACTCCTTTGTGGACTAAAAAACCGAGTGAACTTTCTGATGAAGATTATAAGAAGTTCTATCGTGAGTTGTACCCAATGTCTGATGAACCATTGTTTTGGATTCATTTGAATGTGGATTATCCGTTCCATCTGACAGGTATCCTCTATTTCCCGAAAGTAAAAAGCAATATTGACTTAAATAAGAATAAGATTCAGTTATATAGCAACCAGGTTTATGTGACCGATTCGGTAGAAGGTATTGTTCCGGATTTCCTTACTTTACTTCATGGAGTACTTGATTCACCGGATATTCCGTTGAATGTGTCCCGTTCATATTTACAAAGTGATTCAAATGTAAAGAAGATCTCGACTTATATTTCAAAAAAAGTTTCAGATCGTTTGCAGTCTATCTTTAAGAATGATCGTGCACAGTTTGAAGAAAAGTGGAATGATTTAAAGATCTTTATTAATTATGGAATGCTTACCCAAGAAGATTTCTATGATAAAGCACAGAAATTTGCCCTATTCACAGATACGGATGGAAAGCATTACACTTTCGAAGAATATCAGGCTCTTATTAAAGATAATCAGACAGATAAAGATAAGAATCTGGTTTATTTATATGCCAATAATAAAGATGAACAGTTTGCTTATATTGAAGCTGCCAAAAATAAAGGATATAATGTGTTGTTGATGGATGGGCAGTTGGATGTGGCAATGGTGAGCATGCTCGAACAAAAACTGGAGAAATCTCGCTTTACTCGTGTAGACAGTGATGTTATTGACAATCTGATTGTGAAAGAAGATAAGAAAAGCGAAGTGCTTGAAGCCACTAAGCAAGAAGCTCTGACTGCAGCTTTCAAGAGCCAGTTACCAAAGATGGAAAAGGTTGAGTTTAATGTGATGACTCAGGCATTAGGCGAAAATGGTGCTCCTGTAATGATTACGCAAAGTGAATATATGCGTCGCATGAAGGAGATGGCAAATATTCAGGCTGGAATGAGTTTTTATGGCGAAATGCCGGATATGTTTAATCTGGTATTGAATTCTGATCACAAACTGGTAAAAGAAGTGCTGTCTGACGAGGAGAAAGAATGTAGCGCAGCTATTGCACCGGTACAAGCTGAATTGGATGAAGTGACAAAACGCCGTGATGCACTCAAGAAAAAACAAGAAGGTAAAAAAGACGAAGATATTCCTGTTGCTGAAAAAGATGAACTTAACGATTTGGATAAGAAATGGGATAATTTGAAACAACAAAAAGAATCGATATTTGCAGGATACGCAGGTAAGAATAAGGTTGTTCGTCAGCTGATTGACCTGGCATTATTACAGAACAACATGCTGAAAGGTGAAGCCTTGAATAATTTTGTAAAAAGAAGTATTGAGTTGATTTAGTCTATCACATTTAATTCATATAACATAAATTAAAAGAGCATTGCGCACGATAAAAGTGTCCGTAATGCTCTTTTTTTATTAATAAATGTGCGGTCAGAGCCGATAGATTAGAAACTATTGTATATATTTGAACGTTAAATCAACCATTTATACGATGTTTTGTTGAGCCTTATGAAGAAAGTTTTTTTATTGTTATTTCTCTTTTTACAGTTCTTACCAATGCTTGTCCACGCTCAGAAAGTTGGGTTAGTATTGAGTGGTGGCGGTGCAAAGGGGCTGACACACATAGGAATAATTCGTGCCCTGGAAGAGAATAATATCCCAATTGATTATATTACAGGTACTTCTATGGGAGCTATTATAGGGTCTCTTTATGCCATGGGATATTCACCTGATGATATGGAGACATTGCTGAAGTCAGATGACTTTAAACGTTGGTATTCTGGTGAAGTGGAAGAAAAATATATGTATTATTTCAAAAAGAATCTTCCGACTCCTGAACTTTTCAATATACGCTTTTCGTTCAAAGATTCACTTAATTTAAAGCCACAGTTTTTGCCAACCAGTGTGGTTAATCCAATTCAGATGAACCTTGTCTTTATCGATCTTTACGCACGGGCGACTGCTACTTGTGAAGGCGATTTTGATAAGTTGTTTGTGCCTTTTCGATGTATAGCTTCCGATGTGTATAATAAAAAACAACTTGTCTTAAAGCGTGGTGATCTTGGAGATGCAGTACGAGCCTCTATGAGTTTTCCTTTTATGTTTAAGCCCATTGAAATAGATAGTTTATTGGCATATGACGGTGGAATTTATAATAACTTTCCTACAGATGTCATGCGAGAGGATTTTCATCCGGATATAATTATAGGTAGTGTTGTTTCTACCAACCCGGGAAAACCGAAAGAAAATGATTTGATGAGTCAGATTGAGAATATGGTAATGCAAAAGACTGATTATTCTCTTCCGGATTCGGCTGGAATATTGATGACATTTAAGTACAACGATGTTAATCTGATGGATTTTCAACGAATGGATGAACTGGTGAAAATAGGATATGATCGGACCATGGGCTTAATGGATTCTATCAAAAGTCGTGTTCATCGTAGAGTAAATATGGATAATATACGACTGAGGCGGTTGGTTTATAAAAGTAATTATCCGGAACTCCGTTTCAAAAATATATATATCGATGGTGCTAATTCTCATCAACAGGTTTACATAAAGAAAGAATTCCATACTTCAGATGATAAAGAGTTTACCTATGAGGATTTGAAACGGGGATATTTTCGTCTATTATCTGATAATATGATCTCAGAGATTATTCCTCATGCAGTTTTCAACCCCGAAGATGATACTTACGATTTGCATTTGAAGATAAAGATGGAAAATGAATTTTCTGTTCGTTTGGGTGGAAATGTGTCCACTACCAGTTCTAACCAAATTTATCTGGGACTTACATATCAGAATCTTAACTATTATTCGAAGGAGTTTACATTCGATGGACAGTTGGGAAAAATATATAATAATGCTCAGTTTATGGCAAAAGTAGACTTTGCCACTACTATTCCTACTTCTTATCGCTTTATTGCTTCGATCAGTACTTTCGATTATTTTAAGAAGGATAAACTTTTCTCTAAAAATGATAAACCGGCTTTTAATCAAAAAGATGAGCGTTTTCTGAAACTCAAAGTTGCTCTTCCTTTTCTTTCAAGTAAACGAGTGGAGCTTGGGTTTGGAATTGCACAAATAGAAGACCGGTATTTCCAAAATAATGTAATCGACTTCGATAAAGACAAATATGATAAAAGTGAATATCGTTTGTTTGGCGGTTCAGTAAGTTTTAATGGTAGTACATTGAATTTTAGACAATTTCCTACTCAAGGAGCACGAGAGGCACTCGTTGCACAGATATTTACAGGGAAGGAACGCTTTCGCCCTGGGGTGAATTCTGAGAGCAGGAAATCTACCGAAGAGAAACATTCATGGTTGCAGTTATCCTATATGAAGGAGAAATACCATAAAATGGGAGCAAATTGGACATTAGGATGGTATCTGGATGCATTATATGCGTCTAAAAACTTCTCAGAGAATTATACAGCTACAATGATGCAGGCCAGTGAATTTGCACCTACTGCACATAGTAAATTAACATATAATGAAGCTTTTCGTGCCAATCAATATCTGGCAGCCGGGATACGGCCTATTTATCGTTTAAATCAGATGTTTCACGTTCGTGGAGAGTTTTATGGCTTTTTGCCGATTTTTCCTATAGAAAGAAATCCAATTAATAAGGCTTACTATGGAAAAGCTTTCTCTCGTTTCGAATATTTGGGAGAAGTTTCAGTGGTATGTCAGTTGCCGTTTGGTGCAATCTCGGCATATGTAAATCATTATAGCTCACCGAAAAGGGAGTGGAATGTCGGTTTGACGCTCGGTTGGCAATTGTTTAACTATCGTTTCATCGAATAATTTATTTGCAAAAAAGTTTGCTGAAAGCTTGCAAATTCAAGAAAAGTCCGTATCTTTGCACCCGTTAAACAAAAACAATGGTCGCGTAGCTCAACTGAATAGAGTAGCTGACTACGGATCAGCCGGTTACAGGTTTGAATCCTGTCGCGATCACTTTTTTGAATTAACAAAATGGCCGCGTAGCTCAACTGAATAGAGTAGCTGACTACGGATCAGCCGGTTACAGGTTTGAATCCTGTCGCGATCACAAAAGAAGGTGTCTTAAAAGGATACCTTCTTTTTTTTGTTATGCCCCCATTAGGATCATACCGGGATCAACGTAAGTTGATGGACTGTCTTTCTCTTCAAGACAAACATCAATACGAAGAGGGCTGTGTGACAGAGGAAAGGTCTGGATATACAAAAAAAGAGTAAAGTCAATTTTTATGTAACTTTACTCTTTGCTTTCTTATAATGATTTAGTTATTAGCATTTTATATTTAACTCGTTAAGTACGTTTCGAATGGCTTCAAATGTTGTGATACGTGTTGGTACCAGTGGCAAACGAAGTTTATTCTCGATCATTCCCATTGCATTCAACATTGATTTTACTCCGGCAGGGTTTCCGTCTACGAATAACAGGTTAAATAACTCTGTAAATTTATGGTGTATGGTCAGGGCGTTGGCAAAGTCACCTTGCAATGCCAGGCGTGTCATCCTGCTGAATTCACGTGGAAAAGCATTTCCAATAACTGAAATAACCCCTACAGCTCCTAATGTGATTAAAGGGAAAGTAATGCCATCATCTCCGGAAATAACATCAAAATTGGCCGGTTTGTTTTTGATAATATCGTCCATCTGAGTGATATTGCCTGATGCTTCTTTAATTGCTATGACATTTTTGAAGTCTTTAGCAATGCGTAAAGTCGTTTCTGCGGTCATATTAACCCCTGTCCGACCGGGAACATTATACAATACAATTGGAAGCTCTGTAGCGCCTGCTATTGCCTTATAATGTTGATAGATTCCTTCCTGTGAGGGCTTGTTATAGTAAGGAACCACGGATAAGATGGCATCCACTCCGGTGAAATCATCATTTTTGAGTGTTTCTACGATAGCTCGTGTATTGTTTCCACCGACTCCTAATAGAATGGGAATTCTTCCGTTGACACGGTCGATTACCATTTTTTTGATTTTCTTTTTCTCGTCTTCGCTCAGAGTTGGAGTTTCGGCTGTCGTTCCCAGCACACACAGAAAATCTGCATTATTTTGAAGCAGATAGTCTACTAATCGCATTAATGCATCGTAATCAACGCTTTCATCCTCTTTGAAAGGAGTAATCAGCGCTACCCCCATTCCTTTCAATCTAGTCTGTATCATGAGTATTAATAATAATCTCTAAATAATTTGCTCGCAAAAGTACGAATATTTTCTTTTTTTACAGCAATAATAATATATAAAATAAGAATATAGCAGAAAAATGTTACAATATAAGCTTTAGAAATTCCTCTTCGTTCATAATTTTAATCCCCAGTTTATTGGCTTTTTCTAATTTAGCAGGTCCCATATTATCTCCAGCCAAGATAAAACTGGTTTTGGCGGAAATACTTCCCACATTTTTTCCTCCATGCTTTTCAATAAGATCTTTGTATTCGTCTCTTGAATGATGGGTAAATACACCACTAATAACGATGGATTGCCCGGCCAATTTGTCAGTATGCTCACTTAGATCTTCTTCCGGTCTGTATAACTGTAATCCTGCTATTTTCAATCGGTCAATTAATTTACGGTTTGAATCGTTTGCAAAATAGTTAAGAATACTCTGGGCAATTTTTTCGCCGATTTCATCGATGCTGACTAAAGTTTCCAAATCTGCATTTTCCAATTCTACTATGTCTTTGAATGATTTAGCTATTTTTTTAGCTACTGTCTCACCTACAAAACGAATGCCTAATGCAAAAATAACTCTTTCAAAAGGAATTTCCTTACTTTGCATAATTCCTCTGACGATGTTTTCCGCAGATTTGTCTCCCATACGATCGAGATTCTTAATGTCATCAGTCGTCAATTGATAAAGATCGGCTGTATCATGAATTAGATCTAAACGATAGAACATATCAACAGTTTCAGGGCCTAATCCGTCTATATTCATTGCTTTCCGGCTGATGAAATGTTCTATTTTTCCTTTGATCTGCGGTGGACAGGCAGTTTCGTTCGGGCAATAGTGGGCAGCTTCTCCTTCATATCTTATTAACTTGCTGCCACATTCCGGACAATGAGTGATGAATTTTACTTTTTCACCAATCATAAAACGGGCAGCAACATCTACACCTGTGATTTTAGGAATGATTTCTCCTCCTTTCTCTACATAAACCATATCACCTATATGTAGATCGAGTCCTTCGATGATATCTGCATTGTGTAGAGATGCGCGTTTTACGACTGTTCCGGAAAGCTGTACCGGATCAAGGTTGGCTACAGGTGTAACAGCTCCGGTTCTTCCTACCTGGTAAGATACTGTATTTAGGCGAGTGAGTGCCCGTTCAGCCTGAAATTTATAGGCTATTGCCCAGCGTGGAGATTTGGCAGTGAATCCAAGATTTTTTTGTTGTTTGAGACTGTTAACTTTCAGTACGATTCCGTCTGTAGCAACATTTAAGTTTTTACGTTCTACGTTCCAATAATTAATAAAATCAAATACCTCCTGTAATGTTTGGCATTTACGCATTAGAGGAGAGATCTTGAAGCCCCATTTAGCCGCTTCTTGCAAGTTTTCATAATGTCCGTCAGTAGGTAAATTATCACCAAGCAAGTAGTAGAGGTAGGCATCCAGTTTTCGGGAAGCCACGATTGCAGAGTTTTGTAATTTCAAAGTTCCTGAAGCGGCATTTCTGGGATTAGCGAAAAGAGGTTCTTCACGGGCTTCTTTTTCCTGGTTTAGTTCTTCGAAAACTTCCCATGGCATTAGGATTTCTCCACGGATTTCGAAAACATCCGGATAATTATTTCCATGCAGGACAAGAGGGATACTCCGAATGGTTTTTACGTTGTCTGTTACATCGTCTCCTTTTTCGCCATCGCCACGGGTTACGGCACGAATAAGTTTACCATTTTCGTAGGTCAAAGAGATCGAGGTACCGTCATACTTCATCTCGCAACAGATCTCAAAATCTTCATTCAATGCTTTTCGTACTCTGTCATAGAAATCGGTTACTTCATTCTCAGAATAGGTGTTTGACAATGAAAGCATTGGGTATTTATGAGCTACTTGAGTAAAGTTTTTATTGATATCGCTACCTACACGCATAGTAGGTGAGTTTTCATCTTTATATTCTGGATGTTCCTGTTCCAGAGTCTGGAGTTCTCTCATTAAGTCATCAAATTCTTTGTCGGAGATTTCCGGAGCATTCAGCACATAATAGTTGTAATTATGTTGGTGGAGTTGGATTCGAAGCTGATCTATTTTTTCTTTTACAGTCATATATTCTTTGGATTGTTTTAGGCAAAAATACGGGTTTCTCTTCGAATATTTGTACTTTTGCGAAAAATTAAAGATTATGCGTATCGATATTATAACAGTATTGCCCGAAATGATTGAGGGTTTCTTCAATTGTTCTATTATGAAACGGGCTCAAGACAAAGGGCTTGCTGAGATTTATATTCATAATTTGCGTGATTATACAGAAGATAAGTATCGTCGGGTAGATGACTATCCTTTTGGTGGATTTGCCGGTATGGTGATGAAGATAGAACCTATTGAACGATGCATTAATGCTTTGAAAGCAGAACGCGATTATGATGAAGTGATATTTACTACTCCGGATGGAGAGCAGTTTGATCAGAGGATGGCCAACAGTTTATCATTATCTGGTAACCTTATTATCTTATGCGGGCATTTTAAAGGTATTGATTATCGTATTCGGGAGCATCTGATAACGAAAGAAATTAGTATTGGAGATTATGTTCTGACTGGTGGTGAATTGGCTGCTGCCGTGATGGTGGATGCTATAGTGCGGATTATTCCGGGAGTAATTTCTGATGAACAGTCTGCTCTTTCTGATTCTTTTCAGGATAATTTGTTGGCAGCCCCTGTTTATACCCGTCCGGCAGAGTATAATGGTTGGAAGGTGCCTGAAATTTTGCTTTCAGGGCATGAAGCCAAAATTAAAGAGTGGGAACTTCAACAATCGTTGGAGCGCACCAAAAGACTTCGCCCCGATTTATTGGAAGACTAATTCTTATTGTATGTAAAAAAGAATGTCTTGTCTTTTAGCAAGACATTCTTTTTTTATGAAACTATACTATTAATAATGGAATTTGTTTTCATGGAACTTCTCTATTTAATACCAGAATTTGTCTAACTTATTTCGGGATTAACAGAGAAAGGAATATCCATGTTTGAATAACTTTTTTATGGCTAATTGTGACGAAGGGCTATTATCTGTTTGTTACTATACCTCAAGTGCACCTATAATTTCAGAAACGGACTTGCATCCATGTCTTTCCAGGTAATCATTTATACCATCTATTACTTTGATGGTGATAGCCGGATCTATGAAATTTGCTGTACCAATCTGTACAGCTGAAGCCCCTGCAAGCATGAACTCGACGGCATCTTTCCAGTTCATGATACCTCCTAATCCTATGACTGGAATATTTACCGCTTTAGCAACTTGCCATACCATCCGTAATGCTATTGGTTTTACAGCTGCTCCCGACATACCTCCGGTTACGGTTGAAAGTATGGGACGTCTGCGTTCAGCATCAATAGCCATTCCCAGTAATGTATTAATTAATGATACACTATCGGCACCATTAGCTTCAGCTGCCCGTGCCATTTCGGCTATATCGGTAACATTGGGGGAAAGCTTAACGATAAGTGTCTTTTTGTAAGCAGAACGAACTGCCTGAACAACTTCTGATACTCCTTTAGTTGTTACTCCAAAAGCCATACCTCCTTGTTTTACATTAGGACATGAGATGTTTAGTTCGATAGCAGGAATTTTGTCAAGTTCATTAATAATCTCTGCCGTTTTTACATAGTCTTCAATAGCCGATCCGGAAACATTCACAATCATATGGGTTTGAATGTCCTTAATACGGGGATATATGTGATCAGAAAAATATTTCACACCCTTATTTTGCAGTCCTACAGCGTTTAACATTCCGGAAGGAGTTTCAGCCATGCGCGGATATGGGTTACCTTCACGCTTGTGAAGAGTAGTACCCTTCACAATGATACCGCCTATTCGCGTTATATCAATAAAATCTGCAAACTCTTCACCATATCCAAATGTACCCGATGCTGTCATTACGGGGTTCTTCATTTGTAGTTTACCAATATTTACACTTAAATCTGCCATAATAGTTTATTTATATTAAAAACCGGACCTTCTTTACAAACGCACAAATGCCCTTCTGTAGTATTCTCAACACAACAAAGACATGCACCTATGCCACATGCCATTGTATTTTCCAATGATACTTCACAATTGATATGATTAGCTTTGGCATATTTGGCTACTGCCATCATCATGGGCTTGGGACCGCATGTATATATCTGTTCGAAGTTTATTTTATTTAATATAGAATGTTGAGTGACATATCCTTTTTCGCCATAACTACCATCTTCTGTTGTGGTGTAAACCTCTCCGTAAGCGGTAAACTCTTCCAGTTGGAGCAGATCTTTGTCGCTACGTGCTCCTAAAAGGAATGTTGGTTTGCTACCGCTTTTGAAGAGCTGCTCGCCTAAATAAAGCATAGGAGCTGTCCCTACACCTCCACCTACTAATAGTAACTTGTCAGAAGGTGCTTTAGGCATTGTGAAACTGCTTCCAAGCGGGAGTACTACATTTATTATATCTCCTTGAGTGGCTTGTGCAAGGCGTTTTGTTCCATCACCGATGAGTTGAATCAGAAACCATACTTCGTTACGTTGTCTGTCTACATAGTTAATAGAGATAGGGCGGCGCAGGAAGGTGGTAAGTGAACCATCCACCCGAATTTCCGCAAACTGTCCCGGTAGCATATCCGGGAGGACGGACTGAGATGTCAATTTCAGCAGAACATAATTAGAATGCAATCTGAGATTCTCAGTTACTGTCAGATCTAAAATAAATTTTTTCATGTATTGTGAGTAAATTCGTATTCGTGTTGCAAAGATACAGGAAATTGTGCAAACAGTGATTTATCTGTCTTATTTTTCTCCTCTGAATGTCTCGTATGTATTATCATCGAAGAAAATTCTTATTTCAGTGATTTTTCTGGAAGGCTTTTCTATATATCTAATTTCCTGTTTTACAATCTCTTTATGGGATGTTTCGGGGCTTTCTAACGCTATTTCTCTGCGATTTTCCGGAGCCATCGTCTCATTGGACGGAATTATAGCATTCTCAGCAAATAAAGAAGGCTGAAAATCGGAGGTCGGTTGAATGGCTTTTTCCGACATATTGCCTTGCCCATATAATAACCATTCCAAATTTACATAATTATATTTTTGATGTACTTTCATGATAACATCTAAACTGGGATTGTTGCGGCCATTCAAAATGTGCGAGAGAGTGGATTGTTGGATACCTATGCTTTCAGCGAAAGCACCGGAAGCCATATTCTCTTTTTCCATGATCATTTTAATCCTATCTTTTATTTCCATATCCTTTGAAGGTTTTACAAATGTATGACTTATATATTAATTCACAAAAGTAAATAAGATATTTACTAATGCACAAAAGTAAAAAATAAAAATCACAAAAGCAAATTACAAATACATAATTCATATTTTACTATTGTAAATAT
>OOBI01000984.1_pt1 | contig 18418 bp, 17 predicted proteins | sample 1671081 | NCBI WGS metagenome assembly OOBI01 (sample SAMN06348120, study PRJEB24527) | human gut metagenome | biome: human gut; feature: ankylosing spondylitis patient; material: feces | host: Homo sapiens | place: China | collected 2015-10 | reverse complement strand
AAATACAGGCCCGTAAAGGCCGGGATGCCGATCTGGAACAGCTGGATCTGGCTCAAGGCACCCGGCAGCCAGCCGAAAATGACATGGCTCAGGCTTGCCAGCGCCCAGTACAGCAGTGTGGAAATGACCGTACCGGACAAGATGTTGCCAAAGTGACGGAACGCCATACTGACGGGGGTGGAAACCTCCGACAGCACATTGATGGGTGCCATGATGAAGATGGGGTCCAAAAGACCTTTCAGGTAGGAAAGGATGCCGTTGGTCTTGATCTTGTAGTACATGATCAGCACGAACACCACGATGGCCCACGCCGCCTCGGTGTTCAGGTCTGCCGTGGGGCTCCACAGGCCGATGACACTGATGAGGTTGCAGCCGATGCTCAGAGCGAAGATCGCGCCGATGAGCGGGATATACTTATCAAAGTGATAGCCCATGTTGTCGTGCACGAACTGGTCCAGCCGTTCTACGATGAACTCGGCGGCGGCCTGCCGCTTTGAGACATTTTCCAGCTTGAGATTGCTGCCCAGCCAGATGGCAAAACCCGAAAGCAGCGCCATGACGATCCAGGTACTGACTAAGGTCTGGGAGATCTTGAAATCACCCAGCAGGGGGATGTCCGTATGGATGGTATACAGGATCTTTGCGCCGTTCAGTTCCATTTGTTACGTTTCACCCCCTTCGTCACGGGGTTCAGCTTCCGGCTCCGGTGCGGGTTCGGGGTCGTCCTCCACAGAGACATCCACCGAAGGCCCGGCCGGTGCAAGAGGCTTGTACTTGCCGGTTATTTGCAGGTAGTAGATCGTAACACGCGGGAAAAGCAGCGGCAGAACACCGGCAAACGGCTGGAACACCGGTGCCCCGATGGCAACGATGATCCACACCGCCTGCAAAAGCATCCGGACATTGTAGGAAGCCTGCAATGTCGCTTTGCGCCGTTTCTCATCCTGCTCGTCGATGACCTTCTGGCATACGAGGCAGATGCCCGCAAAGTTGCCGATGGCCACGGCCGCGCCGATGAGACTGCCCAGAACAACAGTGTAATCAAATTTCACCCAGCCAACCAGGTGCAGAGCTGCAAAGATCACCCACATGACGGCGGTACAGATGGCCGTGCCGCAGGCGATGCGGGTCAGCTCCTTTTTGGATTCCGGCTGCAGTTTCATAAAGGGAAACCTCCTGTTAAGTTTACTGATGCGAGTTGAACCCCACCCGCTTTGGTTTTTCCTTTTTGGTGCGGTCCATGTGTTCCTTTGCAAAATACCAGAAGTTCTGTGCCCCGGCAGCAAGCCCCAGCAGGATGGCCGGCAGGAACACCCATTCCGGCCAGCTCCAGTTGTTCACCGCCCACCATGCACCGCCCAGACACATGACCAGCGGCAGCAGCATATTCAGGCCCAGCTGGGTCAGCCAGACAAGATCCTCCAGTGCCTTATACCAGCCCTTCAACCTGCGTTTCCTCCCTGTGTGATGTGCCTTTGCAAAAGCCAGATTCTGGATTCTTTGCCAAGGATTTGCAGTCAGCAAAAAAATCTTATAACGATAGTATAATTCAAACCGGCCGTTTTTTCAATCAATTTTCCACTGTTTTCTAGTAAAATTTCATAGTTTGTTTACACTAATGCCGTAACTGTACGCCCTGTATGGAGTTTGTGCGTCTGCGGGCACATCAATACCAAAAGTTTGATGGATCTATTGTGCAGAATGCAAAAAAGCAGAACTCCTTCTGTCATCGCTGCGCGATGCCACCTCCCTCTATGAGGGAGGTTTTTCCGTGCGATAAGGCTCCCTCATTGAGGGAGCTGGCTGCGAAGCAGACTGAGGGAGTTTTTATGCAAAAAAGCCGCCCGGCTCTTTGGGAACCGGGCGGCAGCTGTTATGCAGTTTTCAGAACATTACCAGAGGTTTGCGGTCTCATTGTACAGGCCCTCATAGCTCTTGGCGGAGACATCCCAGCTGAAATCGCACTCCATGCAGTGATGCACGAGGTTCTTCCAGTTCTCCTTGTCATAGTAAGCATTCTGTGCATTGCAGCAAGCCACATACAGCTCGTGGGCATTGTAGCCCGCAAAGGTGAAGCCGTTGCCCTCACCCATGGTGCTGTCGTGGATGGAGTCGCGCAGACCGCCGGTCTCGCGGACGATGGGAGGCGTGCCGTAGCGGCAGGCCACCATCTGTGCCAGACCGCAGGGCTCGCTCTTGGAAGGCATGATGAAGGCATCTGCACCTGCGTAGATCTCCTGCGACAGGGCCGGCTCGAAGCCGATGTAGGTGCCAACGCGGCCCGGATGGCGTGCGCACAGGTCGGAGAAGAAGTTCTCGTACTGGCTCTCGCCGCTGCCCAGAATGACCAGCTCGATGCCGCGATCCACCAGACCATCGGCGATGCTCTGCACCAGATCAAAGCCCTTCATGCCGACCATGCGGCTGACCATGGCAAAGACGGGGCTGCCGTCCTTGTTCAGGCCGAACTTATCCTGCAGGGCTTCCTTGCACTTTGCCTTGCCCTCTTCAAAGTTGGTGATGTCATAGTTGAAGGGGATGTTCTTATCCGTAGCGGGATCGTTGGAATCGGTATCGATGCCGTTCAGGATGCCGCACAGCTTGTACTGCTTCTCGCGCAGCAGAGCGTCCAGACCATAGCTGAACCACGGGTCGAGGATCTCCATGGCATAGGTGGGGCTGACAGTGGTGATCTTATCGGCAGTCTCGAAAGCACCCTTCATGAAGTTTGCGCAGCCGTCGTACTCTACGATGTGCTGGTCGCGGCGGCCGATGCCGCAGGTGTCCTCCAGAATGTCGGTGCCGTACTTGCCCTGATAAGCAATATTATGGATGGTGAAGATGGTCTTGATGCGGTTGAACTTATCCAGATGGCGATAGTACAGGTTCAGGTACACCGGCACCAGAGCGGTCTGCCAGTCGTTGCAGTTGATGATATCGGGGGTGAAATCGATGTAGAACAGGGTCTCTAAAACGGCGCGGGAGAAGAAGGCGAAACGCTCGCCGTCATCGTAGAAGCCGTACAGGCCGCGGCGCTTGAAGTAATACTCGTTGTCCAGGAAGTAGTAGGTCACGCCGTTCCGCTCGGTCTTGAACAGGCCGCAGTACTGGCTGCGCCAGCCCACGGGGACGGAATAATTGGTCACGTACTCCAGCGTATCACGGAACTTCAAATCGCCGTACAGGGGCATAATGACGCGGGCATCCACGCCGTCCTTGACCAGAGCCTTGGGCAGGGCACCCGCAACGTCGGCCAGACCGCCGGACTTTGCAAAAGGGGCAGCTTCCGAAGCAGCATACAGGATTCTCATAGGATCGCTCCTTTCATATAGTGGGATATTTTCGTTCTCCCCCACCGCCCTTGCAGGCAGCACGAACCATTTTTACAAAAGAGCAGGCGGGGGCACACAGATGCCCCCGCCCCTCTCAAGAGGGGCTACCGGGGAGGAAGCCGCCCCTATGGATAACTCAGTAAAATCAGACGGTGTGCTTCTTCTGCACGTACACCGGGAAGCTCTCGGTGCCGGACAGCTTCTTGCCGGCGGTGATCTTCACGTTCTTATCGGTAACAACGCAGTCCAGCTCGGCATTGGCTTCCACAACGGTGTCCTGCATGAGCACGCAGTTCTTGACGACGGCCCCCTTCTTGACCTTGACGCCGCGGAACAGCACACAGTTCTCCACCGTGCCCTCGATCACGCAGCCGTCGGCCAGAATGGAGTCGGTCACCTTGCAGCCCGGCACATAGCGGGTGGGGTTGTCGTCGCGGATCTTGGTGTAGACCGGGCTCTTCTTGGGGAACAGCTTTTCCAGATTCTCGTCATCGGTCAGCTTGAGGTTCTCGTCGAAGTAGCTCTTCATGTCACAGACATGTGCCACATAGCCGGTATACTCCAGAGCGTGGATGTTCAGGATGTTGACATTGTGGGCCAGAATATCGCGCTCGAAGTAGATCAGGCCGCGGGAGGTCGCATCCCGGACCAGCTTGAGCAGGGTCTCGCGCTCCAGAACATAGATGTTCAGGTCAAGGTTCTGCACGCCGGGGCGGTAATCGTTGAACAGCAGCTCGGTCACACGGCCGTCGGCATCAACGGTCAGGGTGTAGTTGTCATTCTTGCGGCCCTCGGGGATCTCGGTCTTCTGGTAAGCGACGGTCACATCGGCACCGCTTGCCTGATGAGCAGCCAGCAGAGCGTTGAAGTCGTAGTTCAGGGCAACGTTGGCATCGCTCATGACCACGTACTTTTCCTTCTGGTTCTCCAGGAAGTTCATGATGGAGCCCAGAGCTTCCACACGGCCGGAATAGATGCGCACGCCCTTCTCAGCGAAAGGCGGCACGATGTTCAGGCCGCCGTGACGGCGGGCCATATCCCACTCACGGCCGGTGCCCAGATGATCCATCAGGGAGTGGTAGTTCTTGCGCACCACGATGGAGACATTGGAGATACCGCAGTTTGCCATGCTGGACAGAACAAAGTCCACCATACGGTAGCGGCCCGCGAAGGGGATCGAAGCCATTGCGCGCTCGGTCACCAGCTCGGGGACGGTATTATCATAACTGTTGGGGAAAATAATACCCAACGCATTGGTGTTCTGGCTCAGCATACTTCCATACCCTCCTTGACGGATTCAAAGACTTTGGCACCTTCCTTGACGGTTGCGCCTGCGCCGACGGTCAGGCCGGTGCCCACATGGGCAATGGGGCCATCGCCGCCCACTCGTGCACCTGCACCGACCACAACATCCTCCGCCAGGATGCAGCGCTTGACAACAGCACCAGCCTTGACCACAACGCCGTCCATCAGGACTGCGTCCTCAACGGTAGCGCCCTCTTCCACAACAACGCCTGCGCTCAGCACAGAGTGATGCACATTGCCGTAGATCTTGCAGCCCTCCGTGACGAGAGAATCCTGCACCACAGCGCGGGGGCCGATCTTCTGCGGAGGCAGGACCGGGTTGCGGCTGTAAATCTTCCACTTCTCGTCGAAGATATCGATGCCGGAGTTTTCGGGATCCAGCACTTCCATGTTGGCTTCCCACAGGCTGTCGATGGTGCCCACGTCACGCCAGTAGCCGGCAAAGCGGTAGGCGTACATCTTGCGGCCGTCGCGCAGCAGGGCGGGGATGATGTTCATGCCAAAATCGTTCTTGGAGTTGGGGTCTGCTTCGTCCTCTTCCAGATACTTCTTCAGCACATCCCAGTTGAAGATGTAGATGCCCATGGAAGCCAGATTGGACTTGGGTACCGGGGGCTTCTCCTGGAACTCGGTGATGCGGTCGTTCTCGTCAGCCACCATCAGGCCGAAGCGGGAGGCTTCCTTCCAGTCCACTTCCATAACAGCCACAGAGAACTCTGCGCCCTTTTCCTTGTGGAAGCGCAGGAAGTCGGCATAGTCCTGCTTGCAGATCTGGTCGCCGGACAGGATGATCACATACTCGGGATCGTAGCTGTCGATGAAGCCGATGTTCTGGTAGATGGCGTTTGCAGTGCCCTTGTACCAGTCGGTGCCCTTTGCCTGCTCGTAGGGCGGCAGGGTGTGCACGCCGCCGTGCAGACGATCCAGATCCCAGGGCTGGCCGTTGCCGATGTACTCGTTCAGCTTCTGGGGCTGATACTGGGTCGCGATGCCAACGGTGTCGATGTTGGAGTTCACGCAGTTGGACAGCGGGAAGTCCACGATGCGGTACTTACCGCCGAAGGACACTGCGGGTTTTGCCGTTTTCTGTGTCAGCGCGTACAAGCGCGAGCCACGTCCACCGGCAAGGATCATTGCCACAATTTCTTTTGCCATAGCTTTATTCTCCCCTTTAACATTAACATTTCCGTTGTTCGGAAATGAGCGTCAACATGTGCGGTATGGGTCGGCCGAAGTGCCGGGTCATTCCTTGGGCTCCTTCGGTTTGCGGGTGCGTTTTGCGGGTGCTTTTTCCGCCTTGGGTTCTGCCTCTGCCTTGGGCTTGCGGCCGCACTTTTTGGGTGCTTCCTCGGCCTTTTCCGGCTCAACCTTTGCCTTGCGGGCGGTCTTTTTCACCGACTTTTCCTCTGCAGCGGCAGCTTCTGCCTTGGGCTTGCGGCCCGGCTTCTTTACCACTTTTGCTGCAGCTTTCTCCGCAGCGGTCTTTGCCTTTTTGGCTGCGGTCTTTTTTCCCGCCTTATCGGTCTTGTCCGCTGCGGCCTTGCGGGTGCGCTTGGCGGGCACTTCAAAATACAGGGTGCTCATGGGCGGCAGGGTGATGGTGATGCTCTGCTCAAACCCGTGCATCGGCTTTTTGTGGGTGCGCACGGCCTTGTTGTGGACTGCGCCGGAACCGCCGAACTCTGCATCGTCGCTGTTCAGGATCTCCTTGTAGGAGCCTGCCACCGGTGCGCCCAGAGTGTAGCCCTCGCGCAGGACGGGGTTGAAGTTGCACACCACAAGGATCTGCTTGCCGGAAGTGTCCTTGCGCAGGAAGGCGATGACGCTCTGCTGCGAGTCATCCGGCACGATCCACTGGAAACCCTCCCAGCTGTAATCCACCTGCCAGAAGGCGGGATGCTCCTTGTAGAAGGCGTTCAGGGTCTTGACGTAGGTCTGCAGCTCGGTGTGCTTATCGTAGCCCAGCAGCATCCAGTCCAGCGGCTTTGTCTCGTTCCACTCAGCGAACTGGCCGAACTCCTGACCCATGAACAGCAGCTTCTTGCCCGGGTGGGCCATCATGTAGCCAAAGAAGGTGCGCAGGTTTGCAAACTTGGCGTCGTACTCGCCGGGCATCTTGTTGATCAGGCTGCCCTTGCCGTGCACCACCTCATCGTGGCTGATGGGCAGCACAAAGTTCTCGCTGAAGGCGTAGAAGAAGCTGAAGGTGACCTTGTTGTGGTTGCCGGAACGGAAGAGCGGGTCAGTCTTCATGTAGCTGAGCATATCGTTCATCCAGCCCATGTTCCACTTGAAGTTGAAGCCAAGGCCGCCGTCCGAAGCAGGCTTTGTGACCATGGGCCATGCAGTGGATTCTTCCGCAATCATGTACTTGTGGGGGTGACGGCCCAGCACGGTGTCGTTCAGCTTGCGCAGGAAAGCAACAGCCTCCAGATTTTCCTTGCCGCCGTCCTTGTTCGGCTCCCACTCGCCCTGCTTGCGGTTATAGTCCAGATACAGCATGGATGCCACCGCGTCCACGCGCAGGCCGTCGATATGGTACTGCTCCAGCCAATACAGTGCGCTGGAGATCAGGAAGCTCTGCACCTCGCTGCGGCCGAAGTCGAACACCATGGTGCCCCACTCCTTATGTTCGCCGCGCTTCGGATTCGGGTCCTCGTAGCAGGCTTCGCCATCAAAGTTGTACAGGCCGAACTGATCCTTCGGGAAGTGAGCAGGCACCCAGTCCATGATCACACCGATGCCGGCGGCATGGAGCTTATCCACAAAGGCCATCAGGTCCTTGGGGGTGCCGTAGCGGCTGGTGGGTGCAAAATAGCCGGTGACCTGATAGCCCCAGCTGCCGTCAAACGGATATTCCATGACCGGCAGCAGTTCCACATGGGTATAGCCCATCTCTGTGATATACGGGATCAGCTCGTCTGCCAGCTCGGAATAATTGTAGGGCTTGCCGCCCTCCTTCATCTTCCAGCTGCCGGCGTGCATCTCGTAAATATTCATCGGGCTGTTGATCACATCAGCCTTTTTCTGTGCTGCCTGCCATGCATCATCGTGCCACGCAAAACCACTGATATCGTAGACCTTGCTGCCGTTGGACGGGCGGGTCTCGGCGTGGAACGCATAGGGATCGGCCTTATAGACCAGATCACCTGCGCGGGTGGTCACGCAGTATTTATAAACATCATATTCCTTCATGCCCGGGATGAACAATTCCCATACGGAATCGCCATCCACCTTGCGCATCGGGTGGCTGCCCGGCTTCCAGCTGTTAAAGTCGCCCACCACGCTGATGGCTACAGCATGGGGTGCCCACACGCGGAACACCACACCTGCTTCACCGGCACGTGTTTCCATGTGTGCGCCAAAGTAGCGGTATGCTTCACAGTTATTGCCCTGTTTGAACAAATACACCGGCAGGTCCGATGCATTGCTTTGGATCTTCTCCTCGGTCGGTTTCATAGACTGCTCCTCCCCGTACAGATGCACAAAGCGCACCTGTAGCTTTTTACCCTTTTATATTAAAGAATTTCGGTCTGTTTTTCAAGAGTTTCGCCGCATTTTACTGTAAAATTTACCATAATCTTTTCATTGATATTTTTCTCTTATATACATACCCGCCAAATTTTTACAAATTTTATGGTGAATCCTGCCAATCTGACAATAAAAAAGAGCCTCTGCGCACCCTCCCAAAAGGAAGGTGTACAGAAGCTCTCTGTTTCTGTTGAAAATTTTCAGTTCCGGTTTCCCCGGTTCTTTTCAGCCTGCTCAGTCCACCACGTAGACATTCACCTGAATGGCTCCATTGATCACGCTCTCGGCGTAGGTCTCGTAGAACAGGTCCACAAGGATCTGGCCCTTCTGCACGGCAATGCCGGTATCGGTAGCCACCGCATAGCCGTACACGAACTTGCCGTCGGTGGAGGTGATATACAGCTTGGTGCCGTAGGGGATCACATCCGGGTCCACAGCCACAGTGCCGTAGCCCAGACCCAGACCGGAAGAACCCTTGCCGGTCTTGGAATAGTAGCCGGTGGCCTTGCCGGTGAGCACCTTGCTGTAAGAGGCGGGTGCATTGGTGGTGCCGTCCGGGCCGGTCAGCGGGGAGACCGGCGCGCCTGCGCCATAGGTCTTTACGATGTGGTTGGTCGGCTCCACAGTGGTGGTGGAATCCACCACGATGCTGTTTTCCAGTTCGCCGTCCACATAGCGGTCGCGGGTGGTGATGGTCTGCTGGCCTTCCGCACCATGGCGCACCGTGGTGGCGCGGCCGGTGTTGCGGAAATACAGGCTGGTGTAGACGTACTCGGTATCGTAGGGGATGGCCTGCGTCTCCACACGGTCGGTGTAGTCCACGCGGTGCACCGTGATGGTGGAACCTGCGCTCACCAGCTGGTCCAGAGCAGGCTCGGTGTAGTCGTCACCCTCCAGGGTGATACCGGCACGCTTCAGGGCATCCGCCACGGTGCCGAACACCATTTTGACGGGGTACTCCTGACCGTCGGCAGTGATGCTGACGGAGAATGCGCGCTCAATGTTCAGGGCGGCAAGATTGCCGCTGTAGGCCGTGTAATAGACCTGATCGCCCTCTTCGGACTGGATGCCGGAAAGGTTCATAACCTGTGCAGGGTCGGTCTCGGAGGTGAGGATCACCTGCCGGGCACCATTGGAGTCTGTGACGTAGGTCAGCCGCAGATTCGCAGCGGTCACACTGAGTGTAGCCACAAGGCACACGACCATGACACAAAACGCCAGCACACGGGGAGAGACTGCATGCTTGCAGTCAGACAATGCTTTCTTCAATTTTACGGAAGCGATACGAGACAACTCCTCTCTTTTCAAAATTGGCTGCGGCTGCGGACATGTTTTTCATGCCCCGGCCGCCCGGACTGCGGGGCGGGCAGAAGCCATCTGGCCCCACAATCAAATACGATGCCCTCTTTTTGGTAAAATCGAGCATCGTATACAATTTGGACTCCGCTGCGGAGGGTGCAGTTACCCTCCCGGCCCGGACCCCATCTGCCCGCGCCGCGCCGTATATAAGACGGCTTTTTACTTCATCCAGATAAATTTTAAACGCTGCAACGTCTGTTGGTTCCGTTGAGCGGCTCTTATTTTACCAGTCCAATGGCCATTTGTCAAATCACCTTCTCATACTTTGTTAGTTTTTTGACGTTATTTTTTGTGCAACTTTAACATTGTTTTCTCCAAAATATTGTTTTTTCGGTTATTTCCTTCCGATTTTCGACCTGTTTTCTGGGGTGTTTTGTTCACGAATTTTTAACATTTATTTTGGACTTTTTGCACCGGAAACTGCACTTTTGGGTTCGTTTTCCCATACGGCAAGCGGCCAAAAATCGCTGGTTTTCCGTACGAAGCCACCTCTTTTTTATCCCATTTTTCACCCACAAAGAACTGTGCGAATTACCCATGAAAAGCGCCTTCCGGCAAAATGCCGAAGCACAGAAATTTGTGCAGCAAAAGACCACACTGGCAGCTGCCGGGCAGCGGCTGTACAATCAAACAAAAAGCAGAAAGGAAGGTTTTCAAGTGAACATCAAGATCATTCAAAGGCAGTGCGGCGGCACTGAATTTCTGTCCCAGCCGCACCGCCTGCACCTCGGTGCACAGAACGCTGCCGGTGTGGACGAGCTGTGCTTCACGCTGCCGGAAGCATGGGCCGGGTGCACCGTTGCGCTCTACCTGCGCCGCAGCGACGGCACCCTGCTGGCACCGGTCTCACTGGACACGCAGCACTGCGTCACCGTGGACCGCCGCCTGACCGGAAGCACCGGCGGACAGTGGATGCTGGCAGCCATCGATGCCAGCGGCTACGCCGCCTATACCCGGCCCGGCAGCTACGACACCTACGCCATCCTGCCCACCGACGGCGGCGCGGAAGAGCTGCCGCCCTCGCAGTATGAGCAGTTCGTGGCGCGTGTGCTGGAAAGTGCCAGTACCGCTTCCACCGCCGCGCAGCGTGCCGCAGCCAGTGCTGCAAGCACGGCATCCAATGCGGCACAGGCCCAGACCGCGGCACAGCGCACCAGCGCCGACAGTGCCGCTGCATCCCGCTGTGCAGCCCGTGCCGAGGCTGCTGCCGCACGGGCAGAGGAGCTTGTGCCTACCGACGGTCAGGTAGTGAGCGTGAACGGCAAAAGCGGCATCGTAAAACTGACGGCGCAGGATGTGGGGGCGCTTCCCTGCCCGGCAGTTCCGGTCTCCGGCCAGCTGCTTCGGGTGCTGAGCGTGGACCCCAACACCGGGGCCGTGTTGACCGATACTGCCGCCATGCCGGATCTGTCGCCCTATCTGCGCAGCAGCACGGTGCCCACGGCTTCGGCCCCCGGCGCAGTGCGGGTGGACCCCGCCTGCGGCATCAACGTGCGCAGCGACGGAACCCTGATCATCGCACCAGCTGCCCGCGAACAGCTGGACAGCATGACGGATGCACTTCTGCCGCTGACCGCAGCCCTGCTGCCTTATGGCGTGAAGAAGGCTCTGACCACCGCCGCAGCCGCCGGGGAATGGACCGCTGCCGAAAAGGCAAACGCCCTGCGCACCTTCGGTGCCGATTTTTCTTCCTATTATACAAAGGAAGATGTCGATGCTCTGCTGGCCGCACCCAGCTCCGCTGCCTACCCGGTGGGCAGCATCTACCAGAGCACCGACCCCACCAGCCCTGCCGCCCTGTTTGGCGGCACATGGGAGCAGATCGCATCGGAGCGCGTGCTGATGGGTGCCAGCAGTAGCCACGCAGCGGGCACCACAGTAAAGGCCGGACTGCCGAACATCACAGGCTCTTTTGTCGCGGATGTAAAAAAGGGTGAACATAAGGTATCCGGCGCATTCACTGCCGGCAACGTGATCGCATCTACGGGCGAATACAATTCCTTTTCTGATGTATATAAGTTCAGTCTGGATGCATCCAAGTCTAATGCCATCTACGGCCGCAGCGCCACCGTGCAGCCTGCCGCCTACTATGTGCACATCTGGCGGCGCGTGGCCTGAGAAAGGAGGTTTTGAACCATGAAGATCATTGACGAGAACGGTGCAGCCATTGAAAACCCTGACCTGACGCTTGGGTATCTGGTGGACGACACCGAGCCAGTGGAGCACCCCGCCGTGGAAGGCGTGGAGGAAGTGAGCCACTACGAGACCGTAACGGAGTATCCCGGCGGCGGCAGGGATGTGCGGAAGGTCATCGACGTGCCGGGCGTGCCTGCGCAGGCCGCATGGACCGAACAGGTGCCGGTGCAGAGATACATCCGCTATACGGAAGAAGAATTGGCCGCGCGGGAAAAAGAGCGCCAGCAGGCCGAGGAAGCAGCCCGTCTGCCCGAGACGATTGCCAGCCTGACCTGCCAGCTGACCGACCTGCAGCTGGCCCTGTGTGAACTGTACGAAGGAGGTGGTGTGTAATGGCAAGGATCTATGCGGCCCTGATCCGCAAGGGCATCAAAACGCTGGAGGATGTGCCCGCCCGGCTGAGGGATGCCGTGGCAGCGCTGCTGCAGGAGGACGGCCATGCTTAATGTTTACTCCCGCACAAGGGATGGCGAAACGCTGCTGAGCCGCAGCTTCCGCGCAAAGGAATTTGCCTGCAAAGACGGCACCGACCCTTTGTTTGTGGACAGCGAACTGGTGCAGGTGCTGCAGGCCATCCGTGACCATTTTGGCGCACCGGTGGTCATTACCAGCGGCTACCGCACCGCTGCACACAACAGGGCTGTGGGCGGGGCGGTTTACAGCCAGCATCAGTATGGCCGTGCCGCGGATATCCGGGTGTCCGGCGTGCCGGTGGAGCAGCTTGCCGCCTACGCCGAAACCCTGCTGCCCGGCACCGGCGGCATCGGCCGCTACCCCGCAAAAGGCTTTGTCCATGTGGATGTGCGCAAAGCAAAAAGCCGGTGGGTCGGGTAAAGGCGGTGAACGGAATGGAAACGATCTTATCCGCTGTCATTGCCGGGGCCGTGACCCTGATCGGCGTGCTGATCGCCAACAGCCGCAGTCAGGCCGTGACCGACACCAAGCTCGAAGAGCTGACCCGCGAGGTGCGCGAGCATAACAATTTTGCCCGCCGCGTACCGATTTTAGAAGAACAGATGAAGGTGGCCAACCACCGCATCGCTGACCTTGAACAAAATGAGAAAGTGAGGAATTGATATGAACTTTGGTAAAATTTCTGCCGCCACCATCGCCCGCACCGCTGTGCTGCTGCTTGCCCTGACCAATCAGGTGCTGAGCGCTCTGGGCAAACCTATGCTGCCCATTGAGAGCCAGACTGTGGAACAGCTGGTGACCGCCGGCATCACCACCGTGGCCGCGCTGATCAGCTGGTGGAACAACAACAGCTTCACCTCTGCAGCCATTCAGGCCGATGCCGAATACGCCCGCCTGAAGCAGAAAAGTGAGTGAGAAAGCCCTCGAAGCAGTGTATCAGTAGTACTTTTTGACCGAAAAGTATTACTGATGCAGTCATCTTTCACAGCAGCCCCGGAAGGCACCCAGACAGCCTTTCCGGGGCTTTTTTTGCTGCCCAGATGATTCGTTCACGCAGATTCAAGAACGTTTCGCGCAGGTTTCGATGACTTTCGCACTGAAATCATGTATAATCCGGGCAGAAGCAATCGGAAAAGAGCAGTCAAGAGACTGTAAGCGGCCCCCCTAACGCCCCAACGTAAAGGGACTGTTGCAAAATAGTCCCAACAAAAAAATGAGATAGGTTTCCCCGAAAGGGGGTGCCCATCTCATTTTTTGTTGTAAACTGAGGTTGTAAAAAAAAACAGATAGAACCCGCGCGCTGGGTGCATTGCAGCATACCAGAGCGCGGGTTCTCTTTGATCTATAAAGTTTAATCGTCGTCGCTGTCCAGCTTGAGCACAGCGGTAAAGGCTTCACTGGGCAGGGAAACGCTGCCCAGCTGACGCATCTTCTTTTTGCCTTCCTTCTGCTTTTCCAGCAGCTTCTTTTTGCGGGAGATGTCGCCGCCGTAGCACTTGGCAAGCACGTCCTTGCGCATGGCCTTGACCGTTTCACGGGCAATGATCTTGCCGCCGATGGCAGCCTGTACCGGGATTTCGAACAGGTTGCGGGGGATGTTATCCCGCAGCTTTTCGCAGATGCGGCGGCCCTTGGCATAGGCGTTATCGCGGAACACGATCATGGACAGCGCGTCCACAGGGTCGCCATTGAGCAGGAAGTCCAGCTTGACAAGGTCGCTCTCGCGGTACTCCTTAAACTCGTAATCGTAGCTGGCGTAGCCCCGGCTGCGGCTCTTGATGGCATCAAAGAAGTCGTACACGATCTCGCCCAGCGGCAGAGCATAGTGCAGATCCACCCGCACATCGTCCAGATACTTCATGTCGATCAGCACGCCGCGCTTGTTCTGGCACAGATCCATCAGGCCGCCCACATAGTCGTTGGGGGTGTACAGGTGCACATCCACAAAAGGCTCTTCCTGCTTGACGATGTTGGAGGGGTCGGGGTAGCTGGAAGGATTGTCGATCATCTCCACAGTGCCGTCGGTCAGGGTAAGGCGGTAGCGCACGCTGGGGGTGGTGGTGATGATATCCAGATCAAATTCCCGTTCCAACCGCTCGGTGATGATCTCCATGTGCAGCAGGCCAAGGAAGCCGCAGCGGAAACCGAAGCCCAGCGCGGCGCTGGTCTCCAGCTCAAAGGTGAGGGAGGCGTCGTTCAGCTGCAGCTTTTCCAGTGCATCCTTCAGGTCGGGGTACTTGGCACCGTCGGCGGGGTAGATGCCGCAGAACACCATGGGCTTGACCTGACGGTAGCCGGGCAGTGCTTCGGCGGTGGGATTATTGGCCAGCGTGACGGTATCGCCCACGCGGGTGTCCTGCACGGTCTTGATGCTGGCGGTCAGATAGCCGACCTCACCAGCCTGCAGCTGGGCACAGGGAGAAAGGTTGGTAGCACCCATGTGGCCCACTTCTACCAGCGTGAACTCCGCGCCGGTGGCCATCATGCGGATGGTATCGCCGGGCTTCACGGTGCCCTCAAACACACGGATATAGACGATAACGCCCTTGTAGCTGTCGTAGATGCTGTCGAAGATCAGCGCCTTCAGCGGGGCATCCGGGTCGCCGGTGGGAGCAGGAATGTCGGTGACGACACGCTCCAGCACCTGATCCACATTCAGGCCGGTCTTGGCAGAGACGCGGGGCGCATCCAGACAGGGCAGGCCGATCACGTCCTCCACCTCCTGCGCCACCTCGTCCGGGTGGGCGCTGGGCAGGTCGATCTTGTTCAGGATGGGCACCAGTTCCAGATCATGCTCCAGCGCCATGTAGGTGTTGGCCAGCGTCTGAGCTTCCACGCCCTGGGTGGCATCCACCACAAGGATGGCGCCCTCGCAGGCGGCCAGACTGCGGCTGACCTCGTAGGCAAAGTCCACGTGGCCCGGGGTATCGATGAGGTTGAACTCGTAGGTCTTGCCGTCCTTGGCGGTATAGTTCATGGTGACAGCGCGGGCCTTGATGGTGATGCCGCGCTCGCGCTCAATGTCCATGTTGTCCAAAATCTGGTCTTCCATGGTGCGCTCGTCCACACTCTTGGTCAGCTCCAGAATACGGTCCGACAGGGTGGATTTGCCGTGGTCAATGTGTGCAATGATGCAGAAATTGCGGATATTGTCTCTTGCCATGTAGTTCCTCCGGGAGAAATTTAAGCTTCCAGTATCCAGTCCTCGACATCCACGATCTTTCCGTGCTCGAGGTAGACGCGGGGCACGCGGCGGGACACGCCGCACAGCACCTCGTAGGAAATGGTGTCGGTCTTGCGGGCGATGGTCTCGGCAGTATCACTGACGCTGCCGCCCCACAGGATGGCTTCGTCGCCCTCGTGGATGTCCGGGATACCGGTCACATCCACCATCATCTGGTCCATGCACACGCGGCCCAGCACCGGGCAGGCCTTACCGTGGATCTCCACGATGCCCTTGCCGCAGCTCAGCTGGCGGGGATAACCGTCCGCATAACCGGTGCACAGGGTGGCCACCAGCGTGGGCTTATCGGCGGTGAAGCGGCGGCCATAGCTGGCGCTCTGACCGGGTTGCATTTCCTTGACCATGCTCACCACGGTCTTGAGGGTCATCACCGGCCGGAACTGCCCAAAGCGCACCTCGTCGCTGGGGTCGTAGCCGTAGAGGATGATACCGGGCCGCGCCATGCAGCGCTCCCGGGCCAGTCCCTCGGGCCAGTCCGGGTGCAGCATCACGCCCGCAGAGTTGTCACAGTGGACGGTCTGTGGCTCGCGGCCTGCCGCCTTGAGCGCATGGAACGCTCTGACGAACAGTGCGTGCTGCTCCGCGGTGTAGGCAACGTTCTCTTCGGCGGTGTCGTCGGCCACCGAGAAGTGCTGGAACAGGCCGGTCATCTCAAGGCCCGGCAGCTCACACACAGCCAGCATTTCGCGGATGGCGGCATCAAAATCGGTGCGCAGGGCAAAGCCGATGCGGCCCATGCCGGTATCTGCCTTGAGGTGGATCTTTACTCTGCCGCCTGCCTTTACGGCAGCAGCGGAAAGGTTCTGCGCCTGTTCGGTGGAGTAGCACGCTACGGTGATATCCTCGTGGATGAGGGTCTGGGCGTACTCCGGCTGAACATGGCCCAAAATAAGGATAGGCAGAGTCTGCCCGTCCTGACGCAGCTGCACGGCCTCGGTCAGGCAGCTCACTGCCAGCCATGCTGCGCCCTCCTGCGCAAAAACGCGGGCACACTGCACAGCGCCGTGGCCATAGCTGTCGGCCTTGACCACCGCGCACAGCGGCAGGTCACCGGCCCGGGCTTTGACGGCCCGGAAGTTATGCCGCAGGGCATCGAGGTCGATCTCGGCCCAGACGTGTTTTTCAAAAGGTTGAGTCTTCATGATTCATTCTTCCTCGTTTGTAATTGCAAAGCTGCCGCGCCCGGTGTGGACGGGCCGCCAGCCATCGATGCCGCTCTCCTGCAGTGCGTGCAGGGTTTTCTGGCGGAAAGCGTGGTCGGTGCGGCAGCGCTCCTTGACGAACTCCTTGGTCTGTTCGCGCACGGTCACGCCGTCGGCAGGGCAGACGCTCTTGACGATGGGCAGCCCCTCGGCGTTCACTGCGGAAATGACCTCCTGCTCGGTGGCCAGCAGCATGGGCCGGATGAGGGTCAGGTCCCGGCGCGAAAGATAAGTGACCGGCGAGAAGCAGCCGATGCGGCCCTCCCGCCAGAGATTCATGTAAAAGGTCTCCACGGCATCGTCCAGATGGTGGCCCAGCGCCACCTTGTTGCAGCCCAGTTCCTGCGCTGCCGTGTGCAGTGCACCGCGCCGCAGCTTGGCGCACAGGGCGCAGGGGTTCTTCTCCTTGCGGTAGTCGAACACCACAGGGCCGATCTCGGTACGGCGGATCTCATAGGGGATATCGTACTGGGCAAACAGCTCCTGCAATACGGTATAATCCATGGGCCTGCCGCCGAACTGCGGGTCCAGCGTGACGGCCTGCACCGTAAAATCAAAGCCGATGTACTTGCGCAGCTCGGCAAGGCCGATGGTAAGGGCCACACTGTCCTTGCCGCCGGAAACGCCCACCATCACTTTATCGCCGGAGACGATCATTTCATAGTCCTGCACAGCCTTGCGCATCAGGCCGCACAGACGCTGCATTGCACGGGAACTGCTCATAACAGGGTCACACTTTCCACAAGGTTCACAATGTCGTTGATGGAGGCAAGCTTTGTCAGGCCAGAAACATACACCACGTCACCGCTGGGGTAGGTAATGGTGGCCAGCACCGCATAATACGCCTGAATGTCGCAGCGCACGGCCTCCACCTCGGCACCGTCCACGGTCAGGTTCACCTTGCGGGGCTTGATGACGCCATAGGCCTGCTTGAGGTCCTTCTCGGACGCATCGATAAAGTCCGCGTAGCTGTCGGCAGTGCCGCGCTGCAGCAGCACAGCTTCGTAGTCCTCACCGTCGGCGCTGTCTGCCGTGGCGAGTTCCAGCACGGTGCCAAGGGTGCTGTCCTCGGTCATCTGGCATACCTTCCAGATGGAACTGTCATAGTAGACGGAAACGCCGTTTGTGCCGGTGTAGTGGGTGTCCGGGTTTGCGGGCACGCTGCGGTTGACCAGCAGCGTTAAAATAATGTAAGCAATGATGCCCAGAGCAACAAAGATGCCCATAGCGGCCAGAAGCTTGGAGGTGCGGCGCTGGGCAGAGGCGTTGCGTTCGATGTCGTTTGGCATGTAAAAAATTCTCCTTGTATCAGTGCGCAGCAAAAGCTGCCATATCCTTTATAGTATACCACACCGGCAGACAAAATTGTAGCGGGCAGCGGCAGAAAATGTGCGGCCGTGGGCAGAAAATTTTGCAGAAAATGCGTTTTTAGAAATAATGAGGATTCAAGAGAAAACGTGAGATTTTGCAAGATTGAAAAAATTACAATGAAAAAATCAAAAAATGCTGTTGACAGGCACCTTTTTATGATGTATACTGACACTCGCGCCCCAGAAAGGCGCCTGAAACGTACAAAAAGCTTATCAGGAGGAAATAGATATGAGCACTACTCTCGTGAAGCCCGCTGAAGTCGAGCGCAAGTGGTACCTGCTCGACGCTGCCGGCAAGAGCCTGGGCCACGTCGCTGCTGAGGCCGCTGTTCTGCTGCGCGGCAAGCAGAAGGTCGATTATACCCCCAACGTGGACTGCGGCGATTTCGTTGTTGTCATCAACTGCGATCAGGCTGTTCTGACCGGCAAGAAGGCTGAGCAGAAGTTCCACATCACCCACAGCAA
>OOBI01000940.1_pt1 | contig 19189 bp, 10 predicted proteins | sample 1671081 | NCBI WGS metagenome assembly OOBI01 (sample SAMN06348120, study PRJEB24527) | human gut metagenome | biome: human gut; feature: ankylosing spondylitis patient; material: feces | host: Homo sapiens | place: China | collected 2015-10 | reverse complement strand
TCTGCTGGATATTCTTCCGCAATGCCGATTTCCAGAATTCAATGGATATGCTGGGGCAGATATTCACTACTTTCCGTCCGCAGCTGTTCCCGCAATTACTTGAAGGATATTGGAAAGTCTTTGCGTTGATGTTGCTTGGCTTCCTGCTTCATTTTGCTCCTGATAGTTGGGAAAATGCAGCTTGTCGAGGAGTGATCCGTTTGCCGTTCCTAGGAAAAGCAGTATTGATGGTCGCTTTGATTTATCTGGTTATTCAAATGAAGAGTTCGGAGATTCAGTCGTTCATATATTTCCAATTCTAATTAGTTAAATTTACTCCTGTACATTGGTTTAAAACCAAGAACTCGTTTCTCACCGAGAAACAATTTGTTCCTCACCGAGGAAACTACAGTTTCTCGGTGAGGAACAAATTGTTGGTTAAAATTCGGAAATGAGGTTTCCAATAAGTCTTGATAAAGTAAAGTCTACCTCTGTACCGTTGTGTATGGCAGAGATAGACTTGCTGGAGGATTTTTTGAATATCGATTGGCTTTACTATTGTTCTAATTCTACGGAATGTCTTTGATGCAACGAAGCCGGTTTCTCCTAGAAGATTTAGTTGAAGCGTCTATCGTAAGACCATAATTAACATCAATAGAACCACAGAGCGCTTCTTTGGGGCGACTTGTAGAGGAGCGTTCTGTGGAACTCCAATATCCGCTATTGTAATAAGTTTCTGTCTTAACTTTGTTTAATGCATTAAAACCAGTTTCAGAAGATTTTTTTTCTAATTCGTGCGCAAATATTAGAATCATGGATAATTCCCGGCTATTTGGTACGCGCCAACTTCCGGGCTCGTCTGTACCACTTTTCCCTTTATAAGCGTAGCATCCGGTATTCATTGCTTTTGATGAAATATCCCAACTTTGGGTATTGGCTGTATTGAGCCTTCCATTCGCTTCCGCCCAAGTCATAGTGATGCTGTTCTTTCCCGGAGTCCCTGCGGCATTCTGGAGTATATCACTGGCAGTGTTACTTTTCGTGTCGCCGTCATTATACACGTCCGTAGGTGATACAATAAATTTTGGTGAAGAAAAAGAAGAAACTAAAATTCCATTGGTGATGGTACTACCGGTTATCGGGTAATTTTTTCTCACGCGGAAAACAGTTTTACCTAATGGTTTGGAAGCGTCGCTTTGAGAGACACTTTCGTCATATTCTGTACCTGTGGTAGAATAACTATATAGATCCAGTTTTTCATATAACTCGGCTTTCCCTTCGGCAGTCGTTCTATCTAGGATTCCGTAAGGCAAAGTTGATAAATCTATCATTGCATAGCTGTCTGCTCCGTCTGTATATGTGGTAACTTTGGTTCCTGCTTTTCTTTCTGGAGAAACAGGTATGTTTCTGACACAGCGAACTTCTTTCGAACTGTTTTTATTTGTGTTGCTGGAATTCCAGCCTGCCAATTCTATCGACCAGCCGGGAGCAGTGCTTGCATCTAGTTCTAATGCTAATGCCATCGGGCTATTATAAATGATAGTTCCGGCGGAAGCTAGTATCCCGAATGCCTGATATGCGGATGGTAAATACCATTCAAGTTCATTATTATCAGGGTCATCCGGGAGATAGTCTATCACACCATTTCCATTTTTATCTCTATTTAAGTCATGACAGAATCTTGCGTGGAAGCTGTTATAGTAGTTATATTGATATAAATCTATATTGCCATTGATTTTTCGCATAGTTGGAATGATGCTCTCCCGCCCATTATTAACAACATAGTTACCAGGATTCGTTGCTAAATTAAATGTTGCTTGCTTACCGTTCATAAAACTGCAGTAGTTTGTTTCGGCATCCTTATCCTTATTCCATGTATAAAAGGTCATAACATTATAATATCCAGAATATATGTAGTTTGCTGGTGTTATTTGATCGTCAATTCTGCTCTTATGCTCATCAAACGCATCAATGATGAGTCCCTCTGTGTATTGCCCATCTTTTATTTCACCGCCAAACAGCCCGGCATAATGTCCTCTTTTTTGTTTAATGGTATATGTTCCTTTCTTGCTTTTGGGGATTCCTTCAGCGTTTATTTCTTCGGTAGTCACTTGTACATAGAGAGTTCGCTCATATACGAAATCGGAAGTGGTGTAGTTTGTAACAGCCTTATAAATCTTGTTTCTATCGAATTCGGGGTCTACAATCATCCCATTCTCATCGGTGATATACTCGTCCGCATATAGGTATAGTTTGAATCGTGTTGGCACGAAAATATTGGTTTCTATCTGATTGGTGAGTGTATTTGCGCCACCATTACGCACCACTTCCGTATAATTTGGGTATGATGAAAGTTGAAGCCAGTTCTCTGTTGGAGAGTTCATGTTGACTAATTGTGTACATTTTGCATCCTTATAAATGCCGACAGTTACCTTCCGCCCTTGTGCATAGATGATAACAGGCCGCCATCCGTAGTGGGCATCAAAATAAACACCGGTTGCTCCAATTATATCTCCTGTTCCGTTTCCGCTGGATGAGCGAGTGGAGGATGAAAGATAAACTTTCTGTTCGGCCGTATATGAACGGATACGTCCATCATTAAGATCAACAGAATTGATGATTGTCCGGAGATCATAATAGCTGTTTATTTCCACATCAAAATTATCCGTGTTGTTATTTCCAACATATATCTGGTGGACTGTATAAAGACTTCGACTGCTTTTGGCGTATGACCACGCTTCGATATTTGTACCGGCTTCGGGCGCTTTTCCCGTTCCGTCGGTCACTTTCCGGTATCTGTCCCTTTCGGATGCTATATCTGCTACGGTTCCTTGTTTGTTCTGCGCAACATACCATTGCGATGTGAAGAAGCCGTCCGTGTCCTTGTCTGCGTCTTCGAAAGCATTGTCGCTTTCCAGGTCTGCCATTGGGATATTGTCTATTACGTCTTTATCTGCCGATGCGGGGTTGATACATAATTTGATGGGTACTTTGAGTAACCTCATACCTTCGAGCGTGTTTTCCGTGACATCGAATTTATGTTTCAGTGTGATGCGGGATACCAGCCGTTTAACTTCTATACCGCCGGAGAAACCATCCGGTGTGCCGTAGACAATTTCACCGTTGTCGCTATCTCCGGTTTTTCTTACGCTGACTCCTTTTGCGGCTCCGGCGTATGGAATTTCGCTCTCCATGGTTATCCGCGAATAGTAGAGTCCGTTTCTGTTGTCAACATAATCCAGTTGCAGGTTTTCAAGTTCGTTGATGTTTCGTATTTCCGCCAGGTTGGCCGCTACGGTTACTTTTTTGCCTAAAGCTACCAGGTAAAGCGTCTGGTCAGTGCCCACGCGTAGCGTGACATTCAGCAGAGCCATGTCGTTTACCATCGTCACCTCGTCGGAAACCTGCTGGGGCGAGCCATGTATGGAGCCGTCGCTATGAAACTGAAACAACCATAGATTGTACAGTTCCGTCACCTCTCCCGAACGTGTTTTGGCCGGAGATGTCTCTTTGAAGAATTCTACAGAGAAAGCATTATCAGTGGACATACTTCTCGATTGTAGTTCCTGCGGACTCGAAGCCGGAGGTATCTTAAAGCTAAGTTCTACTTTCACGCGTTCGCCTTCTTCTCCATTGCCGGAAGATGGCAACAGTTCTTCTCTGACGCATGAGGTCAGAGCCATTATTGTCAGCACTATCAGTATGTTTGTGGTTTTATTTTTCATGGTCACTTCGTGTTTTGGTAATAATTATAAGAGCTTGATGATATATCGCGATACCCAGATTCGTCTTTCTCTTTCATATATACAACAAAAGAAAGTCCGATAACATCCGGCGTATCATTAGCGAGTATATCCAGTTCCACGTCATATTCGTGTTGGTTTCCATCTGTAATGGTTGCAACTGTACTTTCTTCACCGCGGGGAGCGCTGAGATAAGTATACCGGACTTTAAGTTGAGCTCCTATGGGCATGGCTACGTCGTCAGGAGTAAGTTCGATATGTATGGTATACTTGCCTCCCTCTCCTTTTATTCTATTATCAGTTCCCAGACCATTAATACTTGGTATTCCTCTGATGCTATATCTGTTCTGTGTTATCGTGAAATAATAAGTAGTCTCTTCACCGGTGAAGTGCATGGAAGTGAACTTCACTCCAAAGGTGCGGTCTTCGGTCCTTGATTCTCTGCGTGCGATGTACGCTTTGGGAGTCTGGGTATAAGAACCTTCGATTTCGTGCATAACTCCTGTGGCTAAAGGTGTGAATGAGAAGTCATCGAAATTCATGGAAGTTCCTACGTGGTCTCCGCTCTTGATAAGTTCCATTTTCCAGTATGGCACGTTACTGTCCACATAGAAAGGCAGTCCGTTGATGGCTGCTCCCTTATAGTTTACGGACGTAGGCGGGTTGATTGTTATACGGGCTGCAGGAATGTTGTTTCTTACGCAACGAACGGTATATCCTTGTCCGGGAGCGGCTGCGCCGAGCACTGCTGCTGTCGGATTCTGGCTGTCGAAGGAGAATGCCTTGTTGCTTTCCGTGCTCCAATAGTTTCCGTTGTAATTATGGGAGGAAACCAGCACTCCGCTTTCATTGCGGTACTTGACGTTGGGTATCAGCAGTTCATGAAAAGAACAGTATCCATTATTATTTTCACTTTCTGCCCCGTTTGCTGCCTTCATCAATATGGCATATTCGGTAGGATTGGCCATGTGCCACTGTTGGTTGTCTACCTTCCCTTCCACACCTATCTGATGAGGGGATAATGCTGCCAGACGACAGGGATCTCCCTTACCCTGTGCTACCAGTTCGGGCGTATTCCCTGATGGGATATTGCTCGCATCCGTGATATAAGGGACATCATCCCAGCTACCGATACCCGTCACATTGAAATTTCCGGGATACCAGATTACATCATTGGTCGCTTCAACAGCCGTCGGGGCAGTGAACCCCTGCTCTATAGTGGTCGTAGCATCATTTCCGGTAGCTATCAGGCTGCCGTATTTGAACAGGGCATCGTGGTAGGCGTCGCCTTTATATACTTTAAGTATGCCGGAATAAGCCGTGTAGTCACTCCACACATTGACATTCTTGTTGAAGTCCGCCTCCCGGTCACTCACGATGACCAGTCCTTCTACCGGCTTCCAGTTTACCGTGATGTTGTACAGCTTGACAGGTTCAATCACCACATAGATGCCTTTGCTGCCTATCTGTTTAATGGTCGCATAGACATTATAATTGGTATTACGAAGGAGTCTGAAATTAGCATCTCCTTCACGGAGCAGTATCTTGTACGTAGTGGGTACGCCCCCATAAGTTGCGTTGATAAACAAATAAGCGGCATTATCCGGGTCAGTAGCTTTTGTTCCGTCGTCCGTTCCATTCTCATAGAACGATTTTTCCGCAATAATGGCGGTAGGAAAGGGGTGGTACTGTTTGCCGTTGTACTCTTTGCCTCCCCCGGATGCGGAAATTGTAAATTCGGGACCGTTGAAAAGATTCAGATTGGTATTGTCGGTATCCTGTTGGTCTATCAGATAACTGTAACGCGGTATATTGCTAACCTGCACGTTGCTGATTTTTATTTCTTCCGTCACCGCATCGTCCTGTCGCAAAAACACGGATACTTGCGACATCACGCGGGGCATATCGATGCTTGCGGTTGTGGATGCTGTCGTGAAATCACCTTTGTATCTGCCGCCTTCCGAATTGTATACGGGGCGCAGTTGCGCCACTCCTTGTCCGGACGTCGTTCCCGGTTGAATCTTTATCTCTCCCAGATTGGCCAACGGCATATTGCCGGAGGTCAGCGCGCTGCTTTGCCAGTCGAATCCGGCGCCGTCGATATCCGTACGCTTCGTCACGGCATTCAGTTTCTCCGTCAGTTCGGGCGTCTCGTTGATGATGGCGGCGAAAGAATATACTCCCGGGCTGACAGCAAGATTGAACAACCCGCTGTCGTCAATGTTCAGCGTCCCGTTGGAAGTGGTATAATTATTTAATAATGTCTCATTCTGAAAGAGCATGAAACGCACTTTCTCTATGGTCACTCCCTCTACCACGTTGCCGGCAAAAGCTCTGGTCTTTATCTGTACGGTCACTTTCTCCGCTTCAGGCAGGTTCATGACAGCAGACTCTTTGGCGCAGGCCGACAGGAGTGCGGCTGCAACCAATGTCAGTATTCTATTTCTTATTCTCATCTTCATATCCTATTCAGCAGGTTTCACGTTCACAATTTCCCATTCTCCGATAAAGATTCTGATGTCCAGGTTAGCGCCGATGCGTACTTCCACCGGATGTTCGTATATCCGGTCGAAATCGCTCTGCGATTGGTAGATATACGCTCCCGTGTCGGGGTTGCGTGCCTTGAACAGCATACTGACGATGTCAATCGGCTGTTCCGGAATCCTGCGTCCGCCGGGTGTCTCGATATATAAAAGCACCGGGCGGTCCATTGTCAGCCGCAATACCTTGATGTCGGCAGAGAGCGTGTTCGCGTCCATCGACGTCTTGAATGGAGAGTAGCGGACGGAGCGGGTGTACCTGTCAAATGTGTTGTCGGACTTATACCTCTCGTCGGTAGCAACCGCCCACAGTTTGAAGTCCATATCCCGGTTCGTGGCGGGCGTGTCCCGGACTTCCGGCGTGAGATGCTCCGTTCCGCTTAAAGTGATTTTCAGTAGGTTGGTGTTGCGGATTAGTTCGATGCGGCGTGCGGTGACCACGCTGTTTTTAACTTCCACGGTTTCATAGGTATACATATCGCTTTGGGGATGGCGGGAGCCTGCCGCGCCATACCACAGGTCGTTTATCTCCTCTGCTTCCGGAACAAGTTCTTCGGGCAGTCCGGATGCCGTCCGGCATTTTAAGAACATATAGAGGTCGTCCGCCATTGTCGCTCCCAGCGTGACGTCTTTCCTTAAATTATGGCTTACCGGATTTTTCATTTCTCCATGAAAATAAGTAGTGTTGTCTTTCTGCCCGTTATCCGCCCATGATATAATTCTGTATTTTCCCGGCGGCACTTTATCCAGATTCATCACATACTCGTCAGAGAGCTTTCCCCACGGGTTCGGTTTTGACACCGTCTGTATCTGTCCGTTTTGCAGGTAACTATATTCCAGTTTGTCTCCGTTGTCTGTCGCGTGGAGTTGAAGTATGCCCTCCGTGTCAAACAGGTACACGTGAATCCGCCGCACCTTTTCGCCGAAGAGATTGCCGTTGCCGGTATGATGGGTGAAGTAGAAATCGAGTCTGAGTCCCGAAAAGCAATCTTCCGTGTTCTCTTTGGTGCATCCTGCGAAAAGAGATGCAGTAATTAGGAGTATTCCTATGAGATATGTTTTATTCATTCTTTCTTTTATTTTCTCCGGTTAAAGTTCTACTTCCAAGTCTTTGTCTCTCCACTTGGAGACACGAAGCCCGAGTGCTAGATCTGCGCCTTCAGGTTCGGGCACGTGAGACGTCTGATCGAAATCTTTGATGATGGGATCTGACTCCGTCACTTTATCGCCATCGGTAATGCGAACGTCCAAACCCAATGACCATGGGGTGATAACGACATCATCAAGATCGAGGGAATAGCAATACCCCGGCTTGAATGCGTTGATAATTTCATTATTACTTTTGTCGCTGAATGCCCTGACCGTCAGCCAGCGTTTTATCTTATCGGTACTAAAGCCCATAATCAGATGAGGCATTCCGTCTTTGATTTGTTGCAAAGTAGCGTCTGCCGCCACCGATTGGGGAAAAAGATGAAAAGCGTTCACCTTTGTAGTCTCTGATGTTCTTGCGTCATACATATTGGACTGCTGTCCTCCTTTCTTGTATTCAGCTAAACCTGTGGTCATGTTCCAGTCGGAGATACCATCGTTTGTATTCTTTATGATAGTGGCGGCGTTGAGGCTCGGCTTGAAATAATTCATATAAAAATAGAATCCGGTTGGCGTGCTGTTGATATCGAAGCCGTCGGGGAAGGGCGACCGGATGAGCCGGACACGATAGGAATAGATAGCGTCAGCGGTAGCGTCTGTTCCGTATTTCTTCCTGAAATTCTCCCGCGCGCCTGCTTCGGCTGCTGCGATATCGGCTTCGGTGAAGTTCTTGATTTTGTCTCTGCCTATGGGTCCGTCCGTCCAGTCGAATGAAGCGCCTGTGGTTGCAGGGTTGGTGACCACGATTTCGCCCGGTATGATTTCAAACCGGCTCAATACGGGAGCCACTTCCACGATGGCTTTCACCTTGACGGAGAAAGGGTCCGATTCCTCGGGGATGACGATAATTTCTTTGGTAACTCCTTCGTAAGGAATCTCTGTCCGGTTCATGGTAGGGGCGGGCGGGTCGTCCTGGCTGCTCACCTGTAACTGGTTGATAAGCGGATTCTCCTCTTTAAACCGGTTTATCGTCACTTTCACGTATTGGGTTGTTACCGGAATCTTGGGTATGGAGAGTCTTGCCAATTCTCCGATGGCGGTATTCCTGATGCCTGCAATCTCTGCATCGGTGGCTGTATAGGTGAATATAGGAGCGGCTTCAAGAGATTTATATAAATCGACTTTCAGCGTTTTTACTTCTGTGAAAGGCAATACATATCCTTTGCCATCGTTGCCGGTGATGGGGTCGTCTACGGCTCTGGTGGAGATGCTGCCTAACGATAAATTAATTTGTAGCTCGATACCGGAGTTTTCCGGCGAAGCAACGCGGCTCTCCTGGCTACAACCTGTCAGCATGGCAATCAACCCTACGAAAAAGACTTTTCTCATAATTCTGCATCAAAAAATGAATCTCATACTAACCGTTACAGGGTGCGGTTATCACCCGTTGCCGTCATTCTTTCCGGGGGAAGGGAGACGGCTTCGTGAAGGGAAGTGGTAATCAGCCACGTCCCCCCTTTTTTATGCGTCGTTTAACGTCCGGTAATGGTCGTAATTACCACTCGGGTTTCACGTTGACAATGGTCCACTCGGTGATCTTGACAAGAACGTCGAGGTCTTTGCCTACCGGTTCCGGATTCGGGTCTGTCGGGTCTACGGGTTCCGGTATTTCAGGACCTGCTGTACCGTTAGCGGTAACTTTCAGCTTGGCGGAATATTGATTGATATTAATATCAGCGGCATTCAGTACGTATACTTTGCCGGCGTCGAAAGAGGTAACCAATGTTTCCGTCGCATCTGTTGTTCTCAATGCACGGATTGTCAGCCAGCGGGTGGCGGCTATACCGCTTGCGCTAGTGGCAAGTTTCAGGACGAAGTGCGGCATACTTGTTTTTACACCGGTGGTACTGGCAGACGTACCGTTTGTTGCTGTTTGAGGAAATAAATTGTATGCGATAACTTTATCTGCATCTACAGTGGTATCGAACATTTTTTTCATATCACCATCTACTTTATATTTATCTTTAGCAGCATCGTTCCAGTTGCCTGCACCGTCGTTGGCATTTAGGACCAGATTTCCACCTTTGGTGAGAGGAATATTATTCATATAATATCCGTCAATACCTGTAATCGTGTATGCAGCATCGTATTCATACGTGACAGTGTATGTGAAGCTCCATGTCGGATCGGGAGAGCCCGGATTTGCTTTTCTCCACGCTTCTTGAGCGGCCTTTTCTGCCGCTGTAATTGTAGCATCGCTTACATGGTCTTTAGCCTGATCTTTTGTTCCGTTTTCAACTCCGCTTGGTAGTGTACCGCTTGTTGAACTATTCACCTTAATGTCTGATGCCTTGCCGTGAAACTCGAAACGTGATAATACAGGCGCTACTGAAACTTCGACACTGTAAAGGTCGTTCGTATTGTCGCCTATTCTTTCCCCTCCTGGTGTTTTCAATGTGATATCTTTAGGTGTACCACGATATTCCATCTTCGTGTATCCTATCTGCAAGTCATTGATGTCGGCAGCGCTCTTATCAACGTTCATATAAACGTTCACTTTAGTCGTAGCGCTGGGAATGTTGCTAATATTAACGGATTTGCGGTCTGCAGCAGCGGCAGTCTGGTCGTCACCTTTTGCCGTAGCTACCTGCTCGGGTGTAAAGTCATACGTGCCAAGCGAAGCATCGGATGCGTTGAAATACTCGATGGTAATGTTTTGAATATTGCTTCTGACCGCTGTTATTGCTGTGGTCACTTCGTCATCGCTCATTCTCGTTTTAGGAGTAGCGACATCAAAAGAAAAATCGAGTGATTTCAGGTTCGTTGTTTCTTGGGTCACCTCGTTGTTCTCATTGGAGCAAGCGGAGAGAGTGGCGGCGAATAAAGCCATGAAAATAATTTTCTTCATTGTTTTTATAAATAAAATGTTTAATAATTGCGTCAGCTTTTGCTTTAGCTTTTGTTTTGCCCGTTTGATAGTTTGGTCCCTAAACAAACTATAGGTGAATGCTTACCTGTAGGAGGTTGTTTTTTGTTATGCTTTCCTGTCTTTTTAAAGTGTTTATAAATCAGTTATTTATCTCTGTTATTAATTTTTATTGTTTATCTCTGCTGTTTTTTCTTTGACTGTTGTTGCCTGATAAGAATGGTATTCTCCTGTTTCTTTGTCATTTCTGCCAGATTTTGTTTGGCTTCCGGCAGTCCGGCTTCCGTTGCTTTGTTCAGGTGTGATGCTGCTTTGTCATAGTTGCCGCAAAGCGTTTCCAGTACTCCCATTGTGTTGTGGTATTCGGGGATATCGAGTGATTTTTCTATTTTGCTCAAATATCGCTTGGCGTAGACCGTATCTTTGCGTGACAACGCGGCTGCTGCTGCATTCAGATTGGCGGTCACGTCGTCGGGATATAGCTTCACGGCAGTTTCGAACAGGTCGATAAACTCTTGTGATCCCTTTTCGTAGGTGTTGGCAACAAGGAACATCTCATTCAAGCTAAGGTTTTGCGGACGGCTTTTGAATACCTCTTTAGCCTGTTCGATGCTGAAATTTCTGACGTCAAAGTCAATCTTACAAATCGCTTTGCGAAGCAAGGGGCAGAACTCCCGGATGATGTATCTGTATGGCTCGCCGCCTTTCAGATTCATCAATGTTTTTTTGCGCCTCACTTGGTCAGCGTAGCCACATTCGGCCGGGAAAGACCCGATGAACTCCAATACTTCTTTACGATACGGCATTTGGGATGCCTCTACACATTCTTTGAGTCCGTCCCAGTTCTCACCTCCGAAAGCGACTTGGTATAAACTCCGCGGATAATCGAATTGTGAAGCCAAATAACCGGTCAGTGCTTTGGCCCGACCTTCGGACAACCGTTGATTGTTGGACAGCAAGCCTTCCGGTGAAGCGTAGCCGATTACGTTGATTGCGCGGACTGTGACGTCCGGGTCGTCTTTTATCCCGGCAACGAGGTCGGTGACTTTCTTCAGTTCTTGCGGATTATTCATGTAATCGGGGCGGATGTCGGTCTTGTTTACAACGAAATCCAGAAAAGCCTCGCTGATGATTTCGCGTCTCTTTACCGGTTCGACGACAGGTTGCACGTATGCCATGCTGGGAGTTATTTCGTACGGCTCTATTATTTTCTCTAGCGTTATCCGGTTGGCAAGCATGGTGATGCCTATCCTCCGCGCAGGATTGCCGCAGCCGCAAAGGTCTTCATACATATCCAGCTTTGCGTCCGCCATCCACGGGTTGTATTTCACGGCTACGCTGTATGCAATTGTTTTTGCGTTCCCCGATTTGAATCCGGGGACGACTGCATACGGAGCTTCTGCGGCATACGCCGTTTTTTCCCGGTTACTCATCAAGGCGGTTTCCCGTCGGTACACGTTATAGTTTTCACGTCCTTTGACGACTACTTCGGGCAGGTCCAGTCTGTCGCCTGCCGCTACCAGAGCGGGAACCAGGCTGATCGAACGACGTGAATCTACGTTTACCCCGGAAATGTCGAAAGAGAGTTTCACGTACACTGAATCCCCTTCTTGTTGCAGGGACAGCGCCGTGACGTGTATTTTCCCGGAATACTCTTTTTGCTGTGCTGATGTGTTCGTGCAGAACAACAACACGATGACGAATAGCATATATTGTCTTTTCATGTTTGTTTGTCTATTTAAGGTAATATATCAGTGATATTCCTGCTTTCGTAGGACCGAAATAATTTCTGCTTTCTGTTCCGATCTTTTCGCCGCACTTTTGGCATTTGTACTTGTCATAGTGCAAGCGTGCATATCCGATTCCTAGATTGGCTTCAATACTCCATCGTATGCCTAGAAAGAAGTTGTAGCCGTATGAAATTCCCCCTCCGTAGCCATAGCCTTCGAAGCGGTATTCTTTAGAACCTTTTCCGAATATGAGTGGCAAATCCTGTTGCGCAATATTATATTGGCTACCGAGAACGTGCACTCCGAGAAAGTGTCCGGAGAAGCGTTGGCATAGCCAGTAACGATATTCTATTTCGCCTAGCCAGTGGACTAGTTTTTTGTTGTTTTCAGCCGTTCCGTCAAGATTCCAGGGATTATAGCCGCCGCCTAAATCGAGTGTGCTTCTTTTACCCAAACCTATTTCAAGACTAAGATTCGGGGTATAGGTATAACCTCCGTAAAGTAAATTTGTTTTTATGGCTATATCCTGCGCTCTCGAGTATGAAACGAGGAGGGTTAGGATGAGGAGGGTGAAAATACTTCTTATTTTCATTATATTTACTTGTTGATTATTTTTGTATGTGTGTTTTTAAGTTTGTACTATTTGCCAGTTTGTTTCGTTAATTGAAAAAAATGTAATATCTGCCTATTCTTTCTCTTCAAAAGAGACGGAATAAAACTTGTATTATGTGCGTAATCGTCTTATAATTAGATGTGTAGTTGTGCGCTTGGCTGACGGAAAGTTCCTTTTATTTGTGAAATATGGGTAAATATATTTGCGGTAGCTTGAATTCATAGTGATCTGATTATTTTGAATATAGCTTAAACATTGTTTGAGAAATACTTGCGAGTAAAGATTTAAATTGTTTATTTTGCAAATAAATATTTTATTCCGTCTCTTTTGAAGAGAAAGAATTGCAGTGAATAATAATTTGTAAATCAATTGATTATGCATAGACTTTAATTCCATCTTGCAGTCCTGCATATATTCTTATATACCGGAAATCAGTTTGGCATTAGCATCATCAATCACGGACCTGTCAAGAGATGAGAGATATATTCGGGTTGTCTTTTCGCTATTATGTCCCATACTTTCACTGATGATTTGTGTAGATATACCTTTTTTCTTGGCTAGTGTAGCCCAACTATGGCGCGCCACGTATGAAGTCAAAGGTTTGGGAAGTCCCATGAAGCCGGAGATTTTCTTTAAATGAATATTATGAAGTCTCAAGGCACTATCATAATTCTGTGTACTTTCTGATAAAACAGGAAATAAGAAAGTTCCGTTACTGTAATGAGAGTATCTATCAATAATAGTTTTTAAGCATATTTCTAGTTTTATGCTAAGTTCTTGTCCGGTCTTATGGCGTCGGTAAATAATATATTCTCCTTGAATATTCTCTTTGGTTAGGTACGCCAGATCAATAAAAGCCATCCCTCGTGCATAAAAGCTGAACATAAACATATCGCGTGAAAAAGCCAATCGTGGTTTTGACGATAAATCCAATGTTTTTAATCTTGATATGACATCTTCGTCTATTGCCCGTTTGATGGTTTTATCATTGCCTACGAATACTTTTTTAAATGGATGCTTTTGTTCTGTATAGCTTTCTTCGACAGCTCTATTATAAATGGCTCTTAGGTTTCGCATATAGAATGAAATAGTATTATTACATATCTGCTGCTCTTTCAGATATCTTTCGTAGTCTGAAATAAGTTTAGGAGTCAGTTCTTCGAAAGAAATGTCAACTCCGTTTCTGAACCGGAGGAAACTTTTTACTGAAGCTATATATGATTTTGCGGTTCGGGGTTGGTTCTTGATATACAAATCATTTGTGACACTCTTGCTGAATACGGATAATAGGCTTTCACCTTGAATTTTTTTGAAAAGTTTGATGATGGTATCAATGTTGTTTTCACTTGTCAGAATGTGCTGAAGGTGTCGAATATCCCGGATGATGGAGTTTTCAATGAGCTGCAGTTCATATCTGCGCTGGTATTCGGCATTTGATATCGCAATTAGCGAACGCTTGTCATTCCACTCGTGTGAATGAATCTTATACGGAGTTGTTATCTCTCTGTATTCTTTATTCCTTGTCAACAGATAATAGATGGTTCCTTTCTTTTTCTTAATTGTTGATTCTCTAAATTTAACCTTGATAGTTATCATATTTTTCTATTTTTTTTAGGTAACGTGGACTACCGGCTATTGTTTTTTGTAAGGGGTAGAACGGTTTTATATTTTTGTTTAATTGTCTCAAGTAAAGAGACTGTCAGGGTTGTTATGGAAATTTTATTTAAATAATGCTGCCGTAAAATTTAGGCTGGTTCAAAAGTATTATTAAAATATATTTTCCTTTCTTTGTGAAAGGAAAATATAAACATTCTGTTTTATGGAAAACTCTTTCAGTTATCAGCCGGCAGCCGGACGTTACGAACGGATGCCCTATAAATATTGTGGCAAGAGCGGCTTGCAGTTACCTTTAATCTCTTTGGGGTTGTGGCACAACTTCGGTAGTGTGGACAATTTCGATGTAGCAACCGACATGATTAAGTATGCATTCGATCATGGTGTCACTCATTTCGACCTGGCGAATAATTACGGTCCTATTCCCGGAAGTGCCGAAATTAATTTCGGACGAATCTTGCGAGAGAATTTCCAGGGTTATCGGGATGAAATGATCATCTCTTCCAAAGCCGGTCATGAAATGTGGGCTGGCCCTTATGGCGGAAATAGCTCCCGTAAAAATCTGATGGCGAGCATTGACCAAAGTCTCCGCCGGACAGGATTGGAGTATTTTGATATCTTTTATAGCCATCGTTATGATGGAGTTACTCCGGTCGAAGAAACCATTCAGACATTGATTGATATCGTGAAACAAGGGAAAGCGCTGTATATCGGAATCTCCAAATATCCTCCCGAACAAGCACGTATGGCCTACGAAATGATGGCAAAAGCCGGTGTTCCCTGTCTCATCAGCCAGTATCGGTATAGTATGTTCGACCGTGAGGTGGAGGCCGAAACACTTCCGCTGGCAGCAGAATATGGTTCCGGTTTCATCGCCTTTTCTCCTTTGGCGCAAGGACTGTTGACAGATAAATACTTGAATGGTATTCCGGAAGGCTCTCGTGCCGCACGTTCTTCGGGTTTTCTCCAGCTTTCGCAAGTGACGCCTGAAAAGGTAGAAGCCGCCCGCCAGTTGAATGAAATAGCCCTCCGACGTGGACAAACACTTGCTGAAATGGCACTGGCATGGGTATTGAAAGATGAACGAATGACTTCGGTGATTGTGGGCGCAAGCTCTGTCAACCAGTTGGCCGACAATTTGAAAGCACTGGAACATTTGGAATTCATGGCAGATGAGTTGAAAGAGATCGAACAGATTTTACCTGAATAATTTCAGCCTGAATCGTATGCTGATTTCACCTTATTATTGAAAACGATAAGGTGAAATCATTTATTTTAAGGATGCTCCTGTCCAGTCATATACATATTTCCTAGATTTAACCATGCGATTGCATCTCCTCTGGCTGCTGCTATTTTAAAATATTCAAAAGGTTTTTAAAGTCACTAGCATCTATATCATTTAATAACAAAAGAATGGAATATTATTGAGTAAAAAAACAGAAAAGTGTTAGGAATGCTCGAAAAAAATATATACATTCGTATAATATTCACCTTAAATACTTGTGATATGAAGCAATTAACTGTAGTATTCGCTCTGTTGTGTATTTTTGCTTGTAGTAGCGAAGATATTGTAAGTACCGTTGAGGAATCTGTAAAGCCGGCTAATGAAGTGGCTATACAAACTGTTAATTTGCTTGATAGCCTTGAAATTATGGATTATATTTATAGCATTATTGGACCGATGGCTAAGACACGATCAAATCTACCAGGGGGAGGGTATATTCTTCCTGATAATTGGGATTCTCAATTAACAGATGAACAGCGCGAATTGATCAGGAACTCTTTCCCACGACCTCTCTTTTCTGCTGAAAGGAATGCTTTAAGGAAATCGTTTCCTTTAGTTGAATATTCCAATACAGTTGTTATGAATTATCCGTCATCTGGATATAATTGTTTTGCCTATTCGTTGGGGTTTAATAATAAGTGGATAGAGTTTAGTACTTGGGATCAAGTAAGATATGGATATGAAAATGCGAGTTCCGTGTATCATGCCGCTTATGATTACATGAAAGGGGCAACCTCAATATCAAGATACTATCCTGTAGTTTGGGGTTGGGGAAATACCCCTCTGCATGCATCTCTTGGAGGTAGTCCCCATTGCGAGGCACCTTATTCTAAGATGGGGCGTATGTGGCTATTGTGGCACCTTGTAAGTGTGTTTTCTAATGGAATGTATGGAGTTCCTGTGGAAACCTATGGGGCAGTTTCTCCTACCCGTAGTCTAAGTGAAATAGATGCTAATGCAATGAAAGAAATAAGTGAGGATATTCACGAAAATATAATCTTCTCACCGGATGAGTTGATGATGATTGCTAGAAAAGTAAAAACATGTAGAGATAGTTCAAGGTTTGAATCTTTGTTTAATGAATGGAAGGAAGCATGGCATTACTCGCTTAGTAATAACACTGCTACTACAAGAAATTTACCTCAATATGCCGATTTAAAGGCTATGGGAAAAGAAATCATTCCATTATTGATTGAGAAGATGGTAACAGAAGAGGATAATTTCTTTGCAATAAGATTGTATGAAGATCTACAAGATAATCCTAATCTGATAATACGATATGCGAACGATGATCCACACCAACTTGAAGGATTACAACAAACAACCAAAAAAACTATAAAGAAGTGGTTAGAATATAATTCCAATTAAAGTTATCTTGGGAATGATAGGTTGTTGGATATTGCGTATACCTTTAAATTAAGAATATCGGCTCAAATTGGGCCGATATTTGAATATAAATATTCAAGAAATGGGATATCAATAATAATAGAGATAAGTCTGTTTTTAGGATCTTTTGCTGGAGTGTTTCTCGTTTGATTTTACTGTGAAAAACTTATTTGTAGTCTTAATCGGAAAATGGATTTTTGAGGTAAAGAAAATATGAATAATATTTCTCTGCTTTTGAAAGAACTGAATGTCATATGTGAGGATTATGAACGTAGGGAAAACTTACTGAATACTTTCAGTTCACATCGGATATGCATCGTATGATTTATACCATAAATACAGTTGAGGACTGTCATCATCAGATACGGAAAGTGACAAAAAAACAAGGGCGTGTTCCCTAACAACACCGCCCTTAAAAAACTGTTTTACCTCGCTTATCGCAATATATGTAAGAAATGGACCATGTCATACTGGCTAACTGGGGAGCTAGTGCACGACAACTGGCGATAAAATTTGTAGATAGGTTTAAAATGTTGCAATTTTACGTCCGTTGGGACGGGTAGTCCTGCTCCTTGGCGCTGGCCGTTCACCGACCGATGAGATTGAATGAGAATAAAGCATACATAGTTTAATTTACACATCTCCCTGCCTGGTGAATGATTCCTCTTGTTCTTTTCTTCTGCAAACGATTTTTCATTTTCATTTCTCATATTCTCATAAATAATACGGTAATTATATGTAAATCAATAATATAATAGTATGAGAAATAAAATATAAAATGGTATTTCTCATACTATTTCTATCATTTAGCCTTAAAAATGATGCATTTCTCATAGGTTTTAAATCGTTTCTCATCTTATTCTCATACTCCTTTTATCTATTTTACTCCTTTCTCATGCATTATGGCTGTATCTTTTCCCAGACTCTCGTCGAACTTTACGATTATTCCTTTTTCTTATGTCGTTTATTAAGCAACTTCCCGTTGTTTACTGCTTTCCTGTGTATCATGCACCTTATATCCTTATGCTTTTCCTTAATTATTACCATTTTTTCCTACTACTATCTGTATCGTTGCACTCGAGTGAACAGATCGTTTCACTCGAGTAGACGGTTCTTTCTACTCTAGTGCACAGGCCTGTTCACTCGAGTGCAACGATACAGATGCAGGTAGGAAAATATGCGAATGTCTGCTCTATATACTTTCAATAAGCACTGATAATATATTGTAAAGCTGTGTCTAGTCTGGTATTCAACCTGGTCTTTAGTTTAGGATCTAGCTTGAGAATTTATAGCATAAATAGTCAAAATACTATGAGAAATACCTTGAAAAGGTATGAGAAATGCACTGTTTTCAGTATAAAACGCTGGTAATACTATGAGAAATGCCTTTTTTATTTTATTTCTCATAGTGTTATATTGATGATTTACAGTTGATTATTGTGCAACCTATGAGAATATGAGAAATGAAAATGAGAAATCATTTCTAGTGGCGCTGCGTCGCTGAATATCCTGTATTCTGCTGGTCATGCCCAATTAACCATTCCAATTAATCCATCCCCTTTAATAATCTCCTTTTGTAATGTCCCTTTGTGGTATATCCCTAGTATTCTTTTTACATTTCGTTCTTTTTCTTGTTTTCCTTCTATATCATCTTCTTGTCTCTTTCTTCCTGTTGTCTTTTTCTCAGCTGTAATTCGACTGTAATTTTGTTATTTCTTTCTTCTGCATCTTTTTCTCTCTTGCGTTCGCCTACGCGCCCGCGTGTGATATAATAATGTGTCTCATGTGTACCGTTTCCGCCCCCAATCCACTCATGATAAAAAAAATATGTTCTACAACATCATTATCCTTCAGCACTTTAGCAGATTCTTTCAAAAAAACTTAGAAAAAAGAGTTTAATATATTTGGATTGTATACCAAAAGGGTGTACTTTTGCACCCGCTTTCCAAGAGAAGAAAGCCTTGCAGAATTGACATAGTGAAAAAGCGAAATTGCGCTTAAAGAAAAGAACAAAAAAAACTTCCGAAAAGTTTTGGAGGATAATAAATAAAGTTCTTATCTTTGCAGTCCGATTCGCAAAGAAAACGGCCTTTGTTTTTCTTTTATACATTCTTTCCCTTTCGCATAGAGAGTCTGAGAAATGAGTAAAAAGAAAAAATAAAAAAAACTTCCGAAAAAGTTTGGTAGTTAAAAATAAAGCCTTTACCTTTGCACCCGCTTTTAAAACGAAAGCAGCAAGTTCTTTGAAATATTGATAAACAATACAAGTAGTACAAGTAAAAAA
>OOBI01000916.1_pt1 | contig 19861 bp, 16 predicted proteins | sample 1671081 | NCBI WGS metagenome assembly OOBI01 (sample SAMN06348120, study PRJEB24527) | human gut metagenome | biome: human gut; feature: ankylosing spondylitis patient; material: feces | host: Homo sapiens | place: China | collected 2015-10 | reverse complement strand
AAACCAATGGTTAAAAATATAAGATATTAATTTCTTCGACTCTGAACCTCTCCCCTTCTTTTTATTTTAATCTCGAGACATCACTTTTCTCTACTTCGGTCTTTATCTACCTATAATGATTCCTTCCTTATAAATTGTTCTAAAGTTTTTTCGGACCAGCTCTCGCCAAGAATACCAGCTGATTTATAACATCTATTATCTTTTCCATCAATGATAAACCACTGACAGAACGTTGTATCTCAACACTATACACGAAATATTGTAAAAAGTTGGGAATAATTCAGAAGAGCTCTCACAAGGCTCGTAAAACATTTGTGTCTAACTTGTTATCAAACGGAGTCAACATCAACACTGTAAGACAGGCAGCAGGACATGCGGATAAGAGAACCACTTAAAATTACTTGCAGTAACATATCAAAAATCCGTGAACCCCTTGTAAATCAAGGCTTTCCAGCGCACAAAAAAATCACCGTCCCCACAGCTCCAATGTCTGTAAAAACAGTGATTGTCAGTGCGCGATCAGGGGTTCGAACCCTGGACACCCTGATTAAGAGTCAGGTGCTCTGCCAGCTGAGCTAATCGCGCATTTTTAAGTTGTTTGTTTTATGTCTTTCCTTAAGACAAGAGTTATTATATAATAGGAGTATTAAAAAAGCAAGCACTTTTTTTATTTTTTTTAAATTTTTTTAAAAGCATATTTGAAAGGAACAATTTAACATGAAAGTAGAAGAAAGATTACTAAAATATGTCAGCTGCTGGACCACCTCAGATGAATCCTGCAGCGATATCCCAAGCAGCGAGCGTGAGTTTACACTTGCCAAAGATTTAAAGCAGGAACTGGAAACACTCGGCCTTACCAATATCCTTCTTACCGATCACTGCTATGTGTATGCCAAGCTTCCAGCCACACCGGGCATGGAAAACTGTAAGTCCATCGGCTTTATCGCTCATATGGATACCGCCCCGGATTTTTCCGGAAAGGATGTCAAACCACAGATCATTCCCAATTATGACGGTGGCGATGTCCTGTTAAAAGGCAGTCAGAATGTTTTAAAGGTAAGCGATTTTCCATCCCTTACTTCTTTAAAAGGAAGAACACTGATCACTACAGACGGCACCACACTTCTGGGCGCTGATGACAAGGCAGGTGTTGCCGAAATCATGACAGCCGTGGAAGAACTGATTGCAGAAGGTACACCACACGGGGAACTCTGGATCGGATTTACACCGGACGAAGAAGTCGGTGCAGGTGCAAATCTGTTTGACCTTGCTATCTTTCAGGCAGATTATGCATACACAGTGGACGGTGATTACGAAGGCGAAGTGGCTTACGAAAACTTTAATGCCGCAAGTGCCATCTTTCATATTAAAGGTGTAAATGTCCATCCGGGCGAAGCAAAAGACATTATGGTCAATGCGGCACTGGTGGGATGTGAAATTGTTTCCCGGCTTCCGGAAGCGGAAACGCCGGCACACACCAGCGGCCGGGAAGGATTCTATCATCTGACCGATATGTCCGGAGATGTGGCTTCCGCCACCCTTTCCTTTATCATTCGTGACCATGATAAAACCACATTTGAGAAACGTCTGCAGAATCTGCGTGACGTTGCACAATCCATGAATCAGAAATATGGACCGGAAACCGTCACGCTCGACATCGAACATTCGTATGAGAATATGCTCTCTGTCATTGAAGATAAAATGGAAATCGTGGATCTGGCAAAACAGGCAATTGCCTCCGAAGGTCTGACACCGCTCTCCCGTCCGATCCGTGGCGGTACAGACGGCGCAAGACTGTCTTTTATGGGATTGCCGTGTCCGAATCTCGGCACTGGTGGCTATGGTTTTCACGGACCATACGAACACATCTCTGTGGAAGGCATGCAGACAGCTGTCCGCATTTTAAAAAATATTGCCACCCATCCCATTCGCAAATAAATGAATCTGCAAAAAACCGTCCGCAGTCTGATGAATCTCAGATTTCGGACGGTTTTGTTATTATTTATGAAGTTTTAGTTTCCCTGCATATTTGCGGATTTTGCCAGTGCAGGTTTCTGAAACATCCGAAACAGACCAATCTGTTCCAGCGCCTTCGTAATAGCGAAAAAGATCACCGAATCTATCGGCCACATAATCAGATTCTTCAGTGCACGCGCCGGAAGAATCACCATAAATGCCTGTCCATATAACACGGTCAGACAAAGCGTTGTCAGAATCACATTACAGATCAGCATAACTACAAATTTCGCTGCCAATACGCGCCATATGGTAAGCTTTTTCTTGTAAAAAAAGCAGCCATACAGGATTCCTGCCAAAATGACAACCAGTGTCAACTGCGGGCAAAATGGTCCGGTCGGTTTCATCATATACTTGATGATATCCAACGCACCATGAAAGATTCCTCCAACTACCGGTCCAAACAGATAATCAATGATACCATTTGGAATACCAGAAAAGCCGATACGGATAAACTGTCCATATTCAATGGAGAAAAATCCTAGAATCACAGCAACTGCGGCAAGCATTGCCATGGTAGTGATGGTTCTTACCGCTTTTAATTCACGGAAAGAATCGGTGAACAAAGTAACGAATTTTTTCATAAAAAAATTACCTCCTTTGCAGACCTCACCGTACTACAACTGGAGATAATATTATCTTCGGATGCAGCGGGATGCGACTCATGTACCGCAAGATTCTCTTTTCGTCCGGGTGACAACTCCCTGTTCATCCGGCACTTAACGCACATGTGTCTACTCTGCTTTAAACTATTAAATTGCAACGAACTAAGTATAACACAATGAAAAAGAAATGCAACTATTTTTTCATTTTATGGCATTTTTATAGCAAAACGCCATCTGTCACACGTTTTTACGTGGAACAGATGGCATCCGTTGCCTGTTATTTTATTCTTTTCAGGTTCCCATACTTGCAAACAGGGCAGCTATCTCATCCGGGCTTAATGCCTTATTCGGATCAGCCGGTTCTTCCGGCTGAAGCGGTGCTTCTTTTACTGCTTCCGGCTCTTCGATCGGCTCCGGAATATCCTCCGGTTCCACCGTTTCTTCGACAGGTTCCCCGGCTTTATCCGCATTGTCGTCATTGCCCATATTTGCAAACAGGGCAGCTATTTCATCCGGGCTCATGGCGCGGTTTGGATCGGACAGATCCGGCATCGGCGAAAGTTCTTCCTCCGGCAAGTTCTCATCATTCGCTTCCTCAACGATCGCATCCTCCGGAATCGGGTCCGGTTCTACCAGTTCTTCTGCTTCCTCAATGGATTCTTCCGGGTCCGGCGGGATAATCTCATCCGCTGCCATGACCGGAGGCTCTTCCTCCGGCTCAAAACTCTCTTCTTCCGGTATATCCGGCAGGATCTCCAGGTCCGGCTCCATACTTTCTTCCGGCTCCGGTGAAATCTCAGGCTCCGGTTCCATACTTTCTTCCGGCTCCGGTGAGATCTCAGGCTCCGGCTCCATACTTTCTTCCAGATCCGGCGAAATCTCAGGCTCCGGCTCCATACTTTCTTCCGGCTCTGGTGAGATCTCCGGCTCTACCGGTGTTTCTTCCACATGATTCTGCGGTGCCGGCTGTGGCTCTACAGGTGTTGCCACAGGTACAGAAACCTGCGGCTGGGAAACAACCACTTTCTGACTGTTCATAATGGTCTGATTCAGGCGCAGTTCCATATCTTTCATTGCAATAATGATTTCCTGCAGCTTTGCGGCTATCTCTTTATCCTGTGAATGTTCCTGTTCTTTTCCATCCTTCTGCACCGAAGAAATTTCATCCTTACAGGCTGAAAGAATCTCGTCCTTATAAGCACCCGCAACTGTACCGAACCCATCCATTCCTTTCTGGAACGTATCAAACCGGTCCAGCAGCTGTTCGTATGAATTCATCAATGCATCGGTATTCTCATGGGACCGCTTGATAATTACTTTCGCTATTCCCTTCTGTGCATTAACAATTTCCTCTGTCGGAATCTTAGATGCCTCTTCCATATATGCAAGCTTCACCGATATTTCCTCAAAATATTTTTTCAGCATGAGATATGATGCCTTTTCCGACTTGAAAATACTCTCATACTGTTCCTCTCTCCGGGCATATTTTGTCTCATATACTGAAATCACGCCTCTGATTGCAACATACAGGCATATCAGATCTGCTGCTGCCAAAACAGCCAGAACAATAAACATTTTCGGGAAATTGACCATGGCATACAACTCTGCCATAAAAATAAACGCAAACAAAAGTATCCCGAAAATCATCTGCATCCTTGCTTTCGAATCTTTATTCTTCATATGATACCGCTCCTTCCATGAGCCCGCTATTCTAACCACTATGCAAAATAAGCTCTAGTATGTTATATTTTACCATATTGTGTCGATTCTCACAAGGTTTGTTGTTTATTTCTGCCTTCTATAATACGTCATTTACAATCTGCTCTGCTGTCAGATGATTCTCTTTTAATACCTCATTTACATCATACCGGTCAAGGAATTCTTTTTTCAATCCGTAATTATAGACTTTCATATCACTGCTTCCATAAAATCTTGCGATTTTTTCTCCGAAACCACCATTCAGGATGCCATCTTCCAGTGTAACTACCGTGTCATGGTCTACCTTCAGCTTCTCCAGCAGTCCTTCATCCAGTCCGGTAATATAATACGGGTTGATTACCGTTGCATGAATACCTTTTTTCTCCAGCATTTCTGCGGTCTGCAGTGCCAGGGAATAAAATGTTCCGAGTCCGATCAGTGCAATTTTGCTTCCCTTTTCCGTTACCTCATAGGTGTTGAGCTGGCTCCAGTCTTTTGTGACTTCTCTGCCATCCGAAATCATGTCTCCGCCCGGAAGTTTGATCGCAACCGGCATTTCCTTCTGCTCCACACTCCAGTCAAGCATTGACAGATATTCTTCCTTTGTTGTCGGTGCCAGATAAACCAGTCCCGGAATATTAGAAAGCATCGGAATATCCTGCAGTCCCAGATGGGTAACATCCGTCATGCCAAATACCGATCCCGTATACACAACAATCGTTGCCGGATTCCCGTCAATACACAGATCCTGTGAAATCTGGTCATACGTCCTCTGGATAAAGCTGGAATACACACCGTATACCGGCTTTCCGCCACCTTTGGCAATTCCGGAAGCAAGTGCTACCGCTGTCTCCTCCGCGATTCCCACATCTACAAACTGCCGGCCGGCCTGTTTCCTTTTCTCCTGCGTAAATCCGAGAATCGTCGGGGTTCCGGATGTAATTGTAACAACTGTCGGATCCTTTTTCATCTTTTCAATCAGATATTCACAGGTCACCGAAGAATAATCTTCCACTTCCGGAAAATGGGATTTTCCGGTCTCAATATCAAATGGAAGATGCCAGTGCCATTCTTCCTTATGCTCTTCTGCTGGTTTATAACCTTTTCCCTTTAATGTATTAATGTGGACAACAACCGGTTTCTTACTGTCTTTTACCTGTTTGAAAGCCCCGATCAGTTCCCTTAAGTCATTTCCATGATCCACATAGACATAATCAAGTCCCATGGCTTTAAATAAATTGCACTCTGCCTGTCCGTTTGTCTCGCGGAGTAATTTCAGATTTGAATAAAGTCCTCCATGGTTTTCTGCAATTGACATATCATTGTCATTTACTACAATGATCATGTTGCTGTCTAATTCTGCTGCAAAATCCATTCCTTCTAAGGCTTCTCCTCCGCTTAAAGAACCGTCTCCGATAATTGCGATCACATTTGCACTTTCCCCACGAAGATCCCTTGCCTTTGCCAGACCGCATGCCAGACTGACGGATGTAGAGGTATGTCCGATCGTAAAATGGTCATGTTCACTTTCCTGCGGACAGCTGTATCCCGTCACGTCGTCGTAATGTTCTTCATATAAATAGGCATCTTTTCGACCGGTCAGCATCTTGTGCGGATAGGTCTGATGGGAAACATCAAATACCATTTTGTCCTTTGGGGACTCAAAAACATAATGCAGTGCAATGATTGCCTCTACCATGCCAAAATTCGGGCCAAAATGCCCGCCGTGAATACTTGCCCTCTTTAATAATGCATGACGCATTTCTTCTGCGAGAGCTGTCATCTCTTCTATATTCAATTTCTTCACATCTTCCGGTCCATTAATCTTTTCGATATACATATAATAAATTCTCCTTCCGATTTTATCTATCATAATATACCATTTAAAGTTAACTTTAAGTCAAGTATTTTTTATTTAATTTTCAACTTTTTGCTTCAAACCCTCAATTGCCTGAGCCACTATACCTGCGTTCTTAAAAAGATGTAAATATTGTAATGATAAAAGGGGCAAAAGGTATCATTTCCCACTGAAATGCAATTTTTATGTCATTCGCATTTCTTGCGATCCGCTTGTTGTTCCGATATAATTATGCTATGATTGTGCTTTGATTGGAGGAAACCATTTTGAGCGAATATTATAAGTTTTTTCAAAATAAAAAATGTGAATATTTTCCATGCCATAAAGGAATCCCGGAGGAGGACTTTAACTGTCTGTTTTGTTATTGTCCCCTCTATACACTCGGGAAATCCTGTGGTGGAAACTGTGAATATTTAAAAAATGGTATCAAATCCTGCATAAACTGTGGCTTTCCCCATCACCGAAAGAACTATGATAAGGTCACGGGCCGCTTTCAGGAAATTGCAGCCGTTATGGCAGCTTCCGATAAGGAGGATGTATCCCATGAAATGTAAACTTACTCCCGGATTATCCTCCGGTGACTGGAACGAATTTTGCAGCCGTTTCCATTTCCCTCCGGATGACCTGCCCCATATTCAGGCAATTTATACGGCACTTCTTCCCCTGGTTGAATCCTATGCGTATTACTCTCTGGATCAGGATTTAGACGGGGTTTCTCTGCCTCACTATGCCTATGGGTTTGTGACGCTTGGAAACGGAGTGGATGAACTGTCGGAATTATATCTGAACCATGAACAGATCCAGGAGGCTTACATTGTGGACTGCATCAGTCTGATGCTTTTGTCAAAGGCTTATGAAGAGTTTGCACATGTGGTAGAACGTCAGAGCCGCCTGTATCTTGCAGAATTATCTTTTCTGGGAGATACCTATTGCCTTGACCTGCTCCCACAGATTTATGGGCGGCTTGCCCCGGATGGCATCCAGCTTACCGAGGGGCAGATGCTCCGGCCGCTTAAGACAGCAACGCTGATCCTGCATCTGGATACAACAACACACGCCAATCTCAAGCAATTGTGTAATACGTGCGCAACCTGCCGGAATTTTTCCTGCCCGTCGAGAAAGGCCACGGCTCCGCATTTGCCGCATACTTATGGGGCCATGCAGATATTCCATACAAAATAATTATTTTTCAATTGATAAGTCAGCATTTTACCGTGCTTTTTTCAAAAGTTCTTCCGCTGTAATACCAAACAATTTCTTAGTTTGTTATCCTTTATTATTTTTGAAAACCATTATAAGTCCAACAATTCCAACAATTATCCCAATAAGAGCAAACGGGAAATCGCTAAAACTTGCCAATACAGTTCGATTCATTTCTGCGCCACTTGCACTTAAGAGTATTCCAAATAGAATAACTGCTATACCCTTTAACTTTCTATCATTCATTTTGTTTACCTCCATAACCTTCCAGTTTATCGCCTCTTCCGTGTACCACCAGTGCATCATAATAAATATACTGTCCCAATAGACGCAGACCAGCAGGTGAGCTTTCCCTTATATTATATCTTCCATATGGATTTACGAACTCTGATAAGGGCAAATACAAGGGTGCAAGACATCTGGTAGATGTCCGCTTTGCACCGACCGAAGCGGCAGCGGCGACAAAAAAATTTTATAAAATAGTATAACACAAAATGAAACCGATATGGTGAACTGATTAAAATGCTTCTGTTTTTTATAACTGATGATTGAAGAAATATAAACAAAAGCAAGGGGGTTGAGAGTAACCTCGAATCTGAAAACCTTATCTTTACAAGTTTGAGGTTTCGAATGATTATTAAGATAAAAAGATGTAAATAACATAATATTAGCAGTTGACTTTAACATTATTAAATGATAATATCAATAATATTAAAGAAAGGGGTTGGTAATGAGACGAAAAGCGCAAGAATGGATATACAATTTAAGTGATGAAGATATCACATTTATAAAAAATTTTGTTATGTCATCTGGCTCTTTAAAAGAGGTTGCAAAATTGTATCATATAACATATCCTACCGTGCGATTGAGACTTGATCGACTTATACAAAAAATGCAAATGAATGATCAAATAGAAAATGACGCTTATATTTCATTAATTAAAAAAATGGTAATAGATGATCAACTTGATTTTGACACAGCAAAAATATTGATAAAAAAATACAGAGAGCAAAAAGGAGAATAAATGAAATTTTCTACAATTTTATTCATCGTAATAATAATGGCATTAACCATTATTTGTGTACGTTTTTTAGAATCATATTTAAATAAAAAAAGAAGAACAACTACCGTATCATTAACACCAATTATTTTTCTTGTTCTTTCAATCGTATTAATTATAGTGTATCTTAATTTTGAACCAGAAAGTTTTGAACGCGTTGAGAAGCAGGGGTTATTGACACTCTCATATAGTTTCGTTTCCGAAAATCAGATGTCTATAAAGGATAAGATACATAATTGTATCATTATCTTTATACTTACAAATATTCCTACTGTTATATCAATTTATAATCGGATAAAAAGAAATAGAACGATTACGCGCAAAAAGAAAATAAATGAAATGAAATTGCGGGAATTATAATGTTCATCTCTATATATTATATATAGTTGTGATAAATTTTTTAAAAGATGGAGGTCTTTCAATGAAAGTCAAAAAAATTATTAAAAAAGTAATTGCAGCATCAATGTCGTTGGCTCTAGTACATACAACTATAGCTCCAATACCTGTTTTTGCAGCCGAAAGCAATAAACAGTTCTCGGAAGAGACAGTTATAACAACTGAAAATGTTTATGATGTCCTATCGTATTTGGACATAGACGAAAATAACCTTGAAGTAAACCAAGAAGCTAGCTATGCAACTGTTACAGTTGGAGAACTGAAAGAAGCAATAGACTCAGCGAAAAAATATCAAAAAGAAGTTGAAAAAGACTCAACTATAAATATAGAAGACATTTCGTCTTCACCACAATCGACTCGTGCTACTTATAGTAAAACATTAAGTAGTGATTTGGTGGTTGGTTCAGCTACAATTACATTTAATGCCGTTGGATATTATAGTGGAAAGCACTGGACAAATGCAAGTGCTTCTAATGCAAGCGTAGATTCTGACTTTGTTATATATACATATAAACTTTCTGGACAAAGTAACAAAACCACATGTACTTCCTCCTGTATTACCTTAAAATGTTCTGGAAATCTTGATACTTATGTTGGAGTTGGAAATGTAGGAATTGTAAAGATTACATCTCAAACTTATTCGAGTAAAACCAATTTCTATGCTTCAAGTTATTTATAATAATGAAAAAAAGATATATAGTGATACTCGTTTTGCTTATACTGATCTTACTCTATAATAGATATGGATCTGGTGTCTAAAATCATTTAAGTGCACAGGTAGACAGTATTTCAATTGAGGCAGTATGAAAAACTTATCCAGCGCGAACGATTAGAAATTGTTCGCAGATAATAAAACAATTTAATAAAATATAATTAGTGCCTGCTGAGTAAGCAGACACTAATTATAAACTTCATTATTCATTTGAGTTTTACAATGGTCTGAACCTTATTTTATGCCGGTATCCAGCAAAGATCTTTAAATCATTGACAAAAAATTACGCAATGGTATTATGAAAATACAAAACGCAATACCGTGTAGGCGGTTTGCCAAAGTTAGTTTTAAAAAATAACCGGTCTTTGGTAGGGGCGGTTATTTTTTATGGTTAGAAAAGATCATTACGATCAGATTGATAATAGCAACAATCAGTATGCAAAACTGAAAATATTGTTCCCCACACATGACTTTGATTTTGTGTTTACTCCTTTACAGATTTCTTGAAAAGATGGAGAAATTAAATTTTCTTCCATATATTTTACAATATACTCATACATTTCTCTTTCTTTATCCGTAAGTTCATTGCTTAGCTTTTCTCCCATTTGCTACCTCCCTATATGCCTATATAATAAAACATGTGTTCGATTATATCAAATAAAAATTATTGCCAAACCATCCTCAACTGTCCGACCTGCTCCTCCACAATCCGCCCCAACCTCTGCTTCATGACTCTCTGCACAATCCGCCGCCTCCGGTAAAAACAATTCCGGCTGATTTGGAAAATTCCGTAGTGCACATTCACTTTATTTCTTGTGTATTTTTGTGTATTTTAGTTGACTTTTGTGTAATATTGTGTATGATATAATTAAAGGAGGTACATAATGAATCCAAGGCAACAAACGATTAAACAACTCAGTGCTTCCAAATAGGAGGGTTACTATGAAATATATTTATACAGCTTTGTTTACACCTATCGAGGACGGATCCGGATACTACGCAAAAGTCCCTGATCTTCCTGGATGCATCACTACTGGCAATAGTCTTTCTGATGCAATTGACCAAATTACCGATGCAATGAGCGCATGGCTTGTTGTTGCAGAGGATGAAGGCGAACCGATTGCTCCTCCATCACCACAGGAAAAATTAAGTGTTGATGCCGGCACAATCTGTTCCCTGATTTCCGCAGATACCATTGAATATCGTGCCCAGACAGATACTCGCGCCGTTCGAAAAAATGTTTCTCTTCCAAGTTGGATGGTCCGTCTTGCTGACAAGCGCGGAATCAACTGCTCACAAGTCCTTCAGGATGCCTTACGAACACTTCTTGATAACTCCACTATCGCACATACTCATTAACATTATCCCTTAAAAACCAGTTATCTATATGGGTAACTGGTTTTCTCATAAAACAAAAAATGCCTCTCCATCAACCATAACACGGTTATTTACTATCTTGAAATGTGGAGCATCCCTGCCTATAACCATAAATATAAAAACGAGCAGCAAAACCGGATTTACACCAGTCTGCTACTCGTTTGATGATTATAATATTTTCTTTTCTTGTGCCATTGCAACCAGTTATCGGACAAATGGCAGGAACGTAATGCTATACTTTATTTTCCAAACCGGCTGATTTCTTTCGCATATGATATTTCCGTTTTTCCTCATACATTTTCTCATCCATATGCATTAAAAAAGTTTCTGCATCATCTTCTGTCCCAAATTCCGTGTATCCCATAGAAACACTTAAATGAAACGGTTCTATTCCGGATTCATTAAACCGGGACAGATTATGGTTAATCTCCTCCATTGTCGCTAAGACACGCTCCGTATCAACACCTGACAGCAGCACAATAAACTCATCTCCCGCATACCGGATTGCCATACCATCATCCGGTATGGATCTGATGAGTATATTTCCCAACGTACAAATAGCCTTATCGCCCGTACTATGACCTAAATTGTCATTAATACACTTGAAATCGTTTACATCCATCATGATTCCATATAAGGATTTATGGCTTGCAATTTTCTTTTCCGCAAGCACCGCATTAAAATATCTCCGGTTGTATAATCCGGAAAGCTCATCCATATACAAACTCTCTGCGTATGACTGCATCTGCACAAATATCAATGCGACCGCAACCAGCACCCATGATGATGTAATTCCATAAAAAAGGAACTGGATAACCACACCTGCAAAACAAGGTCCAACGAAATAGATCACCGGGAAAAAATTCAGGTTAACCCCTTGTTTTTTGGAATGATACACCAGATAGATACTGTAAGCAAAATATATGACAAGCGAAATATATCCCACCAGCGCACCGGCAGTTCTCTGGTATACATTCTCCCCGGATATTTTAAACATAATCCCTGTTCCAAACAGATTACATAAAACCATAATTACTTCTACCAGCCAGGGAAATATCTCCACTCCTGCTTTTTGAACCATTCTTTTATAATTTCGATAGATACGCAATTCCACGTACATACACCAAAGCATACCCATACTGACTGTCCCTATAAAGCATATGCTGTTAGAGATATAATTAATCTGCCGGCTGCCAGTAAACTGTTTTCCATCTACGAGAAAAGCAATGGTTTCAGACAATGCCCCCACTAAATTTACGATTGCTATTCCATCATATATTTTATCTCCCACATGAAGGCTCTCTCTGTTCTTTCGTCTGCAAAACAAAAGGAACCACATCATTAACACGGTCAATCCGTTTGCCATTAATATTTCTTCTAAAACGATGATTGTTATCCCCTCCATCATTCACAGTATGAACTCATTTTTACTAAAATGAGCTCTATCATTATACCAAATGAAAACCGGTTTTTGTCTTTTTCGACATGAACTACAGTTTTTTTAACGTGAACGATGATTTTTTATGTTTCATCATTTTTCACAGCCTACTGCAACTGTGAAAAACCCACGGCTTACAAAGTTAACGGTCTTTGTATCGGAATCATAATAAGATCCCGGTATCTTAACTGCTGCACCGTATTTATCAATTTTATATGCAAAAATCTTTTTGTCTTTTTCCTTTTTCGAAGCATTATAGGAAACAGCGATCCTGATCCGTCCCTTTTTCAGGACAGACGACTGCTTTTTCTTGATTCCTGTGACGGAAAAATCATAAACCGGACGTTTTCCAATAATTTTCCCTGCCCTGGCAGAAAGATTTTTCTTGTCAGCCTGTTTTATTTTGATAACCGCAGCTGTATTCATTTCTTTCTTTAATTCTTTTAATGCCTTCGAATCAAAGGTAAGATTTACATTGCCACCATTGACCTTCCATTCTTTTACATTCTTTTTGACAAGTAAATTTACCGCCTGCTTATCCATTTCAAGATGCAGATTCTTCCAGTTTTTAGCTTTTCCTGTATCAAAAGTTATTTCAACAGACAGGTCTTTTATCCTGCCACCCTGTTCTTTTTCTGCCTTTGTAATTTCTTTTTTCAAAACTGCTGCAATATTCTTCACTTTGACCGTATTATTTTTAACTGCAGATTTTGCTTTGACATTAATATCCTTAACAGAAACGGACGTATCTGCTGCAGGTGGAGGTGTCACATTCCCTGGTTCTTCTTTTGCATGATCCGGTGCCGGTAATGTGCCGGAATCCGGTGAAACATTGCCAGATGATCCGTCCGTGCTTCCACCGGCATTTTCTCCGGAACCTCCACCGGAGCTGCCTCCGGAACTTCCACCAGAACTTCCGCCAGAACCTCCACTTGAACCGCCTCCGGATATTCCGCCGGAACCTCCACTTGAACTGCCTCCGGAACTTCCACCAGAACCGCCCCCGGTCTGGGAATGATCCGCCGTTACACGGACCTGACAATCTGCCTTACTTCCTGTATAGTTGCCATTCCCATTATAACATGCGGTGAACGTATATGTTTTCGTTTCATTCGGAAGCGTTGCCATCCAGTGATCCGTTCCCTTTTCTTCTAATGTGATCCCGGAAACATCACAGGTTACTTTTATCCCGGCATCTTCCGGAATCCCCTGTCTGCAAAGCTGTAATTCTACTGTCCCCGCACCTTTGACCGTATCGTTTTTTGCAGTCAGCTGCATGCTGGTGGAAGCCTTTTCGATTTCCAGGACAGCCTCCCCGTATGTTGGAATAAAAGATGCCTTTTCCGCTTTAAAATAAATCTTATACTGGCCTGCTTCTGTGTAAAACGGCATCTCCGTTTGTGTATACGATCCGTTTTCTGTCAAACTGTAACTGATTTGTACACCATCTTCCTGTTTGATATCAAATGTATGGGGTTTTCCATCATAAGTTACGCGGACAGGTACGGTTTGTATTTCCGGCATCTCACTGTTTTTCCGGTAATAATAAGTGATCTCCTGGCGATCCTCTGTGATGTTTATTTCTCCCTGATTTGCACTGTTTCCTACACATGTATATCCATATAAATCCGGACTTCTTAACGTATACGCAGAATTCTTTGGTACATATACTGTCGCGGGTGCCGTATCAGGCACTGTTGTTTCGGTCCCGTCTTCGTTTTGCAGCATATAACAAATGGTTACGGTACTCCACGCCTGTCCTGCCGTCTGATTGTCAGCCAGAATTTTCCCAGTGTCCTCATCTATGATCTTTCCTTCCAGTCTGTCCCCGGAAACCAGACCAGTTACCGCAGGAAGTGTGACAGAAAGGGACTCTCTGGCAGCATCCGGATCATACCAGTTACTGAGTGGCGGAACGGTATATGTTTCTTCTTTTTCATATTTGACTGTATTGTCTGCTCCAATAATGCGGAAAGTAATCTTCAAATGCTGTTTGGCATCCACTATATTTTGTACGACTGTACGGAATTCCAGATCCTTTCCATTTGCTTTTGTGATATTTGTCTCATCGATCCGGTATTGGTCACTATCCCTGTCAAGTGTTCCTGTCCTGCTATGTGGAATTGTAATTTCAGGATCGCACACATAAACAGATGCCTGCCTGCTGACATAATCACGGTTATTTAATCTCCGCGCCAGTTCCATTTTACACACTTCACAGAAAGGATTCCCAAGATCCCGCATCATGCAGACGCGGCTCGGCGCAAATACCGTTTCTGTTCCTGCTGCCGTTATTCCGATTCCACGGAACCCAAGCATCTTATGCCATTTAATCTTATCCGGGTCCGAGGTGTCGGAAATATTTTCTCCCTGCATCTTTTTATCATATTCATCGCCTAATCTTCCGATGCTGTGGGAAATTTCATGGGTCATGACATCCCCCTGCTCATTCTCACCCGAATTTGCTGAAAAAGAAAAGAGTGCATTGGAAGAAGAACCAATATTCGCAGTCGTATTACAAATGATATGGATGGTTCCAACGGCTGCACCGGTATCCAGATATCTGCTCTCCAGCTCTGCCCTCAGTGCCCTGGCTTTATCTTCCCCGTCCTTTGCAAAATAGCAGGATTTCCCGAATGCCTGCACATGAAAATATGTGTCCGGGTTCGACTCCCCATACATCACGCCCACACCGGTTTCATTGGATACCGTCTGTACTGCATAAATATTGATCCTGTCGGAATACTCTTTATAAGGGGACCACTTTAGCAGCCCCTGTGCTTTTGCCGTTGCATCCTTTAAAAATTGTTCCTGTTGTTCCCGGGTATAGCCCTCACCCATGATAACAATCACAAAATTTTCCTTATCATCACCTGTCTTGTGAATGGCATAAACGGAAGCTGCCGTTGTCTGGTCTGCCGCTGTCTCGTCTGCCATCACAGGATATGGAAACACCAGGGAAAGCAATAATATCAGGCTAAGTACGATTGCCCCAAACCGTTTTCCATCCTTCTTTTTTACATTCGTCATATCATCCTCCGTACTTTACATTACCAGAAATACCGGTGCTTTCCCTATTCTTCCCACAGACAAACTCCCGGGAAACCATCTGCCGTAAGGCTTCTTAAAGCACGATTACTGCAGCATCAAACCCCTCTACATTTCCATCAAAGGTGTTTTCGGTAAGCAGATTGTACTTCTGCGTGTACTCATTAAATTTTTTTGCACTGCTGCTGCAGTTAAAAATCATGGCAATGGTCTCCTCGCCATTTTTTCTGATCAGGACAACTGTCCCTTCCGCATCTTCTGTGACGCTCCCAGCCAGTTCGCCTTCTACAATGCATGCATGGCTTTTCCGGACCTGAATCAGCCGCTTGTACCATTCATACATCTCTTTGTCCTGGTATTCTTCATCCCAGTACATGCCCCGTCTGCAGTCCGGATCGTTTGCTCCCGGCATCGCATACTCATCTCCATAATAAATCATAGGCATTCCTGGCAATAACAACTGAAAAGCGGCTGCCAGATGCTGCTTTTTCTTATTGTCGTTACACAGATGTAAAAATCTTGCGGTATCATGACTGTCAATCAGATTCCACATAAGGGGATAGCAGTTTTTGTGTAAGCGTCCCTTCAAATATCCAAGATTTTGTACGAACTGGCTGACCGTAATCTTTTCGTCTGCAAGCAGATCGATCAGGTTCAGGTAAAATGGATAATTCATGACTGTATCCCATTCATCCCCCTCAAGGAAATCTCCTGCATAATGCCAGATTTCCCCAATGATCAGCATATCTTTCTTCACAGCCTTTACTGCCTTTCTGAAATTCTTCCAGAAGAAATGGCTGATTTCGTCTCCTACATCCAGTCTCCATCCGTCAATATCGCATTCCTTAATCCAGTAGCATGCAACATCCGTAATGTATTTTTCAACTTCAGGATTTTTCAGGTTTAACTTTGGCATTCCGCCATAATAACCAAAACATTTGAAGTTTGGGATCTCTCCCCATTCGCTTTTAAGTGGGAATCCATCAATAAAATACCAGTCCCGGTATTTGGATTTTTCACCATTTTCCAGAATATCCGCAAACGCAAAAAATTCTCTTCCCGTATGATTGTATACCGCATCCAGGACTACCTTCATACCACGCTCATGCGCTTTTTGTACCAGCTCTTTGAGATCCTCTGTTGTTCCAAAGGACGGGTCTATCTGGTAGTAATCCGTGGTATCATACTTATGGCACGAATTTGATTGAAAGATAGGTGTCATATACAGCACATCGATTCCCAGATTCTGAATATCATCCATATGTTCGATGATTCCCCTGAGATTTCCATGCAGGTCATCCATAGGCGTAATCGGTGCTTTATACCACAGTTCTTTGTCTACCGGCTCCGTTGCTGCAAAACGGGATGGGAAAATCTGATACACGACCTTGTTTGCTGCCCACTCCGGCACCTCAAACATCTCTTCCTCCCGAAGGTTCTGCGGACAGTCAAACATTCTGTCCCTGTTTGTAATGCATTCCTTATCAAACTCATAATTTCCATAATATACCTTTTCTCCCTGCGTGTCCGTAAATTCGAAAAAGTAACGCAGACAGATCAAATGCATCTTTATCTGTGCTTCATAATAATCATGAAACTGTGAGACAGCAACCTTCTTCATCGGAACTGTCTTTCTGGTATCCTTACGCTCCATAGGTATATACTTGTCCTCATAGTGAAGGATTACCTCCTTCATATCATCCTTTTTTACCTGCACGCGTATCACAAATAAATCCTTATCAACTGCATAGCTAAACCTTTTATCCATATCATGAAAAATTGCTGAATATTCCATAAAATTTCCCCTTTACACTTGTTGTTTTCCTGTATTTTAACTTACTTTTTTCAACAATTCTAGCACTATATCCACGATATTTTTAACTTTTTCTACTTTTATGCTTTTTTGCGATGATATTACTATTCATATAATTTAAAATGTGCGTTATCAGTTTAAAACCAATAACGCACATTTTCTCATTGCATCCTTTTCCCGCATTTATATATGTCACAAGTCAAATTATAGTTCCTACCTGCGACAACTTTATATGTAAATTCAACATCAATAATTTTTTGCACCGTTTTTAATTTTTATTTTCTGCAACTTTAAATTTCCGGATCATTTCACGCAGATTTTCTGCTTCACTGCTCATCTCCTGACCGGCTGCTGCACATTCTTCAGATGTTGCCGAATTCGTCTGTACGACATCATTGATCTGTTCAATTCCATCATTAATCTGTTGGATTTCTGTTGTCTGTGTCTCTAACGTTTCTGCAATATTTGTGACTTCTTTTGTAATGATCTGGGAATTCTCAGCGACCTCCTGCAATTGTGATGCCGTCTGCCCTGCAATCACCATACCTTTTTCCACGGCTTTCACAGAGGTTTCAATCAATGTTGCGGATTCCTTTGCTGCCTGGGCACTCTGGTCTGCCAGCACATTGACCTGATTCGCTACCACTGCAAATCCCTTTCCTGCCTCCCCTGCTCTTGCAGCCTCAATGGAAGCATTCAATGCAAGCAGATTCGTCTGGGACGCAATTTCATTGATTGTTGCAATGATCTTGTCAATCTCTTTTGATGCCCCGTTGATCTCATTCATGGAATCAACCATATCCCTCATTTTACCATTGCTTTCCAGAATGGCATTTCCAAGTTCGTCTACTCTTCCACTGATTTCTTTTGCGGATTGTGAATTTTTTCCTACCTGTTCAGAAACACCTGCGACTGTTGCGGTCAGTTCTTCTACAACTGCTGCCTGATTTGTTGCTCCATCCGCAAGGTCATTGGAACTTGATGCTACCTGATCTGCGGCACCCGAAACTTCATCTGAAACATGTTGGATTCCCTTTATTGTCTCTGCCATGCTTTCTTCAAACAACATAAAGGAGTTTAGAATTCCAACGAAATCCCCTTTCCACTCTACTTCCGGCTGCACATCAAAATTTCCTTCTGCAAACATCTTCATTGAACGTCCAATATCATCTACATAGCTTCCCAGAATGCGGATGGATTTGCGCATATTGTGTGCCAGTATTCCAATCTCATCATCTGAACGGTAGTCCAGCGTGCTGTGCAGGTTTCCATCTGTTAATTCCTGTGCAACGGCTTCCACTTCACGTAATGGTACTAAAATTGACTCAAGTACTTTTTTGCCTGTTTTTATTGTCAGTTTCCATGCCAAAACCAGACAAATAATAATACACACAATTCCTGCCACTGCAGAAATAACCGTAATTCTGACTGCCTGGCTGCTTACCTCATCGGTCATTTCATCTAATCTTGTTGCAATTTTTACGGCTTTATTTAATGCCGGGGTACAATCATTCAGAATTGAATCAACTGCCTTATCCTTGTCACCGCTTTTGATTTCTTTCATGATGGAATAACCAATGTTTCCCCAGTCTGTAAGGGCAGATGCGTATTCTTCACAATCCGCATCCGGAATAACTCCGGAGTTCTTTAAATTTTTCAGTTGGGTATTAACTTCTGCAAGCAGTCTTTCTACCGTCTGCTCATAACCGTCATAAGAGGATGTATCATTATTTAATGCCATTTCCCTGATATTTCTCGCTGATGAGTTAACATTTATCCTGCAGATTTTCACCGCCCGGTCTGCAACAGTAACATTTTGTACATAATGCATCGTATTGGCAAATAGCATACCTATAACCACAATAGAAAACAGACCTGAGACTAACATCATAATAATGACTTTTCTGTAGCCATAGTTTATCCTTTCTTTCAGATGTAAATTTTCCAAGTTCTTTTTCATCATATTTTTCTTTGACGGCATAGTTTGCTATTTCCTTTCTCTTTTGTTCGATTCTGATATGTCAAATTTTTTTCTCAAAGTCAATAAATTTCGGGAACAATTTTATTATTCTATTTTTCACACAAAATGTTGTACCCATCCACCCCGAAAAATACAGCACTTTTACCAATTTTTTCTACAGTTACCTCTCCGATCGAACGTGATGTAATCTGGAATGTCGTGCCGGTGGTTCCCTCGTAAGAGTCATACTAGTACATAACTGAAAATACTATTGTCTGAAACACCCTCTGTTTTCATATATGGCATCAGGTTCTTCCAAAACATTCTCTAATTGTCTTTGAAATATCTGAATCAATAAAATCTTTATGTGCCATGTCATCAAGGATATCACATGTTTTTTCATGGGACAATCCCTTTTTATAAGGTCTGTCTTCCGTAAGAGCCTGATAAATATCAACACATGCCATCATACGTTCCTGCTTATTTAATTCATCAGCGGTTTTTCCAAAAGGATACCCTTTTCCATTTAATTTTTCATGATGGAAAGCCGCCCAATCTCGTATTTCTTCAAAATCATTAACCTCCGATAATATAAGGTATGTATAACCAGCATGATTTTTCATTGTAGAAAATTCATCATCCGTAAGCTTATCCGGTTTTTCCAGAATTTCATTGCCTAC
>OOBI01000901.1_pt1 | contig 20080 bp, 18 predicted proteins | sample 1671081 | NCBI WGS metagenome assembly OOBI01 (sample SAMN06348120, study PRJEB24527) | human gut metagenome | biome: human gut; feature: ankylosing spondylitis patient; material: feces | host: Homo sapiens | place: China | collected 2015-10 | reverse complement strand
CCCATACCAGGTTTCTACAGAATCATCTCTAATGAAGAGTCAGACTGGGATATGGTTTGAGCAGTAACCAAAGGTTGTTGGAAAAAATACAGCATTGTGGGCAGCCGTGGGCAGTTTCTACCGTGGCACAAAAAGCAGGGATTGCAGCATTAAAAGAAGAAGAGTATGTAAAGAGAAGTATGGCTTATGTGCATGCACAGAGAAAGAAACTGATAAAAAATTTAACGCTTCTTGGTTATAAAACCTTTGATTCAAAGGCAAATTATATTTTCTTTCAAGGGGAAGAAGGCTTGTATGAAAAATGTCTGGAAAAAGGAATTTTAATCCGGGACTGCAGTAACTATTATGGATTAAAAAAAGGATATTATCGTGTGGCGGTAAAGCTTCAAGAAGAAAATGAAAAACTGTTGGAAGTTTTAAAAGCATGCAGAAAGGATGGAGAAAAGTGGCAAAAGCGATTATGATACAGGGGACAATGTCAAATGCAGGAAAAAGCCTTTTGACAGCGGGTTTATGCCGGATTTTTAAACAGGATGGATATAAAGTTGCTCCATTTAAATCTCAAAATATGGCATTGAATTCTTTTATTACAGAAGAGGGTCTCGAAATGGGACGTGCCCAGGTCATACAGGCAGAAGCGGCAGGAATCAAACCGTCTGCGCTGATGAATCCGATTTTATTAAAACCAACCAATAACATGGGAAGTCAGGTCATTGTAAACGGAGAAGTGCTTGGAAATATGAGTGCGAAAGATTATTATGCATTTAAGAAAAATCTTCGTCCGAAAATTTTAGAGGCCTATGAAAAACTGGCATCCGAATATGATATCATTGTGATTGAAGGAGCAGGAAGTCCGGCAGAAATCAATTTAAAACAGGAAGATTTTGTCAATATGGGAATGGCAAAGATGGCAAAAGCACCGGTGCTCTTAGTTGGAGATATTGACAGGGGCGGAGTATTTGCACAGCTTGTCGGTACGGTTATGCTGCTTGATGAAGATGAGCAGGATATGGTAAAAGGTCTGATTATCAATAAATTTAGAGGGGATAAAAGTATTTTGGACCCTGGAGTGGAAATGTTAGAAGAACGGACTAAAATTCCGGTGGTCGGAGTTGCACCGTATTTAAATGTAGATATTGAGGATGAGGATAGTCTGGCAGAACGCGTAAAAGGAAATCGAGAAGTGGATTTAATTGATATTGCAGTTATCCGCCTTCCGAGGATTTCAAACTTTACGGATTTTAATGCACTTGAAGTGATTCCCGGAGTTTCAGTACGTTATGTCAGAACGGTAAAAGAACTCAAAAATCCAGATATGATTATTCTTCCGGGTTCTAAAAATACAATGGAAGACCTTTTATGGATGCGCCAGAATGGATTAGAAGCTGCGATTTTAAAGAAAGCAGGGGAAGATAAGATTATTTTTGGTGTTTGTGGTGGCTATCAGATGTTAGGAGAAACCCTTTCTGACCCGGATGGTGTCGAATCCGGTGGAAAGATAAAGGGAATGGGACTGCTGCCGATGGATACCGTCTTTAAAGGGGCAAAGACCAGAACTCGCGTAGAAGGTCGATTTTTGGAAGTGACCGGTGCACTTTCTGCTTTAAGTCAGATTGAATTGGAAGGTTATGAAATTCATATGGGAGAATGTACCAGAAAAGAGAATGCAAAACCGCTTGTCACAATAACAGATAAAGTAAATGGGGATTCCAAAGCAGATGGAACGTATAAAGACAATGTGTATGGCTCTTACGTGCATGGAATCTTTGACAAAGAAGAAGTGGCAGAAGCAGTTGTAACTTCAATTGGAAAGAAAAAGGGACTCGATGTCAGTGAAATGACAGGGGTAGATTTTGCCGAATACAAAGAAAAACAGTATGACCTGCTTGCGGATGGTTTAAGAGAATACCTCGACATGGAAAAAATTTACAAGATATTAGAAGAAGGGATTTAATTGTGAAGACAAAGCTGGAGAATGTAAAACCAAAAGAAATTGAAACAAGAAGTTTTGAAATTATTACCGAAGAATTAGGGGATAAAAAATTACAGCCGGGTACAGAGTTGATTGTAAAACGTTGTATTCATACAAGTGCGGATTTTGATTATGCGGATAATCTGTATTTTTCCAAAGATGCGGTTCCTAAGGCAATTGAGGCGATTAAACACGGGGCATGCATTGTAACTGATACACAGATGGTAAAAGCCGGAATTAATAAAAAAGCACTTGCCAAATTTGGCGGTGAGGTGTATTGTTTTATGTCGGATGAGGATGTCGCAAAAAATGCAAAATCGGCAGGAAGCACAAGAGCAGCAGCAAGCATGGAGAAAGCGGCAAAACTTGGAAAACCGGTAATTTTTGCAATTGGGAATGCACCGACTGCGCTGGTGCGTCTGTATGAGTTAATTCAGGAAAAACAGATTCAGCCGTATTTGATTATTGGTGTACCGGTTGGATTTGTAAATGTTGTACAGTCAAAAGAGATGATTATGGAAACAGATGTTCCTTGTATTGTAGCAAAGGGAAGAAAAGGTGGAAGCAATATTGCAGCCTGCATCTGCAATGCATTGCTTTATATGATTGACAATGAAAGAGATTACTGGAAATAAAATTTGAACGCAAATAAGCGGATTGCAAATGTCCGCTTTACGTGAGTAGATGCAATAGATACGGAGGTGATAAAGCTTGAAGTGCGAACGATGTGGAAATCAGCTCGATGATACCGATTTATTTTGTCAAAAGTGCGGAAAAGCAGTATTTGAAGAGTATATGGACGATGATGACATTTGGGATGAATATGACAGAGAACCAAAGGTTGGATCGAAAGAAAAATTAGAAATTTCAAAAGAGATTCAACCGGAGAAAGCGTCAAAGGTCGAAGAAGAAGAAACCAAAGAAAGTCCGAAAGAGGAAAATAAGCAGGAAGAGGCGGCGAAAATGCCGCAGATTCCAAAAGAAGAATCCAAGCCAAAAAGAAAGACAGAAGCGAAAAAAGCAGACAAAAAAACAAAGAAAACAACAAGCAAAAAGACCGAAGAAGTGTCCGGTAAGAAAAGTCCGGTGGGATTGATTTGTGTCTGTATCCTGATGGTATGTCTTTTGATTGGGGTGCTCTGGGGAATGATGACGGTCAGACAGATGGAGAAGGAGCAGGCGACAAAGACAACGGCAGATAATAGTCAGGAACAGGAAAATCAGGCATCGGTTTCAACCGATAATACGAAGACAGAAGAGACAACGAAACCGGATGAGGCAGAAGAATCCAAGCCAAAAGAAAATGAGACTAAAACAGAAGAGCAGGAACAACAGCCGGAAGCGAAACCAGAAGAAGTAGAGCAAAAGAAACAGGACTATTTTGTTATGGTGGACAAAGATGGCATAGATTTTAGTCAATATATAAAACTTACAGTTGCAAATGCGGAACAGAGTTCCATGGCAAGTTCCGGCAACTATGATTACAGTGCGAAGAGTGCAGCAGATGGAGATATTACTTCATCCTGGCAAGAAGGTGTAGAGGGACTTGGCGAAGGAACAGGAATCAAACTCAGCTTAGATGGAACACATAAAATTCGTTATATCGTATTATATCTCGGAAACTGGAGAAGTGATGAGATGTGGCAGAAAAATGCGAGACCGTCTAAGCTAAGTATCAATTTGGGAGACAATCAGGCGAAAGATGTAGAATTCTCCGATGAAAAGAAAGCATTTTGTCTTTCTTTTGATGAGCCGGTAGAGGCATCTTTTGTTTCCCTTTACATTCAGGCAGGTTATGCCGGTGCAAAGTGGAATGACAACTGTATTTCAGAAGTGGAATTTTATGAATAAAAGAATGAGCGAGAAAGGATTGATTATCCTCTACTCGCTCATTTTTGTTATTGTTCAATGGTTTTTAAATGTTCTACAAACAACTCTTGGATTCCGCGGTATTCGCCGAGTCCTTTTAAAATCGGTGTTACTTTATAACCGGCTGCTTTGAATTTATTATACCAGGAATCAGGGTCATCTCCTGCCATATCATTCTTTGCGTGGTCACCGGCTACAATCATAAATGGAGCAAGTACGATTTCTTCTGGCTTATAAGCGTCTACAAGGCGTTTTAAGCTGTCAATTGATGGATAGGCTTCTACGGTAGCAAGGAAGATATTTGGATGTCCCTTATCCTTAAATGCATAATCCAGAGCAGCGTAAATAGAATTTGAAAAATGAGTTGTGCCGTGTCCCATAAAGACGAGTGCCTGTTTTTTATTCAGCCAGGAGAATTCATCGGCTAAAATTTCAATGACTTTATTGGTATCTTCTTCAGAGGTAAGAAGTGGCGCACCAAATGAAATGGAATCAAAAGAATCTTTATAGGCAAGCGCATCTTCTTTCATTAAATCATTTTCAATTCCATTGATAACGTGAGTTGGCTGTACCAGGACATTGGTGATTCCATCCTGCTTCATCTGTTCCATTGCCTCAGATACAGTCATAATGTGTACATTGTCTCTGGCATTTACTTTTTTGATGATCATTTTACTGGTCCATGCACGATATAAAGAAGCATTCGGACATGCATTTTTTAAAGCTTCTTCAATAGCGTCAATGGTGACTTCTCTTGTGTCATTGTGGCTTGTACCAAAGCTGACAGCAAGAATTGCGGTTTTTCTTTCTACGTTTGTTTTCATAGTTCCTCCCTATTGTGTAGTATTGATATTTGTATCGGAAATATATTTTTCCAGTGTTTTTAAATTTTTTGGAAGCGGAAGAGTTGTCTTTAAAATTTGTTTTTGACAAAGACTGTGAAACAGTTCTAACACAGCGGGCGGTTCCAAATTTGTTTTTTCAAGCACACGAGGATTTGAAAAAACTTCTTCCGGTGCACCTTGCATTAAAACTTTTCCCTGATGAAATAAAATAACCTGGTCTGCCCATTCATAAGCGTAGTTGACATCATGGGTAGCCATGAAAACAGTAATTCCGGCTTTCGTCATGCGATTTACAATTTGATTTACCATAGTAGTATGTTTCGGATCAAGAGCAGCAGCAGGTTCATCTAAAATAATAATATCCGGTTTCATCACAAGAATATCAGCAATAGAAACCTGTTTTTTCTGTCCCCCGCTTAAAGCATGAGTAGGTTTATGACGAAATGGTGTAATTTCAAGCTCAGCGATTACATCTTCAACCGCTTTTTTGGCGTCTTCCTCAGAGTATCCGAGATTTAATACTCCAAAGGAAATTTCTTGATATACGCTCGCAGAAAAGAGCTGATTGTCGGGGTCCTGAAAAACAATTCCGATTTTGCTTCGAAGTTTTAGAAGCCCTTTACGGTCATAAGAATAAGGTTCCCCGTTATAATAAAGAGTTCCCGAACTTGGTTTGTGGATTCCGGTACAGCAGAGGAAAAAAGTTGATTTCCCGGAACCATTTGCACCCATAAATGCAATTTTCTGACCTCTTGGAATCTCCAGGGAAAGACCATTTAAAGAGTGTGTTTTTTCATCATCATAAGAAAAATACAAATTATCTGCTTTTAAGATGATATCATTATTGTTCATGCAAAAAATTTCCTCCAGATAAAAAGAATTAAAAGAAACAGTTCAAAAAGTGTAATCAAAAAAATTACATGTTTTTTTGGTGGTTGATTTTCATTTAAAATGCGAATCGTGCCATCATAGCAACGAGTTTCCATGGAGTTATAAAGGGCATTGGAACGTTTTACTGCCCGCACCATAAGGGTAGAACACATTGCTGCAAAAGATTTTAGCGAAGTTTTATAGTTGCAGTTTCCGAGTCGGCAGTCCTGAGCAGTAGAAATATGATAAGCAGTGTCTAAAAGCACGAAGATAAAGCGATAAATTAAAAGCATTAATTCAATTAAAAGTTTTGGACAGTGAAGCTTATCAAGTACCATTAAAATATCAGGCATTGGTGTATTCAGAGAAAGGAAATACAGGCAGGATACAGCAGCAAGTGCAGTCAGGATTAATTGCAGGGCATAAAATGCGCCATACGTGCTTCCGGTTAAGTACCAGTTTCCGATTTTTATAGCAAATAAATCGAGTGGTTTTTGTTTCACGTTTACAAGAATCGCCAGTGTACTCAAAAATAAAAATGCCAGTGGAACACTTAAGAAATGAAGATAGCGAAAAAGGGGGATTCCACCTTTCCATACAGTGAGAATCCCCGTTACTGCTAAAACAATTCCTGCAATTACCATGGAACGACTCATTACACAGATAATTAATGTAATCACGGCAAAAGCGAATTTTTCTGCGGCATTTTCATATCTGAGTCTGAAAGTTTATCAATTGTAATCATTCAAGACTCCTTTCTTGTGACAGGCGAAAGAATCATTCACCCTTTCCAAGCTTTTTACGCTCTACAAAACGTCCCATGAAGAAAGCAAGGACGCCGACACCGATAGAAGACTGTACACAGAACAGTAAACTTTCTACCTCACCCGGAAGTTCATGTCCAAGCATTTTTTCTAAAATTGGTTCTGCAATTGGCTGGAAAGAAGAGTCGACTTCTTCAACAACCTGGCTTCCGGCATCATCAGATCCGCCGAATTCAGCATCCTTTAAAGCAAATAATGGAATAAAGGCAATTAATAAAATAATAACCAATAAGGTAATGACTTTCTTTTTCATATTATTTTGCCTCCTTCATAAATCCGATTGCACGAAGCTCCGGTTTTGCATAAGTTTCAAGTGCCATAATGATTAATACAGTTAAGATACCTTCGATAATTGCAAGCGGTACCTGAGTTGGTGCAAATACAAGTAAGAATTTACCCATTGCATTTAAAATGGTTGTATCAGCGTGATGAGCAAGTGCCATCTGAACTGCAGTTACACAGTAAGTAAATAAATCTCCTAAAGTTGCAGATAAGAAAATAGCAACCATTTTATTTACTTTGCATTTCTGACAGACTTTATAAATTGCAAAGGTTACAAATGGTCCGGCAATTGCCATGGAGAACGTGTTTGCTCCGATTGTAGTTAAACCGCCGTGTGCAAGTAAGATTGCCTGGAATAATAAAACAATAATTCCAAGAATGGAAACTGCACTTGGTCCAAATAAGATAGCGCCAAGACCGGTTCCTGTCATATGAGAACAACTTCCGGTAACGGAAGGAATTTTCAAAGAAGAGATAACGAATACGAAAGCACCGGACATAGCCAATAAGGTAATCAGGTTGCGGTGTTCATTTAATGTTTTCTTGATGGAGAAAAATCCGGCTGCAAGAAATGGCAGACAAAGGACTCCCCAGGCAACGCAGTATCCTGCAGGAAGATAGCCTTCCATGATATGCATAGCTGCTACGTTTGGAACAATACCAAACATAAGTGCAAATGCGGTAGCAAATGCGATGACGTGTTTTTGTTGTTTGTTCATTTTCATGACTCCTTTAACGTGATAAAGATTTAAAATAAAAAAACCTGCGGAAGAATTCCGGCAGGCCAAGTTGAGAATAAAAAACAGACTACGACTGTGTAGAGTGTTTTCATTCTTACACAAGGCCATCGTTCGTAACCATGTGTAAATCGTATGCAGCAGGCAGGTCTTCTGACTTAAGCGTCATTGCAGCATTTCGCCTTCCCGGTTCCCCAGTGGCAATGATGAAATGTGCTCTGCTAGTTACAGCGGCGTGACCGTGCGGGAATTGCACCCGGCTTTCCTATTATTCCGAAAAAAACGGACACCTGTGTACATTCAATTCTTTGTCCATTGTATTATTTCTCAAAGCATTTGTCAATTCATTTTTAGGCAAAAACCGACAAAAAACCTTAGGTTGCACCGAGGTACATTCTGTGCTAAGATGAACCAAGGATAAGCGAGAAAAAGCTTAAAAATATAAGAGGCGGAGTGAAGAGAAAATGAGTATTTCCATGATTGGAATCGATCACAGCAAAGCATCTGTAGATATCCGTGCAAAGTTTTCTTTTACAAAGAAAAGAGCAATAGAGGCAATGAAAAAGTTAAAAGAAGAACATGGTATCTTAGGATGCATTATTTTATCCACCTGTAACCGGATGGAAGTTTGGGTCAGCACGCAGGATGACGAAGAAATTTCTCTGTATGATTTTTTATGCAAAGAAAAAGAAGTGGAAAAAGATGAGTATCAGGATTATTTTATGAAACGTGAAAATGAAGAGGCAGTTCGGCATTTGTTTTATTTAACCAGTGGATTAAAATCGCAGATTCTTGCTGAGGATCAGATTATTACACAGGTAAAAGATGCGCTGACTTTAGCAAGAGATGCCTATTGTACAGATAACGTACTTGAAGTACTGTTTCGTATGGCGGTTACAGCGGCGAAGAAAGTAAAAACAGAAGTAACGTTTTCAAGAGCCAATACTTCTGTGATTCATCAGGCAATGGAACGCTTAAAAAATCAGGGATTTTCGTTTGAGGGAAAAACCTGTATGGTAATTGGAAATGGTGAAATGGGAAAAGTGACGGCACTTGCTTTAAAAGAAGCCGGAGCAGACGTAACCGTAACCGTACGTCAGTATCGAAGTGGTGTTGTAAACATTCCACAGGGATGTAAACGCATTAATTATGGAGAACGAATGGAACTTCTTCCTGATTGTGATCTGGTTGTTTCAGCAACAGCCAGTCCGAATTATACCTTGACAAAAGAAAACTTTGAGGAAATTAAGTTAGATGCAGCATCTGTCGTTTTGATAGATTTGGCTGTTCCAAGAGATATTGACCCTGAAGTAGGAAAATTACAGAATGTTTCCTTGTATGATATTGACAGTTTCCGAATTGATGCAGCGTCTCCAAAACTTCAGGCGAGTATGCAAAAAGCAGGAGAAATCTTGGATGACCAGATGAAAGAATTTTATGACTGGTTTAATGGCAGAGATATTTTCCCGAGGATTGAAGAGATTAAAGCCGATGCCGTAGAGGATTTAAACTTACGAATTACCAAAATTTTAAAAAAGACTCCAATGGAACAAAAAGACAGAGAAAGCCTTTTAAGAGCGATTGATACGGCTGCCGGAAAAGTGGTAAATAAAATGATTTTCGGGCTTCGTGATTCTCTGGAACAAGAAGCATTTTTAGACTGTGTGGAGGGACTGGAAAAAATATATGAAAGCTGATGAAAAAAAATATTTTCCGATGTTTGTGGATTTAACACAGAAAAAAGTAACTGTGATTGGCGCAGGTAATATTGCAAAACGAAGAATCGAAACTTTGCTTTCCTTTGCCGGCACAATTGAGGTGATTGCACCGGATGCCTGTGAAAGGATAAAAGAACTGGCAAAAGAGGGCAGACTGGTCTGGAAAGAAAAAGCGTATGACAGGGAAGACTTATATGATGCAGATTTAGTGCTTTCCGCGACAAATAATGAAAAGGTAAACAATGATGTTTACAGTGCATGTAAATGTCTTGGGATTTCAGTCAATACAGCAAGCAACCGAATGAAATGTGATTTTTATTTTCCATCAATTCTTCAGAAAGAAGAAACGGTGATTGGATTAAATAGTGCAGGAAATCCTGCAAAAACAAAAAATGTGAGAAAAGAAATGCAAAAATGGATAGAAGAAGCAGGGGAGAAGCATGAGTAAAAAAGTGATAATTGGCAGCCGTGAGAGCCGGCTTGCAGTGATTCAAAGTGAGATGGTAAGAGATTATATCCTTTCTTATAATAAAGACTGTGAAGTGGAACTGCTCACAATGAAAACTACAGGAGATAAGATATTAGACCGTACGTTAGATAAAGTGGGAGGAAAAGGACTGTTTGTCAAAGAACTTGATAAGGCATTGTTAGAAAAAAAGAGTCAGCTTTCGGTACACAGTTTAAAGGATATGCCGATGGAAGTACCGGAGGAACTTCCGCTTTTAGCATTTTCCAGACGAGAAGACCCAAGAGATGTACTGGTACTTCCGGAAGGTATCAAAGAACTGGATGAATCAAAACCGATTGGTTGTTCAAGTCTCAGACGGACTCTTCAGCTAAAAGAGCTGTATCCGAATATGGAATTTAAAAGTGTCAGAGGAAATGTACAGACCAGACTTAAGAAGTTAGATGAGGGACAATATAGTGCGCTTGTACTTGCAGCAGCAGGATTGAAACGTCTGAAGCTGGAAAATAGAATCAGCCGTTACTTTGAACCGGAAGAAGTGCTTCCGGCAGCAGGACAGGGAATTTTGGCAATTCAGGGAAGAAAGGATGAGGATTACTCTTATCTGGATGGCTATAATGATGAGGATAGTGAATGTGCAGCACTTGCAGAGCGTGCCTTTGTGCGTTACTTAGATGGTGGTTGTTCTTCTCCGGTCGCAGCACATGCAAAAGTAGAAAAAGATAAAATAATTCTGACCGGTCTGTATTATGAAGAAGAGAGTGGCGCATGGAGAAAAGCAAGCCTTAGAGGGAAAAGGGAAGAAGCAGAAGAACTTGGAATCCGCCTGGCTAAGCAGTTAAAACATCCGGGAAAAGTATGGCTGGTAGGAGCCGGTCCTGGAGATATTGGACTGTTTACCTTAAAAGGAATGGAAGTATTGAAAAATGCAGAAGTAGTTGTATACGATAGTCTGGTTGGACAGGGTGTGCTTTCTAAAATTCCAAAAGGAGTACGTTTGATTAATGTTGGAAAGCGTGCTTCACATCATACCATGCCACAGGAACAGATTAATCAGGTACTTGCAGAAGAAGCAAAAAAAGGATTGCGTGTGGTGCGCTTAAAAGGTGGAGATCCATTTTTGTTTGGAAGAGGCGGAGAAGAATTGGAACTGCTTCATAAAGAGGGAATTCCTTATGAAGTTGTGCCGGGTGTGACTTCTTCGATTGCAGTTCCAGCATATAACGGAATCCCTGTAACGCATAGAGATTTCTGCTCCTCTTTGCATATTATTACGGGACATAAGAAAAAGGGCGACACTTATGATATTGACTTTAAAGCCTTAGTAAATACCAAAGGGACACTGGTATTTTTAATGGGAGTCAGTGCTTTAGAAGATATCTGCAATTCTCTTTTGCAGGCAGGAATGGATGAAAAGATGCCTGCTGCAATTTTGCAAAAAGGAACAACAGCAGGTCAAAAAAGAATTGTGGCAACTGTCAGTACCCTTGCAGAAGAAGTGAAAAAACAGGGAATTGAGACGCCGGCAATTATTGTAGTCGGAAAAGTATGTGCCCTTGCAGATGAATTTGCGTGGTATGAAAAACTTCCGCTCTTTGGCTGTAAAGTACTTGTGACAAGACCAAAAGAGACGATTTCTTCCATGGCACATAAACTGCGTCTATTAGGAGCAGAAGTATTAGAACTTCCGGCAATTCGTACCGAGCCATTAGAAGATCAGAGGTTGTTAAAAGGGGCATTGAAAGAACTGGATTCTTATCAGTGGATTGCGTTTACCAGTCCAATTGGCGTTAAAGTATTTTTTGATGAAATGAAACAGAATAGTGTGGATGTCCGTAAATTGGGGCAGGTAAAAATTGCTTCCATTGGAAAAGGAACAAGAAAAGCCTTAGAAGAAAGAGGATTATTTGTAGATTTGATGCCGGCTGTATTTGATGGAGATTCTCTTGGAAAAGCGGTGTGTGAAGCCTGTGAGGGAACAGAAAAAATTCTGATTCCGAGAGCAAAAATTGGTGGAAAAGAGATTTTAGCACAGTTAGCAAAGAAGCCGGGGCTTATTGTAAATGATGTACCGACTTATGATACTTTTTATGAAGAACAGGAAATCATTGACATTAAGAATTTATTTGAAAATGGAGAAATTCAGACCGCAGTATTCACAAGTGCTTCAACAGTAAGAGGATTTGTGAATGCAGTTTCGGGGCTTGATTTTGAGAAAGTAAGAGCTGCTTGCATTGGGAAACAGACCAAAGCAGAAGCCGACAGCTATGGCATGCAGACATTTATGGCAAAAGAGGCAACCATTGACAGCGTGACAGATTTGGTTGTAGACTTAAATAAAAAATAGGATATTCTCAGAATTCGAGAGTGCCCGATAAGTAAAATAAAGGAGTGAAGACCTCATGGATATGACAATCCGACCAAGAAGATTAAGAAAAAGTGAAACGCTGCGTAAGATGGTACGCGAGACAAGAATGGATAAAAGTTCTTTGATTTACCCATTATTTGTAAAAGAGGGAGAAAACATAGAAGAAGAAATCCCATCTATGGAAGGACAGTATCGTTATAGTATTGACCGCCTGCCTTATGAATTAGAACGCCTGCAGAAAGCAGGAGTTGATAAAGTAATGTTTTTTGGAATTCCGGATGTAAAAGATGAAGTAGGAAGCCAGGCCTATGCAGAAGACGGAATTGTACAAAAAGCCATTTGTGAAGCAAAAAAACAGTTTCCGGATATGTATCTGATTACCGATGTATGTATGTGTGAATATACCTCTCATGGTCATTGCGGTGTACTTTGCGGACATGATGTGGAAAATGATAAAACCCTTGAATTACTTGCAAAAACAGCGCTTTCTCATGTGCAGGCAGGTGCAGATATGGTTGCACCGTCTGATATGATGGATGGAAGGGTTGCGGCAATCCGCCATATTTTAGATGAAAATAATTATAAAGATACCCCAATTATGTCTTATGCGGTAAAATATGCTTCTGCATTTTATGGTCCATTCCGTGATGCAGCAGGTTCTGCTCCATCCTTTGGGGACAGAAAAAGTTATCAGATGGATTTCCACAACAGAAGAGAGGCAATCAAAGAAGCACTCTTAGATGTGGAAGAGGGCGCAGATATTATCATGGTAAAACCGGCGCTGTCTTATCTTGATATCATTCGTGAAGTCAGAGATACGATTGACCTTCCGGTTGCTGCCTATTCGGTAAGTGGGGAATATGCAATGGTAAAAGCAGGAGCAAAATTGGGATATATTGACGAAGAACGAATTATCGGTGAAATGGCAGTCAGTACATTCCGTGCCGGAACAGATATCTATCTGACTTATTTTGCAAAAGAAATCGCAAAACTTATGGATGAAGGGAGAATTGGATAATGGCAAAATCACAAGAATTATTTAAACGTGCAGTAAATCGAATTCCAGGCGGAGTAAACAGTCCGGTTCGTGCTTATGGGGCAATCGGTGAGACTCCAAGATTTATACAGGGAGCAGTAGGAAGCAGTATTTTTGATGTAGATGGACAGAAATACCTGGATTATATCTGCTCCTGGGGACCGATGATTTTAGGACATAATCATCCGGTGATTCGTGATGCGGTAGTTCGTGCCTGTGAAAATGGATTGAGTTTTGGCTGTGCGACAGAACGGGAAGTAGAGATGGCAGAGTTTATCTGTGAGAGAATTCCGCATGTAGAGATGATTCGTATGGTAAATTCCGGTACGGAAGCAGTAATGAGTGCAATTCGTGTAGCAAGAGGATTTACCGGAAAATCAAAAATCATTAAATTTGCAGGTTGTTATCATGGACACTCCGATGCACTCTTAGTTAGTGCAGGAAGTGGAGTTATGACAAGTGGAGTGCCGGACAGCGCAGGTGTCCCAAAGGGCTGTACACAGGATACCATGATTGCAGTTTATAATGATTTAGAGAGCGTAAAACAGCTTTTAGAGGAAAGCAACGATGAGGTGGCTGCCGTAATCGTAGAGCCGGTTGGTGCAAACATGGGTGTTGTACCGCCAAAAGATGGATTTTTAGAGGGACTGCGTACGCTTTGTGATGAACATAAAGCACTGTTGATTTTTGATGAGGTCATTACCGGATTCCGTTTAAAATTCGGAGGCGCAGCAGAATACTTTGGAGTGACACCGGATTTGGTTACTTATGGAAAAATTATCGGTGCAGGTATGCCGGTTGGTGCTTATGGCGGAAGAAAAGAAATTATGGAAATGGTTTCCCCGGCAGGTCCGGTTTATCAGGCAGGAACGTTAAGTGGAAATCCGGTTGCGATGGCAGCAGGTCTGGCACAGTTAAAACTGTTATGGGAAGATCAGGATGTCTATACCAGAATTTACCGAAAAGGGGAGTACCTGTTTGAAGGAATCCAGAAAATCTTAAAAGAAAATGAAGTTCCTTATCAGGTCAACTATACGGCTTCTCTTGGTTGTATCTTCTTTACCAGTGAAAAGGTAACAGATTATACCAGTGCAAAAACAGCAGATACAAAAGCCTTTGCTGAATACTTTAAGTATATGCTCAATCATGGAGTACATCTTGCACCGTCTCAATTTGAAGCAATGTTCCTTTCTGATGCGCATACACAGGAAGAACTGGACTTGACTTTGGAACTGGTTGAGCAGTATTTTAAAACATGGTAGAGTCTATGACATCAACACAAGTTGCATGCGGAGCGCTTCTCTTATTTGTATTTGCACTCGTCTGGTCAATGGTAAGGGAAAATAACAAAAGAAAAAAGAAATTTCTCGAAAAAATAAAGAAAAGCTGGGGAGCTGTCCCAACACGGGAATATAGCTGGGATGAGTTAGAGCAGATATCGGCTTATCATAAAGCACAGCCAAAAAACAGCTTTGTGATAGATGAGATTACCTGGAATGATTTGGATATGGACCGGATTTTCATGTTGATGAATCAGACCGTATCGTCGGCAGGAGAAGACTATCTTTATGCAATGCTTCACAGACCGGAATTTTCAGAAGAGAGATTAAAGGAGCGGGAACGGCTGTTTTGTTTTTTTGAAAAAGAAGAAAAGACAAGAATTCGTTGTCAGCAGATTCTTACAACGCTTCGTAAACCGAGAGGACTTTCTTTGTATCAGTCAATTCATGTTGAAAAAGACTGCCAAGTTGGCTCGCCGATACGGGAAATTCTTTCGTGCGTGCTCTTTTTTGCATCGCTTGTCGCATTTATGGTAGTTCCTGCTTATGGAGTGTTTGCATTTTTAGCAGTGAGTGGAATCAATATTATCACTTATCTAAAAGGGAAAGAAGAGATTAACCGGTATTTGGGTGGATTTCGCAGCGTGATGCAGTTAATCGGATGTGCAGACACACTGGAAAAGGCAGGAATTTCGGAGCTTTCAGAGTATACAAAGAGGTTAAAAGACTGTAAAAAGGCACTGGGCAGTTTTAGAAAAGGCTCGTTTTTAGTAGTCAACCATGATGGAATGGAAACCGGTCCGGAAGCGGTGATGCTTGATTATATTCGAATGATGACGCATATTGATTTGATTAAATTTAATTCGATGATGAAGGCAATGAGAGAGCATCAAAAAGAAATCGAAGAGATGATAGAAATTTTTGGACTGTTAGATGCCTGTATTTCAATTGCATCTTTCCGGGAACTTCTGCCGTATTATTGCAGTCCAAAATTTGATTCCGATAAAAAGAGGGCAGTATTAGACGTAGAAAATCTGTATCATCCGTTGATTTTGGAACCGGTGGCAAACAGTATAAAGACAACGCAGGCGGTGCTTGTAACAGGCTCAAATGCCTCTGGGAAGTCAACCTTTTTAAAGATGGTTGCAATCAATGCAATTTTGGCGCAGACCATTCATACCTGTATGGCTACAGAATGTAAAATGTCTTATTTTCGTGTGATGACGTCTATGGCACTCCGGGATGATTTGGAAAGCAAAGAAAGCTATTATATTGTCGAAATTAAGTCTTTAAAACGAATTTTAGATTCCGCAAAAGAAGAAACACCTCTGCTTTGTATTGTGGATGAAGTACTTCGTGGAACAAATACAATTGAGAGAATCGCAGCTTCTTCTGAAATTCTGGCTTCGCTCTGTCTTCCGCATGTTCTTTCTTTTGCAGCGACACATGATATTGAGCTGACTTACATGTTGGAAGAGTATTATACAAATTATCATTTTGAAGAAGAAGTAAAAGAAGACGATGTCAAATTTAATTATCTTCTAAAAAAAGGAAGAGTGACCACAAGAAATGCAATTCGGCTTTTAAAAATGACAGGATATGACGATTCAATTGTAGAAGCTTCAAAAAATGCAGTTGTCCGATTTGAACAAGAGGGCAGTTGGAAGAAAGTAGGAGAAAATTAGATGTTTGTAAAGATATATACGGATGGTGCTGCAAGAGGAAATCCGGATGGACCAGGCGGATACGGATGTGTTCTGCATTACACCGATGCAAAGGGAGAACTACATGAAAAACGGTTATCAAAAGGATATGTGCGGACCACAAACAACCGGATGGAACTGATGGCTGCAATTGCAGGTTTTGAAGCATTAAAATGTCCCTGTGAAGTGGAACTTTATTCAGATTCTAAATATTTAGTGGATGCGTTTAATCAGCACTGGATTGATGGATGGTTAAAAAAGGGCTGGAAGCGTGGAAAAAACGAACCAGTCAAGAATACAGATTTATGGAAACGTCTGTTAAAGGCAAAAGAGCCTCATAAAGTAACATTTATATGGGTGAAAGGTCATGACGGTCATGAAATGAATGAGCTTTGTGATTTTCTCGCAACCACGGCTGCAGATGGAACAGATTTAAGTGTGGATGAGGGAATCTGATAAAAATCAGGGAAGTTTCGGATTTTGAGAAAAGAATATTTCTTGAAACCTGAAACTTCCTGTGCTATTATAAAAAACAAACGTGTTACACTTTTATATATTTTTTAAAGTGGAAACATTTGGAAACATCAGGAGGTAGAACCGTGCAGAAATACGGAGTAAACGAACTTCGAAAAATGTTTTTGGAGTTCTTTGAAGGAAAAGGCCATTTGGCTATGAAGAGTTTTTCTCTTGTTCCTCATAATGACAAGAGCTTATTATTAATCAATAGTGGTATGGCACCACTTAAGCCATATTTTACAGGGGCAGAAGTTCCGCCAAGAAGAAGAGTGACAACCTGCCAGAAATGTATCCGTACAGGTGACATTGAAAATGTAGGAAAGACTGCTCGTCATGGTACATTTTTTGAAATGCTTGGAAACTTCTCTTTTGGAGATTATTTTAAGAGAGAAGCAATCCACTGGTCTTGGGAATTTTTAACAGAAGTTGTTGGACTTGACCCGAACAGATTATATCCGTCTGTTTATCAGGAAGATGATGAAGCATTTAAAATCTGGAATGAAGAAATCGGAATTGCACCGGAAAGAATCTTCCGTTTTGGAAAAGAAGATAATTTCTGGGAACATGGTGCAGGTCCTTGTGGTCCTTGTTCTGAAATCTATTATGACAGAGGGGAAAAATACGGTTGTGGAAAACCAGGATGTACAGTAGGCTGTGAATGTGACCGTTACATGGAGGTATGGAACAACGTATTTACTCAGTTTGAAAATGATGGAGAAGGACATTATACCGAGCTGGTTCAGAAAAATATTGATACCGGTATGGGACTGGAACGTCTTGCAGTCGTTGTTCAGGATGTTGATTCTATCTTTGACGTGGACACCCTTTGTACTTTAAGAAATAAAGTCTGCGAGCTGGCACACGTAGAATATCAGAAAGATGATGCAAAAGATGTTTCTATCCGTCTGATTACAGACCATATCCGTTCTGCTACCTTTATGATTTCAGATGGTATTATGCCGACAAATGAAGGAAGAGGTTATGTCCTTCGTCGTTTGATTCGCCGTGCAGCTCGTCATGGTCGTCTTCTTGGAATCGAAGGAAAATTCCTTGCAATCTTAAGCAATACAGTAATTGAAGGTTCAAAAGATGGCTATCCGGAACTTGAGGAAAAGAAAGACTTTATTTTCCAGGTATTAACCAAAGAAGAAGAACAGTTTAATAAAACGATTGACCAGGGTCTTCGTATCTTAGAAGAGTTAGAAACGGAAATGAAAGAAAAGAACGAGACCGAACTTTCCGGTGAAAATGCATTTAAACTGTATGATACTTATGGGTTCCCTCTGGATTTAACAAAAGAAATCCTTGAAGAAAAGGGATATACCATTGATGAAGACGGATTTAAATCTGCAATGGAAGAACAGAGAAACAAAGCACGTACAGCACGTGAAGTGACAAATTACATGGGAGCAGATGCAACGGTTTATGACCAGATTGATGCAGAGGTTACAACTGAATTTGTAGGTTATGATCGTCTGGTACATGAATCAAAAGTAACTGTACTTACGACTGAAGAGGAGCTGGTAGATGCTTTGACAGAAGACCAGAAAGGTACGATTTTTGTAGAAGAGACACCATTTTATGCAACCATGGGTGGTCAGGAAGGCGATACTGGTGTGATTACCTGTAATGGAGCAGAATTTGTGGTAGAAGATACTATTAAACTGCGTGGCGGTAAAGTGGGTCATGTTGGAAAATTGACAAAAGGTATGATTAAGACAGGCGATGTTGTTACCTTAAGTGTCAATGCAAAAGAACGTGCTAATACCTGTAAAAACCACAGTGCAACGCATCTGCTTCAGAAGGCCTTAAAAACGGTACTTGGTGCACATGTAGAGCAGAAGGGTTCTTTGGTAACACCGGACAGACTTCGTTTTGACTTTGCACATTTCCAGGCAATGACTGCGGAAGAAATGGAACGTGTAGAAGCAATCGTAAATGAAGAAATTGCAGAGAATCTGCCGGTAGAAACTCAGATTATGAGCATTGAGGATGCAAAAAAATCCGGAGCAATGGCCTTGTTTGGTGAAAAATATGGAGACAGCGTGCGTGTGGTATCCATGGGAGATTTCTCAAGAGAACTCTGTGGTGGTACTCATGTACCAAATACTGGTGTGATTACAACCTTTAAGATTGTATCAGAAGCTGGTGTTGCAGCAGGCGTACGACGTATTGAAGCGCTGACTGGTGATGGTGTATTCCATTACTATAAAGAAGTAGAAAAGAAATTAAATGAAGCAGCAGGTGCTTTAAAAACCACACCGGCTGAAGTACTTGAAAAAATTTCTCATCTGCAGGCAGAAATGAAAGCACTGCACAGTGAAAATGAATCCTTAAAAGCAAAAATGGCACAGGATGCTGTTGGCGATGTTATGGAACAGGTAAAAGAAATCAAGGGAGTCAAATTCCTTGCTGTAGCAGTAGAAGATGTTGATATGAACGGTCTGCGTGACTTAGGCGACCAGATGAAAGAAAAAATCGGCGAAGGTGTTGTTGTGCTTGCAAGTGTAAATGGAGGAAAAGTCAACCTGCTTGCTATGGCAACAGACTCTGCATTAAAAGCAGGGGCACATGCCGGTAATCTTGTAAAAGGAATGGCAGCTGTTGTTGGCGGTGGCGGCGGTGGTCGTCCAAATATGGCTCAGGCCGGCGGAAAGAATCCGGAAAAAGTACCGGAAGCACTTGAAAAAGCAGCTGAAATCTTAGAAGACCAGATTAAGTAAGAAAAATTTTAAGAAATTTTCATAAAATAGTTGACGTATGAGAAAAATCTGATATAATGTTTTTGTGCAATAAAAATACCCAGACAGTTGTATTATGCACAATCTACAACTGGAGGGAGGTTAGGTGTGAGACTATGTCAAATGTAATCGTAAAAGAGAACGAGACTTTAGATAGCGCTTTACGTCGTTTCAAGCGTAGCTGTGCGAAAGCAGGCATTCAGCAGGAAATCCGTAAAAGAGAGCATTACGAAAAACCAAGTGTTCGTCGTAAGAAAAAATCTGAAGCAGCTAGAAAACGTAAATATAATTAATGTGCAGTAAAAGCCTCTGGTAATTCCCAGAGGCTTTTTTACTACAGCGATTAAGGAAGCAGAAAAGCATGAAGAAACTGATTGATTTGATTTCCAGCCGTTTTTTTGTATTTGTATTTGCAGTGTTACTGCAGGGGATATGGTTGTTACTGATTTCGTGGGGAATGAGCAGTCTTTCTGCACCGGTTACAATGACAGCAGATATTTTGAGTATATTATTGGTATTATGGATTGTAAATAAAGAAATTAATCCGTCGTACAAGTTGGCCTGGACTATTTTGATTTTAGTACTTCCAGTATTTGGAATGGTCGTATATTTGTTATTTGGAGAGTCAAGAGTTGCAAAAAAGATGACAGAAGAGTCAGATGCGGTTGTACAGGAAATTGAAAATTATTTCAGGGAAAATGATAAAGTAAGAGAAAAAATAGAGGCTTTGAATGAAGGAATTTCCAATCAATCCGCTTATATCAGAGATTATGCAAAGTTTCCGCTTCATAGTCATACTTCCACCAGGTATTATCCGCTGGGAGAGGCAATGTTTTTGGATATGCTGGAAGAT
>OOBI01000898.1_pt1 | contig 20102 bp, 16 predicted proteins | sample 1671081 | NCBI WGS metagenome assembly OOBI01 (sample SAMN06348120, study PRJEB24527) | human gut metagenome | biome: human gut; feature: ankylosing spondylitis patient; material: feces | host: Homo sapiens | place: China | collected 2015-10 | reverse complement strand
AACAGAAAAAGAGATTTCTGTATATAGTAAATGTATGATATTACATTTTTCACTTTTGCATAGTATAATTTTATAATTGTTGGTACTGCTTCTACAAAATGAAGAAGCGAAGATGTTTTTTACGCTAAACAAAATTGTACAGTGTATTGCCTACGTTGCGAAACGCAGGCAATATAATTAATAACACCAACATGACCATTGGGCTGTTTGAATGTGAATAGATGGCCGGGAACACGCAAGTAATAATTTATTAGATTGTTGTGAAACAAGACTTATCCCTCTATTATAAATCTAGTGTGTATCAACCAAAGAGAGGGGAGTTTGCTTCAAATATATATATCCCCTCTCCACTACATCGCATGAAGCGAAGTTTAGTTAAAAATCTATTTCTTAGAGCAAGGACTAAAAAAACTCTCATGCTTAGTATTCAGTATATATTGCCTACGTTGGGAAACGTAGGCAATATTATTCTTTTCTTCAACAGTATTTCATTTCAAGTTCTCTAAATAATCAAGCACCTGTCGGTTGGCTTTGTCCACTTTCTCCATATCATAATCGATATAAATACTTGTAGTTTTACACCCAAATTCATGACCAAGGGCCAATGAAATAACATCTTTTGACACTCCTATTTTATGTGCTATTGTCGCCCATGTATGACGCGCCCAATAAACCGTTAGCTCTGGAAATAAGGGAAAGCGTTTTTTTACTCGTCTTCTTTTACCATTAATCACCTTTTCTACTAGTTCAACACTTCCGATCTCTTGGAGGTTTTCATTAAGTCTGTGAGCGTAATCTTTATAATTCTTGTAACGCTCAAGAATATTAAGTAAATACTTACTTCCTTTGTATCGTTCGATTATCTCGGCTGCTTCGGGTTCTACTTTTATATTATATATTTTCTTAGTCTTAGCCCTTCGATATTCAATTCTGCCGTTTCTAATTTTCTCCAAACGACATAAATCAACAGTATTTATGCCTACAAGATAGAAAATTAACATAAAAATATCGACATATTGCTTCTGATGCTCTTCGCAAGGATAATCTCTTAGAGTCACAAGTTCCTCTGGAGTCAATGCCCTTTTTGCAGTTGCCTCTTGTTTTATTTTAAATCTCCTAAATGGATAACATGAAATAGTTTCAGTATTAAGAGCATCATTAAATACAGCTCGGATATTTCTCATGTGAATACTAATCGAGTTAACTTTAGAGGTCTCTGAAAGATGAATCTCAAAACTCTTTAGCCAAGCATAGGTCACATCTTCAAATCTAAACTTATCTGGTACATCCACAAAACGACATATACGATCAAGTGTATATTGGTAGACTGCCTTCGTTTGGGGATTTTTCTTTCCTTCCACAAACCTTGTATAATACTGCACAAAAGAACATCCAGTTTCTTCCTGTTTCTCCTCTAATTTTCCCCTCAATAATATTCGTTGAAGATGCTCCTTGAACTGTTTTCCTGTCATTAAGTCCAACTTTCCGGCAATCCTTAAATTCAATAATTCCGTTTCAGCACAATGCACTCGCTGGGAGATATAGCCATTAAGGAATGACTTGTTAGGACCATTGATCACCTTTCCTTTTGTGGAGTCCCACTGATCTGGAGATAATAAAACACCAAGATTGATTAAGGCCTGCTGCCTTTTGTGTGTGACATTAATTTTAAGAGGAAACTTTCCATCTTTCCTATTCACACGTTTGTCGAAATACAATTTAATAGAAGCCATAATAAATACTCAAGATTTGCATGATTTTTGCATGATTCGGCATCCGAAATGCCCAAAATTCATCCAAATAATGCAATTAAACTCTTTTTTTTTTAATGACTATTAGCAGAAAAAAAATGCCAATAATCAAGTTCTAAAACTTAAATATCAGCATTTTTCTTTGTCGGGGTAGCGGGATTCGAACCCACGACCCCCAGCTCCCAAAGCTGGTGCGCTAACCGGACTGCGCTACACCCCGAAACACTTGTAAAAAAAGAGAACTTCCTTTTTCTTTGTCGGGGTAGCGGGATTCGAACCCACGACCCCCTGCTCCCAAAGCAGGTGCGCTAACCGGACTGCGCTACACCCCGTTCTTACAGGGAAGTTCCTTTCAAAAGCGGTGCAAAGATAGGGACTATTTTTAAATATGCAATAGTGAAAGAAGTATTTTTTCATATTTATTTTTTAACATCCTATCAGTCACATATTTGGATATATAAGAAAAATAGAAGCTATTAACCTAAAAAGTCCCGATTCCGTCAGAATCAGGACTTTTATGCTAAACACACGACAGAGACAAATTATTCAAGATCCTCTTTGATAACTTCATCTATTTCCTTGATCTTCTTTTCTCTTATCTTTTTGCTTTGGGCAGGCTTCTTTTGGGTATCATCATACACATTGTCTGCACGATCCACCATCTCTTCACTCCAGTCATCATACATGTTCGATGCCGGCTGACCGGTCAAGGTGGTATTTTCTTCTGCGATAGGTACATCCCTATTAATTACTTTAGCCATATGTTCTACGTTTTATTGTTATGCTATAATGACAATAAAACATAGAAAAAGTTCTCTCTGTTAATGAAGTTTGATACTATTAGATAGATTTTAAACGGTACTTTCCGGCAATATTTCCGAAAGCAGTGAACTAAATCCCGTTTCAAACGTATAATACAGAAACATCACTATAAAAACAAATATCATGAAATTTAGAATTCCTAAACCTATGTATTTCATTGCTTTTGCCGGTATGGCTTTGTTTATAGGCGGCTGTGCCAAAAATACCACCATTATTTATGGCAACGGAGAAGATAACCTTCCCGAAACTCCACAAAAGGAGACGACACTCGTCACTTTCAATGCTTCTGTCGAAAGCCGAAATCTGACCCGTGCCATGTCTCCTATGAAAAAAGGAATCAAAAGCACTTTGTACGCTTATCAAGAGACACAGAGTACCACCAATCAGGAAACTCTGTTTGCCGAAGGATTGTACATCACTTCCTCACCGGGGGTATTATCCGGAAAAGACGGGTATAAAATGTATCTTGCGAACGGTATCTATAATTTTTACGCCGTATCCGACAACTTCTCAACCATACCGCCTTCTTTTACCGGACAAGAGTCAGAACCTTTATTCAATGGCATCGATTATCTTTGGTGGGGTAGTACCGACCAGGATGTAAGCAGTGCACAGATCAATATTCCCATTGTATTCCAGCATGCCTGTACACAAGTTGTTGTTGAAGTTTCTGCCGGAGATGGTATTCAATTAAGCAGGCTACTATCAGCTACTATCACTCCGCCGGTTCCAGGAGCAAACATGACACTCTCCACCGGAGTTATTCCTCCCGCAACATCATATGACAAACCCGATAAAATGGGCATTAATGGATTTCTGGCGCAATATATCATGCTTCCACTGCAGACCAATGATCCGATGACACTTACGCTTGAAGTGGAAACAGATGGAAACAACAATTCGAAAACTTATAGCGTTCAGATCTCTGTCCCAAGCGGAGAGCTGAAAGCCGGAGATTCTTACTTATTCAGTGCTGTGATCAATGGCAGTTCCGTTTCTATTCCTTCCGTCAGTGTAAAGGATTGGACGGAAGTAGACGAGACAGGTAACCCGCTTTATCCATCACAAAAATAACAACTTTTATGCTTACACAATTTTTAAGTCTACTGGCTACTATTATCAGTGTCATCAGCTTGCTGATTGTCACTTATGGGGCGCTGATTGCTATCCTCTCTTTTATCCTCAATGAACTGAAGAGGATAACCGGCACCTATACCCCAACTAATATACGGAAGTTGAGAGCCGTATTCGGAACCTATTTATTATTGGGGTTAGAATTTTTGATTGCTTCGGACATCCTGAAAACTGTATTGGAGCCTACAATGAACGAACTGATTATTTTAGGCGGTATCGTTGTCGTAAGAACCATATTATCGGTATTCCTAAACAAAGAAATCAAAGAATTAGAAACAGAAAATAACTAAAATGTAATGAACCATCCATCTGTGGGGGTGTTTACATTATTATTAACTAAATAAAGGAGATCGGACTTATGAATACTGAAAAAGAGAAAACTTCATCGGAAGAACAGAAGAAGGCTGAAAAGGTACTTAAAGACAAAGTACCCGTACAGCAAACCGGAACTTACAGCGAAGCCACCAAAAAAGAAGTGCGCGATGCAGTAAAAGAACTCAATCCGGACATGAGCGGATTGGATAGGGGTTAACAGCCCCTATCTTCCCGGAAACATCAGTGTAAAACAGCTGCCTTTACTTATCTCTGAGGAAACAGTAATAGTGCCCCCATGCAGATTCATAATCTGTTTACACAAACTGAGTCCGATGCCGGACCCCGAAGGTTTCGTCGTAAAAAACGGAACGAATATTTTATCCATCACTTCCGGAAGAATCCCCTCACCGTTATCACGGACCGTCAAACTGCAGACTTTTCCGGGTATTTGTTCCAATTCCACTTCAATCTGCGGAGCAGTACTTTGTCCACAGGCTTCTTTTGCGTTTTTAATCAGATTAATCAATACCTGTTCTATCTGTGCACGATCGATGTAGAGAGTAGCACCTCTATGTGTCGCCGCAAAATGGATAAACGCATCCGGAAATAGTTTCCTCAGATCAGAAAAGAGTTCGTCTACTATCACCAACGCACAGACAGGAGTAGGAATACGGGTCAGCCGACGATAGTTTTCCACAAACCCGAGCAGTCCCTTGCTTCTCCGATGAATGGTCTGCATAGCCTGCAACATGACACCGTATTCTTTCTCGCTAAGCCGTTCGGGTATTCCACGTTCACTCAATGTTTCAGACAGAGAAATAATAGGAGTAATAGAGTTCATAATCTCATGAGTCAATACTCGTATCAATTTTTGCCAGGCCTCCATCTCGTTACGCTCCAATACCGAATGGATATTTTTCAGACTAACCAATAACCTTTCCTTGTTTTGTGCAGCAAACAGGGTGCAGGACACAGCCATTTCGACAGAAGTTCCCTGCTGCCGGATGCGTACTACTTGCGTCTCGTTCCAGGAAGCGGTAAGCCACTCCTGAGGCAATTGGGTTTCTTGCCCGACCAAAGCCACAGCCGCATGGTTCATCCATTCTACCCGGCCTGAGCGATCGGTCACCATCACAGCCGTATCTACCTTACTTAACAGATTCTCATAATATTGATGCTTTACTTCTTCCTCAAGCAGTCTGCCTCGGAACAATTTCAGCGTTTGCGAGAGTTCATCCGCCAGTTCAATCATCATCCTGCTTTTAAACGGCGGCTGAAAACTTTGCGTCATATCATTGAAGCGGATGCTATCCGTCAGTCGCCGCATCATGCCTGCCAATCTCATCTGAATGGAATAGAGGTGCACTCCTGTGGCAATCAGCAAGAGTGTCACAATCAAAGTGCTAAACCACAATTCGTAATGGAAGAGCAGATATCCTCCGATGGAGAGTACTACCAACAAAAGGATGTGCAGCACTACACTGATAGAATAGCGTTTCATAAGCCGAGTTTTTCGAGTTTACGATAAAGAGCAAAACGGGTGATTCCCAGATATTCGGCCGCCCGGGTGATATTGCCTTCGCTCAGGCGCATGGCTTTATCTACGGCTTGCCGTTCCAACTGTTCCAGATTGAGTACTTCCTCTTCTTTTTTCTGCCGTACAGAAGAGTGGAAAAGGAAATTCTCCGGCTTCAGCAGAGAGCCGTCGCCCAGAATCACAGCACGCTCTATGGTGTGTTGCAACTCGCGCACATTGCCGGGCCAGTTATATTTCAACAATTTATTCTTCGCCTCACGCGTCAGCCCATGCATATCCTTTTTATACTTGCGGGCATAACGTTCCAGAAAGAACTCGGCCAGCAAGATGACGTCATTACCACGTTCACGCAGGGGAGGAATATGGATTTCTATCGTATTGATGCGGTAAAGTAAGTCCTGACGGAAGTTTCCTTCATCCACCATTGCCCGGATATCCGCATTGGTTGCACATACCAGACGTACATCGATAGGCACCGACTGAGTGGAACCCAACCGACTGATTTGCCTCTTCTCAATCGCAGTCAGTAACTTCGATTGCATTGGAAGTGAAAGATTACCTATTTCATCCAGAAACAAAGTTCCGCCCGTAGCCACTTCCATCCGCCCGGCTTTCGCTTTCCGGGCATCGGTGAAAGCACCCTTCTCATAACCAAACAATTCACTTTCAAACAATTGTTCGGGGATGCTGCCCAGATCAATTGTCACAAAGGGCTTTCCGTAACGGGGAGAACAACGATAGAGCAAACGGGCAATCACATCCTTTCCGGTACCATTCTCGCCCAAGATCAGGATATTCGCATCCGTTTCACTCAATTTATTAATGGTAGCAAACACTTCTTGCATGGCTGCCGACTCACCGATGATCTCGTTCTCTGATCCTCCCTGTCCGCTCAATACTTCCACCTGTTCCTTCAGCATATTCACTTCGTGACGTGACTGTCGGAGTTTCATACCCGAAGACAAGGTTGCCAGAAGTTTCTCTTTCTCCCATGGCTTGGGAATAAAATCTGTTGCACCTGCCTTGATGGCCCGTACAGCTTTGTCCGTATCGGCATATGCCGTCATAAAAATCACGATTGCCTGCGGGTCAATCTTCAGAATCTTTTGCAGGCTCTCAAATCCTTCCTGCCCACTGATGGCGTCACGGCTAAAATTCATATCGAGCAGAATGATGTCCGGGCCGAAAGTAGTCATAAAATATTCAATGCGATCGGGGGTAGTAGCCACTTTAATCTTTTCGGTATAAGGTTCGAGCAAAAGATTGAGGGCAAACAATACATCTTCATTATCATCTACAATTAATATCTTTCCAAGCTGTTCCATATTATATTATGAGCTAATTTATGTTCCTTTAAAAGATAAGATATACCAGTTATACAACTCGTCATATCCGGGTTATACATCTCGTACATCTTATCTCATTATGCAATGATACCAATATAAGCCAGATACAACTGCTTACCTTTAGGCTGAGGGCAAAGATACAGATTATATTCATGCATTGTGTGTGCTAATTCGCACTATTTTTGTGCGTATATGCACACGAAAGCAAGGAAACATTCACATATAAATCGCTATTAAAAAGCAACTTACATCCATGGCACACCTTTTGAATGATTTATATAAAAAGTAAATACACAATGAATCTGAAAACGATATTTATTATTGCCGGATGCAGTTGCATCTCATTGGTCGCCGCACAGGAACACACGATGGAGCTCTCTTTGGACGAAACCGTGAAGCTTGCCAAGCTTCAGTCGCCGGACGCACAAACGGCACGCCATAGTTTCCGTTCGGCTTACTGGAATTACAAATATTATAAAGCAAACTATTTGCCTGCTTTGAGCCTGACTTCGGATCCCAATTTAAACCGGGCCATCAACAAAGTAACACTGGGAGACGGAACTGTAAAGTTCGTAGAACAGAATATGCTCAGCACAGACCTCACCCTAAGCCTGACTCAGAATATTCCTTGGACCGGAGGTTCACTTTTCATAGAGACGGCAGCGCAACGCATGGATCTCTTCAGTGATCATACAACGGCTTGGCAGACTTCACCTATTAATATAGGTTACCGCCAGTCGCTCTTCGGATACAACAGTTTGAAATGGGACCGCCGCATTGAACCGGTACGTTACCGGGAAGCAAAAAAATCGTATGTAGAAACACTCGAATTGGTAGCTGCACGGGCTACACAGAAGTTCTTTAACCTTGCCACCGCACAAAGCAATTACGAAACCGCCACCACCAATTATGCCAACGCAGACACACTCTATCAATATGCCCAGGGGCGCTATAACATCGGTACCATTACCGAAAACGAAATGCTGCAACTGGAACTGAACAAACTAACCGAAGAAACCAACCGGATGAATGCCCGTATCGAGATGGACAACTGCATGCAGGAGCTACGCTCGTATCTGGGCATTCAAAGTGATGAAGAACTAAAAGTGAAAGTCAATGACCATGTGCCGGACTTCAGTGTAGAATTGCACGAAGCGTTGTTGCTGGCCAACGAGAACAGCCCGGAGATACAGAACATGATGCGCCGGAAACTGGAAAGTGAAAGCAATGTGTCGTATGCCCGAGCCAATGCCGGACTGAAAGCGGATATTTATCTGCGTTTCGGATTGACACAGACAGCCGATAAACTGGGGAGTGCATACAAACGACCTTTAGACCAGCAATACGTCAGTTTGGGCATTGCGCTTCCCATTCTCGACTGGGGACGCGGCAAAGGCAAGGTGCGTGTGGCACGTTCCAATCGCGATCTTGTATACACACAGGTGGAACAGGACAAAACCGACTTCGAACTAAATGTGCGCAAACTGGTGAAACAATTCAACCTTCAGGCGCAGCGGGTACGGATAGCCGCACGTACCGACGAAACTGCCCAACGGCGTAGCGACGTGGCACGCAAGCTCTATCTGCTCGGTAAGTCGACCATTCTCGACCTGAATGCTTCCATCACAGAGAAAGACCAGGCACGCCGTAATTATATAACAGCCCTTTATAACTACTGGAGTTTGTATTACACCTTACGCAGCCTCACTCTCTTCGACTTTGAAGGAAAGGCACCACTCACCGAGAATTATGATCTGTTGATAGACTGATCCGAAACAAAAATCGTTAATCGAAAAAAATAAAAATAATATGGATATTAAAATTGAAAAGAAACCCTGGTACATCCGCTATAAATTCTACATAGCCGGAGGCATTGCATTCGCCGCTTTCCTTGTTTACGTCATTACTTTGTCGGTCGGTCCGCGCAAGCTCCGCATCGAATCGGAAAACATACAGATAGCCGAGGTCAAAGACGGTAAGTTTATGGAATATGTAGATGTGGAAGGACTGATCCAGCCAATTCTCACTATCAAAGTGAACACCCGCGAAGCCGGCAGCGTAGAGCGTATCATCGCTGAGGAAGGAAGCCTGCTCCAAAAGGGAGATACGATCCTTACCCTTTCTAATCCGGATTTGTTGCGCAGCATCGAGGACCAACGGGACGATTGGGAGAAGCAGCGCATCACTTACCAGGAAAAAGAGATCGAAATGGAACAGAAAAGCCTGAACCTAAAACAACAAACGTTGGAAACCAATTATGAACTGGCGCGGCTCAAAAAGAGCTTTGCGCTGGATAAAGAAGAATTTCGTATGGGCATCAAGAGCAAGGCACAACTTGAAGTATCGGAAGACGAATATAACTATAAGATAAAAAATGCCGAACTACAACGTGAAAGTCTGCGCCACGACTCGGCTGTGACCATCATCCGTAAAGATCTGATACGTACAGATATGGAACGCGAACGCAAGAAATATGAGCGAGCCACAGAGCGTCTGGGCAATCTGGTAGTGAAGGCACCCCTCGGCGGACAACTCAGTTTCGTCAAAGTGACACCGGGACAGCAGGTAAGTTCAGGTGAGAGCATTGCCGAAATCAAGGTACTTGATCAGTACAAGATTCACACTTCATTAAGCGAGTATTATATTGACCGCATCACCACCGGACTACCTGCTACCGTCAACTATCAAGGCAAGAGGTATCCGCTTCGCATTACTAAAGTCGTACCCGAAGTGAAAGACCGCATGTTCGATGTCGATCTGGTTTTCACCGGTGAAATGCCCGATAATGTACGTGTAGGCAAGAGTTTCCGTGTACAGATCGAGCTGGGGCAACCAGAACAGGCCATTGTCATCCCACGCGGTAATTTCTATCAGGCTACCGGAGGACAATGGATCTACAAAACCAATGCATCAAAAACAAAGGCAGTACGTACGCCCATCACCATCGGACGCCAAAATCCTCAGCAATATGAAATCACCGGAGGATTAGAGCCCGGAGATTATGTCGTTACGACAGGATATGATACCTTTGGGGAGGCGGAAGAATTAATACTGAAGTAATATAAAAAATGGATCAAACTCACCACAGAGTAGCACAGAGATAGTTTTCTTTTAATATCCTATAAACAAGAGATTAAAACTCTGTGAGACTCTGTGGTGCTCTGTGGTGAAATCAAACTCAAAACCATTACAAACATGAAAACTATAAAGCTGGCCTGGAAAGCCTTGGCACGTTTCAGGACATATACATTTATCAATATACTGGGCCTCGCCTTGAGTCTGGCTTGTGTACTTATCATCCTACGGTATATCCATCAAGAGGTTACTGTAAACCATTTCTGCAAAGACCTTGAAAACACCTATCTGCTATATTGCGAGTATGAAGATGGAACGCGGACAATAAGCAGCAATGAAGATAGAAATAACGACCCCAACTTTATCGATCCGCTGAAAGATCCGTCTGTTCTGAAAAGTACCCGGTGGATTAATTTCTCGGAAGACAGAATTACAGTCGGGAAACAGATATATAATGTGAAAACCGTGGTGACAGACAGTGCATTTCTGCAAATACTGCCATATCCGTCTGTATCCGGTATCTCCTCTCTGAAATCTCCGAATGATGCCATCATCACCCGGCGATTGGCTGAAAAACTGTTCAAAGGAGAGAATCCGATTGGGAAAACAATGACTTACAGCACAGGAGACATCATCACGATTACGGGAGTAATAGGGGAGCCGCCTACGAAAAGCTTTTTAGATTTCGACCTGATTGTATCCGAACAATTGCAACATTCATGGTCGCGTTCAAGCTATAGCTTGATACAACTGATGCCCGGAACGGACTTTAAGAAGCTGAACGTCAAGAACGAAAAGTTTATGAAGTTAAGGTGCTATATGGACACACCGACTCGCCTGCAATTTTTTCCATTAAAAGATTTCTATTTCGACAAGACCATTCGTATCTATGATAACGGTAAGAGTAATTTCCAAAGAGGCAATTATAATAATATCTTAGTACTTGCTGTTGTCACCATTGCTTTGTTGATAATCGGTTTGTTCAATTTCATCAATATCTATACGGTAATGATGCTCAAACGCGCCAGAGAGTTTGGAGTTAAAAAGGTATACGGTGCCGGTACAAAGGATGTATTCGCACAGATTTTCACTGAAAACTTTATCCTGACAGGCATGGCTCTATGTATATCCTGGTGCATCATCGAAATAACCGGTGGTATGATGGAACATGTGCTCCGGATACCGCAAATCTCCAATACGGAATTCAGTGCCATACTTTCTGTCGGAGTATTGATTCTGTTGCCATTATTGACTTCTATTTATCCATTCATCAGATACAATTACGTTTCGCCTTCCGTATCTATCCGTTCGGTGAATGCAGGAGGACATTCCATCGTATCCCGTGTGCTATTTTTATTCGTTCAGTACCTCATCACCTTTGTGCTTATTATTGTTTCTCTCTTTTTTACAAAGCAAGTGCGTTTCATGTTGGCTGCCGATTTGAACTATACTACCAAGGACATCATTCAGTGTCAGTTATATGCCGAACGTTCTTCATATGATCTAAATATGTCGAACGAAGAGTGGGAGAGACGTAAACAAAGAGAGAAAAGTAATCTGGCTTACATCAAAGAAGAAATGGACCATTCTCCGCTCTTTATCCGTTGGGAGTATGGAGAGAACCCGAATCAATTGGACGGTAATTATAATAATGTGCGGAATGTGCAGCGGGACGAGTTCAAGCCAGTTATTTATAGCAGTCTAAGCAACAAATATATTGAACTGTTCGGCTTTCAGCTAAAAGAGGGGCGCCTGTGGAATGACTCTGTTGATCAATGGAGTGATTATAAAATGATCATTAATGAATCGGCCAAATCACTCTTAGAAATAGATAATATAGAAACGGCCCTGATTCAACCCGAAAGAAGATTGTGGTGGTCTTCTTCAAAATCCGAAGAAATGGAGAAGAATCCTCCATATCAGGTTATCGGAGTGATCAAAGACTTCAAGATCGGTCACTTATCGAAAACCACTCCTCCGCTCTTCATTGTTTACGAAGATCCGCGGGGCAGTTATAGAGATCGACTGATGGCACAAATCATTCCCGGAAAAAAGCAAGAAGCCATTGCCTTCCTGAAAAAGCTGCATGATGAAATACTGGGCGAAGGTGAGTTTGAATACAGCTTTTTAGAAGACGAGATAGCGACCATGTATCAAGAAGATAAGCGAACTGCTGAGATATACTCCTTGTTCAGTGTCATTGCCATTCTTATATCTTGCCTGGGGTTATTCGGATTATCTATGTTCGACATCCGTCAGCGATATCGTGAAATTGCACTACGTAAAGTGAACGGAGCCACCCTAAAGGAGATCTATCCGCTCCTGTTAAAGAAATACTCGATTATTCTGGGAGTGGCATTTGTCATCTCAGCACCTCTATCCTGGTATATCATCTCAAAATATCTGGAAGGATTTGCCAACAAAGCTCCTATATCCTGGTGGCTGTTTGCTGTTGCCGCCATAGTGACTTCCTTCATTTCGCTGGCCACTCTGATATGGCAAATACGAAAAGCTGCCAATATCAATCCGGCCAAAGTGTTGAAAGGAGAGTAGTAAATTTGTATTTTTGTGCGCATGCGCACTATGATCGTGCAAATTCACACGGTGTATCTATACATCATAAGCACATAAACAATAGTGTTTCAACAAGTTGCTTCTTTGGCATACTTCTTGAAACACTATTTGTAAAAACAAGAACCAAATGATACGACACTATTTTAAAATCGCATTCCGAAATCTGCAGAAATATAAAACTCAGAGTATCATCAGTGTTATCGGATTGGCTGTAGGAATCACCTGCTTCACGCTTGCTACCTTATGGATACGCTATGAAATGACATACGATACTTTTCATAGAAAGGCCGACAATATCTATATGGTTAGAGCACAGCTCAAATCGGCAACCGGTGTACTAAGCAATTCACTGCCATATCCTGCCATAGAATATCTGAAAAAGAATTTACCCGAGATAGAAGACATCTGCGGAATCTCTCCCATGAAACGGAAACTTCAGTTCAATGACAGGAGTGAGAATCTGCTGACTGTCGAAGTAGACTCTGCCTTTATCAACATGTTCGATGTACGTCTCCTAAAGGGAAATGTCAACTTTCTTAAAGAAAGAGGAAAAGAAATAGCCATCACCGAATCGCTTGCTAAAAGTTGGTTCGGAGAAGAAGACCCTTTAGGAAAAGAGGTTGAGTTGGGAGGGCGTCTTTGCCGGATATGTGCAGTCGTCAGCGATTGGTCACAACACTCCAATCTGGCATACAGTATCTTGCTACCCATCCGCCATTACCCCGACTGGTTAAGTGAAACGGAACAAATATTTATTCGCATACGTTCCAATACGGACATTGAGAGCTTTCAAAAAAGAGTATCTGCTATCAACCTCTCTAAACAAGAAAAAGAGAGCAGTTTGGGCCAATTGACCATAACGCCGATTACCTCACTCCGCTATTCAGATTACTTAAATAGAGACGAAATCGTTATTTCGTTTAATTATATCCGTTATTTTGCCATAGCAGGGGCTCTGGTCATCCTATGCTCGCTATTCAATTACCTGACTCTCTTTATCAGTCGGCTTCGCATGCGTGGCCGTGAAATGGGACTTCGCAAAGTTTGTGGTGCCACAGACCGTTCACTGTTCACACTATTCTCCATCGAATACCTGTTAGTATTGATTGCCGGATCTGCAACAGGAATGGTCCTTATAGAGTTATGTTTATCACGATTTATAGAACTGGCACAAATATCAGAAACAACATCACTATATTCAGAAGCAATGATATACATCATTGCGGTAATTATCCTGTCATTTATCATTTCACAAATCCCTCTGTATTACTTCAGAAAACGGACTTTACAAAATAATATCCAAAACAAAAAAGAGACCGCCCAACGGGGGGTATTTCGCAAATCCGGATTGGTCATGCAGTTAATTATCAGCTTAGGCTTCATTTTCTGCACAGCTGTCATGATGAAACAACTTTATTATCTGAAAAACACAGATCTGGGTATGGAACGACACAACTTAGCCAACGTTGCCATCTGGATGAAGGGAGGTGATATCAATGAATGGAATACTAAAATTGCCAGTTTGCCCATGGTTACAGAAACCTTGCCCCCACACTATTTCCCGATCATTCCCACAGGGCCAATGATGTATACAGAGATCAACGGATGGGATGGTCAGAACAAAACAAATGATGAAACATATTCGGTCGGTATCATGCCTTCGGGCGAAGATTTCTTCAAATACTACGGATTGCATTTGTCAGAAGGAGAATGGTTATCTGATAAGAGTATTACAAATGATATTATCATCAATGAAACCGCCGCATTAAAATTCGGGTGGAAAAGTGCCGTCGGAAAGAAATTCTACTCAGAATACGACGGACAGAAAACATTCTATCATGTGATAGGAGTTGTGAAAGACTTTAGCCATCTTCCCCCTACGGTTGCTCCGCAACCTCTCGCCTTTGTCCGTGCCGAAGAGCAGCAATATTTGTGGGGACGTGCCAGTATCCTATTCAAGTTTAAAGAAGGAAGCTGGAAAGCTTGTCTGGACACAATTCAAAAAATGCAGAACGAAGATTTCCCGTCTTCTTTCATGAGACTGTATAACGAAGAGGAGGAATACAACAAATATCTGCGCTCCGAAGATGCACTTATGACCTTATTGGGAATTGTTTCTTTGGTCTGTGTCATTATCTCCATTTTTGGCATTTTCTCTCAAGTGACTTTGTCATGCGAACAACGACGTAAAGAAATAGCTATCCGCAAAGTGAACGGAGCTACCATAAAGAACATCTTGCAGATGTTCTTTAAAGAGTATTTCATTCTTTTGTTTATAGCCGCCATCATTGCGTTTCCAATCAGCCACATCATCATGCAAACATGGATTGAAAGTTACATCCGGCAAACGACTATTCCGGCCTGGATGTACGTCGCCATCTTTATAGGCATAGCGGGAGTTATTGTCATCAGTATTTTCTCAAGAGTATGGAGTGCTGCCCGGCAAAACCCGGCAGAGGTAGTAAAATCAGAATAAAAGAGGAAAAGTATGATACGACACTATTTTAAGATTGCTTTCAGAAACTTATTGAAATATAAGGCCCAAACTATAATTAGTATAATCGGACTGGCTATGGGATTTACCTGTTTCGCTCTTACCGTTTTATGGATTCGCTATGAAATGACATACGACACTTTTCACGAAGGAGCCGACCGAATCCATCTAATATACAAGAAATCCATACTGGATGCTACAGGATTTGATAAAACGGTGCCATATCCGGTTTCAACTTCTTTAAAAAGAATGCTCCCTGAAATAGAGGATGCATGTGCTTTTGAATTTTATAAATCGGATATAACTGTCAATGACGGTGCCACACAACAGCTATACCGGATCAATGCTGACTCTTGTTTCATGAATATGTTTCGGATACGGGTTCTTGAGGGAAACCTTGACTTTTTAGAATCAGCCAATAAGATAGCCTTGACGGACAAAGCTGCCAACCGTCTTTTTGGAACAGAAAACCCTATCGGTAAAGAAATCAAAGTCTATGGAGACCCCAAAACAGTTTGTGCCATTGTCAACAGTTGGAGCGAACATACTAATTTACCATTCTCCATATTAGGAGGCGGAATACGGCAATGGCAGGACGTCTGGTACAATAATGGATTCTATGTTTTTATTAAACTTCATCAAGGAGTAGATGCCAAGGTACTAAGTAATAAACTGAAGCAAACAGAAATAAAGACAAATAAAAACGAGGGGGCTATCAAGGAGTTATTAATGATGCCTGTCAGTAAATGCCATTACACGATATTGGCAGACAATAATGCCATTCAGTTCAACTATATTATTCTCTTCGCTGTGATTGGAGGTTTGGTGATCCTTTGTTCGTTGATCAACTATCTGTCACTGTTTATCAGCCGCCTATGGATGCGGGCCAAGGAGCTTGCATTACGCAAAGTTTGCGGTTCGTCCAATCGGAACCTGTTTGCTTTACTGACCATCGAGTTCCTGGTTATCCTGATTTCGGCCGGATTGATAGGCATGGCATTAATAGAATTAGTATTGTCGGAGTTTAAGGAACTTTCAGGAGTGACAGACGGAAATATATATTGGGAATCATCTCTGTATTTTATGATTATTATTGGATGTTCTCTTTGCCTCTTCATGCCCGTCACTCTCTATTTCAACCGACAGACCCTGCACACTAACATACAGAAGAGTAACACAAACAGACATCGATATTTCATTCGTAAGGCAAGTATCCTGTTTCAGTTATCAATCAGTATAGGATTCATTTTCTGTATCTGCATTATAATGAAACAACTCTATTTCCTAAGTACTACAGATATCGGCATAGAACGTAAAAACATTGCTACCTTAAGCTTGTATCCGCAAGACAATCTACCTCCCGCAGCAGATAAAATAGAGCAGATGCCTTCTATTACTCAAATACTGAAAGGACATTTCTCTTTGCTCCCGAGAACAGTGTCTATGTCTATGGCTTTCAAGGACTGGGATGGCAAACAACCTTCGGACCCCGATATGAACATGGAAGTACTGATGGAAAGTGAGGAATTGGCCCAATTCTATGGCATCCGGCTTTTAAAAGGGAAAATGCTGAAAGAAGGAGAAAGTGACGCAAGCACTATTGTTATCAACGAAACGGCTGCAAAAGCTTTGGGCTGGAGCGATCCGATTGGCAAGAAATTAATCAGGCCTAACGGAACAGCCACCACTGTCATCGGTTTGGTCAAAGACTTCCACACTACTTCGCCCACTGTTCCTGTAAAACCAATAGCATTCATAGCCAAAGGGTTTTCCGGTTTCTATCTTGGCAAAGGAGATATTCTGATAAAATACAGGGAAGGGGAGTGGCCTAAACTGAAACAAGCTGTTGAAGATCTTTGCCGAAAAGAATATCCGGACACAAAAATCGTATTATCCAACATGGAAGATGTTTATAACGATTATTTAAAATCTGAACATGCACTCTTGAAATTATTAAGCTGTGTAGCAATAGTTTGCATTTTGATCGCAATTTTTGGAATATTTTCGTTAATAACACTGGCTTGCGAACAACGTCGCAAAGAGATAGCTATTCGAAAGGAGCAACACTTAAAAATATACTCTCTATTTTTGCAAAAGAGTACCTCATATTGATACTGCTCTCTTCTCTTCTGGCATTTCCACTCGGTTATGTCGTCATGAAGTCATGGTTACAGAGCTATGTGGAACAAACCTATATAAATGCTTGGATTTACATCGTTATCTTGGCAGGAACTACTATTGTCATAAGCCTTTGTATTGGTTGGAGAGTGTGGAAAGCCGCCCGGCAAAATCCGGCGGAAGTAGTAAAAACAGAATAAAAAAATAGCATGATACGATCTTATTTAAAAATAACATGTAGGAATCTTCTGAAGTATAAAGCTCAGAACATACTCAGCATTATTGGACTCTCCATCGGTTTTATAGCCTTTCTGTTAGGTGGCTACTGGTACTACTGGGAGCACCATTTTGACAGTTTTCATCCACAAAGTGAACATACTTATGCCTTGACGACTACCGGAATATTTAAAACAGCCGATGGGTTGGAAGGAGAACTGAACCAAATACACCAGCTGGCGGAGAAAGAGATAATAGCATTCCCTGAAATAGCTAAGGTATGCCATGTCAGCGATGTGAAATATGAAGCAGATGGTAAAGAAAGAAGTTGGATAGGAATGGCAGTAGACTCCACTTTTTTTGATATCTTCCAATGCCGGATGATCGAAGGAAATTATCATAAAACGCCTTATAACGCAAACTTTGTAATTCTGACCCGGAAAATGGCAAAACATCTTTATGGAGATAGCAGCTGTATAGGGAAAGAAGTGAAAATTAATAAAGAAATATCTTACACCGTTGCGGGAGTAATGGAGAATTATCCGCAGAACAGTGATTTTAAGTTTGAGTATCTCATTCTGAATACCCCCCAAGCCAATATTGTGAAGCGTAGTACCACTTATGTATTATTACACTCCAGTGCCAATGCATCACATCTGAATAAGAAAATAACATCTTTCCGGATTAAAGAGGCAGACACTCAAAGGGATACTTATTCCGAATGGCATTTCCACTTACGTTCATTGCCCGAGGTTCATGTCTACTGTTCTCCGGAACTCAAGGGAAGATTTCAACATATCGGCATTTTGGCAACAGCAGGTTTACTGGCTTTTGTCAGTGCGTTAATGAATCTGCTCGTATTGTTCATCGGACAACAGCAACGAAAAGCACGGTATAATTCAACTTTTTCAACTCTCGGAGCTTCTACCCTGAGCTTGGTAGGTAAAAACCTGCTTGAGCTCATTATACCTTTATTCATCGCTTTTTTGATATCAATGGGAGTTTGTGAGTTCTTATTTCCATATTATAAAGATTATACCAGCCTGGTGGCAGAGAGTAGCAGTTATTATTTTGGCACGATTCAAAGTATCACCAGACAGGAAATATTTGGAACAGCTCTTTGGATTTATCCGTTATGTTGTGTTGTTTTCCTTGTCATAAGTCTGCTTCCCATCATCGGATTGCTGAAACGAAGCAGTCATGGGACTTCAACGTCCTTACGAAACGGATTAATCATCGGACAAATATTTATTGGTGCTTTATTTCTTTTCACTTCATGTATGTTCTACAGTCAATATAGCTTCATGACACACACAGATAAAGGGCTCGTTACAGACCATATATGGCAAATCGATTTAGGATATGATGCGACTTATAATAAAGACTGCAGTCCTTTTATAGCAGCATTAAAAGAAAGCTCTGCTATCGAAGGAGTGACAGCTTTAACACAGCCGATCCTTGTTTTCAGAGGGGAATGGTATTGTACTTTCATTACCAATTTCCCTATTGAAGGACGGAATTCTGATGAATCTGAGGAGGATAACTGCGTCATCGTACAAAAGAATTTTCTCCCATTCTTTGGGATGAAGATGAAAGAAGGAGAATGGATACAAAATCAAGGAACAGAAGATATCGTTGTCAATGAAACCGGGGCACGCCAACTTAATATCCCTTCCTTAACAGGTCGTCCTATTATCAATAATACAGGAACCGATGCAAAGTCTTATAGAATCAGTGGTATTTTACGCGACTTTTACTATTGTCCGATGCAATATCCTCTGTCGAAGACCTTCTTTATGTATAAAAGCAATGCCGATGCTGCGAAAGCTTACAACGGTTTCCGGTACTTCTATATAAAGGTACGTCCGGGAAAAGAAAAGCAAGCATTGGAACATGTCCGGCAGATTTATCCGGAATATAGCAAAGGAGAGATTACCGAAGATGCACAGATCATTCAGCTCTCTACATTGATGGAATTGTTCAACCGGCCGGAAAAGATGATGTTCCGTATTTTCCTGCTATTGGCTATCCTTTGCATTCTCATTTCTTCATTCGGAGTATATTTCCTGGTTTCGCTCTCTACTGAGCAACGCAAGAAAGAAATAGCCATTCGGAAAGTAAACGGTGCACGATTCTCTGATATTTTATGCCTGTTTTTTAAAGAGTATTTATGGCTGACTTTAACCGGTAATGCGATTGCTCTTCCGTTAGGATATATCTTTATCCGCCGCTGGCTGGAAACCTACGCATACCACACAGGCTTCCACGGATGGCTGTTTATATGTGTGTTTCTTTTTACCTGTATTATTGTTATCCTTTCCGTTATAAAACAAGTAATAATAGCAGCTAAAATAAATCCGGCGGAATGTATGAAAAGTGAATAAGCCGTCAGAGTGCGTATTCGCACCGGAATCGTGCAATATCACACACTGTTTTTGAATGAGCAATAGATGTAATATACATGAATACAGTACTATACAAGTTTGGCACATTTATTGAATCTATAATAACAATAAAAGACATAAAAACAAATAATGCAAACGAATTATGATATTACATTATATAAAAGCTACATTCAGGCAATTGATAAAACACAAAACGCAGACTATCATTTCTATATTGGGAATCACTTGCGGATTGCTTTGCTTCAGTGTTTGCAATTATTATAAGAGGAGTTCTATAAATTAAAATATTGTAGTACAGTTGTTTATATGGTTCCA
>OOBI01000880.1_pt1 | contig 20495 bp, 15 predicted proteins | sample 1671081 | NCBI WGS metagenome assembly OOBI01 (sample SAMN06348120, study PRJEB24527) | human gut metagenome | biome: human gut; feature: ankylosing spondylitis patient; material: feces | host: Homo sapiens | place: China | collected 2015-10 | reverse complement strand
TTCTTGAGCAGGTCGTTGGTCATGTCGGTCACGGCACGCTCGGCCTGCATGGCCTTCTGGGTGTGGGCCAGGCCCAGCGCCAGCACCATCTGGTTCTTCCACAGCGGAATGGTGTTGACGATGGTGGACTGGATCTTTTCGGCCATCATGGTGTTGTTGTTCTGCAGCAGGCGGATCTGGGGGCCCATCTGCAGGCTGATGTTCCGGGTCAGCTCCAGATCATACAGCTTTTTCTCAAAGCGCTCGCACTGGTCTGCCAGATCACGGGCGGCCTGAGCATCCTCGGGCAGGCCGGACTGCTTGGCCTTGTCCATGGCCTGCTGCAGCTCGTTTGTACGGACCTCGGCCAGCTTTTTCTTGCCGGCCAGGATATACATGCTCAGCTCCTTGAAGTAGGCCATGTTCAGCTCGTACATCTTATCCAGCATGGCGATGTCTTTCAGCAGCTGGACCTGATGACCCTCCAGCATGGACTGGATGTTCTCCACGTTGGTCTCGGCCTTGTTGTACTTGGTCTTCAGGTTGTCCAGCTCATTGCCCTTCTTTTTGAAGAAGCCCAGAATGCCCTTCTGCTGCTCCTCATTGGCATCAAAGCTCTTCAGCTCCCCGATGAGGTTGGTGATCATATCACCCACCTCGCCCAGATCCTTGGTGGATACCTTGGCCAGAGCAGCCTCGGAGAAATCGCCGATCTTCTTCTGGCAGGCGGAGCCATACTGCAGCACCTGCTGGCTGTTGGTGATATCGATCTTTTCCGCAAAGGAATCCACCATTGCCTGCTCCTCAGGGGTCAGCTGCACCTCCGGCTGCTGGGCCGCAGGGGCAGGCTCAGGCTTTTTCTCCTCAGCTGCCTCCGGGGTGGGGTCCAGCGTCAGGGTGGGCACTGCAGGAGCATCGAGGTCGAAGTTCAAAGTGTTGTTGTCAGCCATTGTTGATTCCATCCTTTCCAATTACGACAGCGCCTGCCGCCTATCGGCGTGCGCTATTTTCTAACCGGTTTGCCAAGGGCTCCCCCTTCGGGGGAGCTGGCAAAGCCGTCAGGCTTTGACTGAGAGGGTTGTTACAATCCCTGCCCTTTCAGCATATTCTGCAAAACGGTCAGGTCTGCCGAGAGGTCCATGCTCTCGGCAGCATACAGGGCATCCAGCTGATTTTCAAATGCCGTGGCAATGGAGGCGGCATTGCGCTCCACCTCCGCACGGATGGAGGCGGCATTCTCGCCCCGCACCCCCTGCTTTGCCAGCTTGGCGTACTGCTGCAGCACGTTCACGGCATCGGGCAGATAGTAATTGGCAAACCGCCGCACCTGCTTTGCCTTGGCGGGGGTGGCTTCCACCGTTTCCACAATGGAGCGGCCTGCCTTTTCCATCCGGGCCATGGCGGCAGAGAGCTGCGGGTCCGGCAGGGCTTCGTTCAGGGCGTGGAGGGTGTCCAGCTGCTGCTGCATCTCGGTCAGCATGGCATCCACATCGTCCACACCGGTATGGAAGGGCACTTCCGTCTCCACCACCCGGGGCGGGCAGATCTTTTTGGCCCCGGCAAAGGCCAGCACAGCTGCGCCCAGCGCCGCCAGCAGTGCCCACAGCCGATAGACCGGAAGCACAGCGCACAGCACCACAAATGCCAGCGCCGCCGCGTAGTACGGCAGGACACTGGGCTTCCGGGTGCGAATGATCTTGCTCATGGGTTCCTCCTTTTCCGGGAGCTGCGCCCCCTGTACCTTCCATAATAAATCCTTTTCCAGCGGGGCGCAAGCGTTTCACGAATTATTTACAGGTTTGAAATCGAAATGTCAAACCTCTCAGGCGCTTGCGCGCCAGCTCCCCTCATAGGGGAGCCCCTGGCAGATCGGGTAAGTCCGCGCGGCATTCAAGGCAGGATCCAGTTCGACAATTCTTTCTGCCAGATCTCCCGTAATTTTTCCGGCCTGCAGGCGGCATTGGCGGGGCTGGTGCTGGGCAGCCTGACCGCCGGGATGCCGCTGACCGGCTCAAGATACTTTGTATAGATCTTATATGCCGTAGCCCCGTTGCAAAAAACAGCCTCAATGGGCACTTTTGCCAGCAGACCGGCAATATCATTGGGCACCACGTCCCGGATGGACGCATCCGACGCGCCGGTGATGGTACAGCTTTCCAGCGTATCCCACAGGGCCAGCCCGTGGCGCAGGATGATCTGCTTTTTTGCTTCGATGTCCTCCCGGGCGGGCACAGGCTCCCCGGTCAGGGCCGCCAGCATGGGCCAGAAGCGGTTTTGCGGGTGGCCGTAGTAGAAGGACATTTCCCGGCTCTTGGGGCTGGGCCAGGTGCCCAGGATCAGCGCCCGGCTGTGCTCGTTGTAGACCGGTGCAAAGCTCACTGCTTTTCCTCCGCAGCTTCCATCTGGCCCCAGGGGGAGCCAAGTTCATGGCCCGAGGGCTCCGCACGGGGGCCGTTGAGCCACAGCTCCTCAATGAGGGCGGCAAGGCCGTCCTCCCGCACATCCCCGATGATGCGGTCTGCAGCAGCTTTGGCATCCGGAGTGCCGTTCGCCATGCAGGCGCTCAGGCCGGCGACCTTGAGCATTCCCACATCATTGGCGGAATCGCCCGCCGAAACAGCATCGGCCAGCGTCAGGCCCACGGTTTCACACAGGTCAGCCAGACCCACCCCCTTATCAATGCCCTCCCGGACGATATCATAGCAGTGCCAGCTGCCCTCCCGCACAGCACCCACCATCATAAAGCGGAGGTTCAGGTGGCCGTACTTCCGGCTGAACGCCTCCAGCGCCTCATCGGGCAGGCAGGCAAAGGCGGCATGGGGCATATCGATGAGATGGCGGTCCTGATCCTCGCCGTCCTTGCAGGTCAGGCCGCTGCCGCTCAGCTGGGCGTAGAAATCCCGGAGGCTCTCGTATTCGCAGTAGGCATAGTATCCATCCCGGAAATTGAACTGCAGAGGGTAGTTGTAATCCTCGCAGAAATCCACCAGTGCGTACATTTCCTCATTGGTCATCGGGTGCTCGGCGATGATCACGCCGTCCCTGTCCACCACACAGGCTCCGTTGTTGGTGATGGCGTAGTCGAACCGGATGCCGCCCAGCTGCTGCTTGTTGATCGCGCAGTAGCCGCGGCCGGTGCTCAGCACAAATTTGCCGCCTGCGGCCTGCATCTTTTTCACAGCCTTGACCACCGCCGGGCGGGGGCAGGGCTCACCAAAGGGAACAAGGGTATTGTCGAAATCGCTTGCCAGAAGTTTATATTGCATCGTTGCTCCTATTTCAGCATCCTCACCCTCTCAGGCCGCTTCGCGTCCAGCTCTCCCAAAGGGAGAGCTTTTGACATAATCGGAAACTTCCCAATGACTGTCAAGACCTCCCACTTTGGGGGAGGTGGCATCGCGCAAGCGATGACGGAGAGGGTGAGCCAGTTTATCGTTTTGATACTGTCTAGTATAACACAAAACGCCGCTCCGGGATATCCCGAAACGGCGTTTTGACTGAATATTTTACTTTAACCGAAAATGGCCACCACAATCTGAATCCCAACACCCACAGCCGCACCGGCAGCCCAGGTCAGGCCGGTGATAAAGAGGTTCTGTTTCCAGGAGGGGTTCGCCCGCCAGAGAACAGCCAAGCCCACGCCCGCGCCGGTGCACAGTCCTGCCACCAGACTGGAAAAGCGGAGGGCTCCCTCCACATAGAGCTGGGTCAGCAGGACGCTGGCGGCACAGTTGGGGATCAGCCCCACCAGTGCGGCCACCACCGGCTGGAAGAAGCCCATCCGGCCCAGAGCGTCGGCGAAGACATCCTCGCCCACGCCCTCCACAATGAGGCCGAACACCAGACTGAACACAAAGATGAACACGAAGATCTCCAGCGTGTGGCGAAGGGCGGCTTTCCAGATGGGGGCAGGCTTGCCCTCCTCATCGCTGTGCTCCTCGTGGCAGTCGATCTCATCGGCGCTGCCGGTATAGCCGCCCCGCAGGCTCCTGGGCAGAATGCCCCGCAGGACAAAATCCAGCACCAGGCCCACCGCAATGGCGTAGAGCACCTTGATGACCATGAGCAGCACCAGCTTATCCCAGTAAGCAGGCATGGAGACCAGCAGCGGAACCGCTTCATCACTGGTGGCGAGGAACACGGCCATCAGCGTGCCCAGGCTGATGACCCGGGACGCATAGAAATTGGACGCAATGGCAGAGAAACCGCACTGGGGCACACAGCCCAGCAGCGCCGCCGGAACAGAACCCCAGCGTCCGCCGCCCGCCAGAATGGCTTCGATGCGCTCGCCGTGGCGGTTCTCCACATATTCAATGAACAGATAGGCCAAAAACAGGAAGGGCAGCATCTTGGCGGTGTCCACCAGAGATTCGCCCAGAACATCCAGAAACAATTCCATTTGATACTCCAAAAACAACTGTAATGTGCTTTATTGCAGTAAATTGCAATCAATTTGCATTTTCGTGCAAGAGAGATTATACACGCTCCGGATGCAAATTGCAAGAGGAATTTGCAAAAAGTTTGCATTTTTGTTTTTGAGAGAACGAAAATGCCCTCTCAGTCAAGGCCTCAGGCCTTGCCAGCTCCCCCTTCGGGAGAGGTGGCAGCGCGTTCACGCTGACAGAGAGGGCTATTCATTTCAGATCAGATCTCGGCCAGGATCGCATCACCCATGGCGGTGCAGCCCAGGCAGGTGCAGCCTTCGCTCATGTTGTCTGCCGTGCGCAGACCCTTGTTCAGCACCTTGTTCACAGCATTCTCAATGGCATCGGCTTCCTCAGTCATGCCAAAGGAGTAGCGCAGCATCATGGCGGCAGAGAGGATGCAGGCGGTGGGGTTGACGATATCCCTGCCCGCAATGTCGGGGGCCGAGCCGTGAATGGGCTCGTACAGGCCCCGGGTGCCATCACCCAAAGAGGAGGACGGGATCATGCCGATGGAGCCGGTGATCATGGAAGCCTCATCGGAGAGGATATCGCCGAACATATTCTCGGTGACGATGACATCGAACTGCGCGGGGTTCTTTACGATCTGCATGGCGCAGTTGTCCACGAACATCTCGCTGTACTCCACGTCCGGGTACTCGGCCTGCAGACGGTGCATCACACTGCGCCACAGGCGGCTGGTATCCAGCACGTTGGCCTTATCCACACAGCAGAGCTTCTTGCGGCGTTTCTGGGCGGTCTCGAAGCCGATGCGGCCGATGCGCTCGATCTCGTGCTCGGAGTAGGGCATGGAGTCGATGGCCTGCTTTTCGCCGTTCTCGAGGGTGTGGGTCTCGTGCTTGCCGAAATACACGCCTCCGATCAGCTCCCGCACGATGATGAAGTCAATGCCCTGTGCCACGATCTCAGGCTTCAGGGGGCTGGCCGGGGCCAGCTGGGGCCAGATCTTAGCGGGGCGGTTGTTTGAGTACAGGCCCATGCCCGCGCGCAGGCGCAGCAGACCCTTTTCCGGGCGCTGCTCACCGGGCAGGCCCTCCCACTTGGGGCCGCCCACGGCACCCAGCAGGACGCTGTCCGCAGCAAGGCACTTGTCCAGCTCGTGCTGAGGCAGCGGGTCGCCGTACTTGTCAATGGCTTCGCCGCCCATGGCGGCATCGGTATAGTGGAAGGTGTGGCCATACTTTTCAGCCACCTTATCAAGCACCCGGATGGTCTGTTTCACGATCTCGGGGCTGGAGCAGTCGCCCCAGATGACAGCAATGTTTTTTTCCATGAAGTTCTCCTTCTGTTGTCAGGCGGCTCACCCTCTCCGTCACCTACGGTGCCACCTCTCCCGAGGGGAGAGGCAACACATATCCCAGGTTCAGTAGTTGCTGACCGCAGGCCGCCATAGGCTCTCCCTTTGGGAGAGCTGGCATCACGCAGTGATGACTGAGAGGGCAAGACTGTTAATCTTTCTTGGTCAGCGACTTCATCAGGCCACCGTCGGCAATGATCTTCTGGATAAACGGCGGGAAGGGTTCCGCCTGGAAGGTCTTGCCGGTGGTCTCATCGGTGATGAGGCCGGTAGTAAAATCCACGCTGACGGTATCCCCTGCGCTGATGGAATCCACAGCCTCGGGGCACTCCATGATGGGCAGACCGATGTTGATGCTGTTGCGGTAGAAGATACGGGCAAAGCTCTTGGCAATGACCACCGAGATGCCCGCGGCCTTGATGGCCACGGGGGCGTGCTCACGGGAGGAGCCGCAGCCGAAGTTCCAGCCGCCCACCATGACATCGCCGTCCCTGACGTTCCGGACAAAGTCCTTGTCGATGTCCTCCATGCAGTGGCTGGCCAGCTCCTTGGGGTCCTGGGTGTTCAGGTGGCGGGCCGGAATGATGACATCGGTATCCACATTATCCGGGTATTTGAAAACAGAACCTTTTGCGTTCATCGTTGTTTCTCCTTTTCGATCAGACCGTGCGGGGGTCGGTGATATAGCCGGTCAGGGCACTGGCAGCGGCAGTGGCCGGGCTTGCCAGATAGACTTCGCTCTTGACATGGCCCATGCGGCCCACAAAGTTGCGGTTGGTGGTGGAGACACAGCGCTCCCCCTCGGCCAGGATGCCCATGTAGCCGCCCAGGCAGGGGCCGCAGGTGGGGGTGGACACGATGCAGCCCGCATCAATAAAGGCTTCGATCCAGCCGCGCAGGATGCACTCCTTATAAACCGCCATGGTGGCCGGGATGATGATGCCCCGCACGCCCTTGGCAATGTGCTTGCCCTTGAGGATGTTGTAAGCGGCCTCCATATCCTCCAGACGGCCATTGGTGCAGCTGCCGATGACCACCTGATCGATCCGGATGTCCTTTCCCTCGCTGGCGGGGTGGGTGTTCTCCGGCAGATGAGGGTAGCTGACCGTGGGCTCCAGCTTGTCCAGGTCGATCTCGATGGTCTTTTCGTATTCGGCATCCGGGTCAGCCTCGTAGTAGACCGGGGTGCGCTGGCTGCGGCCGTTCAGGTACGCTCTGGTGACCTCGTCCACAGGGAAGATGCCGTTCTTGGCACCGGCCTCAATGGCCATATTGCAGACGCAGAGGCGATCCTCCATGGTCAGGGAAGCCACGCCCGGGCCGGTGAATTCCATGGACTTGTACAGTGCGCCGTCCACACCGATCATGCCGATGATGTGCAGGATCAGGTCCTTGCCGGATACGCAGGGGCTGAACTTGCCCTTGAGCACAAACTTGATGGCAGAGGGCACCTTGAACCATGCCATACCGGTGGCCATACCGGCGGCCATATCGGTGGAGCCCACACCCGTGGAGAATGCGCCCAGTGCACCGTAGGTACAGGTGTGGCTGTCGGCACCGATGATGCAGTCACCAGCGGTCACGATGCCTTTTTCGGGCAGGAGGGCGTGCTCAACACCCATCTGACCCACATCGTAGAAGTTGAGGATATCATATTTGTTGGCAAACTCGCGGCACTGTTTGGACTGGGTGGCGCTCTTGATGTCCTTATTGGGGACGAAGTGATCCAGCACGATGGCGATGTGCGCCTTGTCGAACACGCCGTCAAAGCCTGCCTTCTCAAACTCGTTGATGGCGACCGGGGTGGTGATATCGTTGCCCAGCACGATATCGAGCTTGGCATTGATGAGCTGGCCTGCCTTGACCTCCGGCAAACCCGCATGTGCGGCCAGAATTTTCTGCGTCAGAGTCATTCCCATGGTGATACTCTCCTTTTGTCTTCTATAACTCCCCCAGTCGCTTACGCGACAGCCCCCTCTAGGAGGGGGCCTCTTTGCCTTTCCGTTACGCAACAGGCTCCCTCTTAGAGGGAGCTGTCACCGCAGGTGACTGAGGGAGTTCAATTTTTACTTACTGTTAATTGCCGAAACCAGCGCCTTGATGCCGGCAACGATGATATCGGTGTCGGTGCCGGCACCCCAGGTCACGCTGCCATCGCCCCAGGCAAGGCCCACATAGGAAGCCGCGCGGGAGGTGCTGCCCTCGTCCAGGCTGTGCTCCGAGTAGCTTTCCAGATGGAAGTCCATCCCGGTGGCGCTCTGGATGGCGTTGGCCACAGCATCCAGACGACCATTGCCCACCGAGGTGACCACCTTGCGCTGGCCGTTCAGGTTCAGGGTGACCGTGGCGGTAATGCCGTTGACCTGTGCAAAGTGGGCCTCCACCACACGGAGGGGCTTTTCGCGGTTGAGGAAGCTCTCCTCGAAGATGCGGAGCACCTCGCCTGCACTCAGCTCCTTGTGGCTGTGGTCGGACACGCTCTTGACCTTGTAGCCCAGCACCTCGCGCATCTTGGGGGGCAGATTATAGCCGTAGTTCTGTTCCAGCACAAAGCCGATGCCGCCCTTGCCGCTCTGGCTGTTGATACGGATGACATCGGCATCATAGGTGCGGCCGATATCATGGGGGTCGATGGGGATGTAGGGGCAGGTCCAGCGGTGCTCTCCCCGCTCCTTGCGGTAGGCCATGCCCTTTGCAATGGCATCCTGATGGCTGCCCGAGAAGGCTGCAAACACCAACTGACCGGCGTAGGGGGTGCGCTCGTAGATGTGCATCCGGGTCACGCGCTCGTAGGCAGCGCAGATCTCGGGCATATCGGAAAAGTCCAGCCCGGGGTCTACGCCGTGGCTGTACAGATTCATAGCCAGAGTCACGGCATCCACATTGCCGGTGCGCTCACCGTTGCCGAACAGGCAGCACTCCACGCGCTGGGCACCGGCCAGAACGGCCATTTCGGCGCAGGCAACACCGGTGCCGCGGTCGTTGTGGGGATGGGTGGAGATGATCACGCTGTCGCGGTACTTGAGGTGCTTGTCGCAGTACTCGATCTGGTTGGCGTAGACATGGGGCATACTCATTTCGACTGTAACGGGCAGGTTGATGATCATGGGGCGGTCAGGCGTGGGCTGCATGATGTCCAGCACTGCGTTGCAGACCTCCACAGCATAGTCCACCTCGGTGCCGGTAAAGCTCTCGGGACTGTACTCAAACAGGAAGTTGCCCTCGTACTCCTGGCTCAGCTGCCGGACCAGCTTTGCGCCGTCGGTGGCGATCTTCTTGATCTCTTCCCTGCTCTTGTGGAACACCTGCTCGCGCTGGGCCACAGAGGTGGAATTATAGAAGTGGATGACTGCGCGGGGGGCACCCTTGACGGCCTCAAAGGTCTTGCGGATGATGTGGTCGCGGCACTGGGTCAGCACCTGCACGGTCACATCCTCCGGGATCATGTTTTTCTCGATCAGAGTGCGCAGGAACTCGTACTCGGTATCGCTGGCGGCGGGGAACCCCACCTCGATCTCCTTGAAGCCGATCTTCACCAGCATCTGGAAGAACTCCAGCTTTTCCTCCAGGCTCATGGGCACGATCAGGGCCTGATTGCCGTCGCGCAGATCCACACTGCACCAGGCCGGGGCCTTTTCAATGTGATCCTTCTTCACCCAGCTGTCATAACCGGCAGGGACAGGGTAATATCCCGGTGCGTACTTGGTTGCGTCCATCATTCTCGTTTCCTCCAGATCCTACAATTAAAGTAAAAGGCCCTCGTCTCCAAGGCGATAAGCCTTGAGAGACGAGGGCCTGTCATTTTTTCTAACAGAGCACCCGTGGTACCACTCTCTTTGCTGGAAAACCAGCCGCTCACACGATCAGCTTTTGGCGGCGAATCGCTGCCCCGGTAACGGTGGGCATCCGTCAGAGCCTACTCTCCGTTCAGCTCTGCCGCTCAGGGGCCAGTAGCCGAAACCCTCCGCACTGCCTTGCACCGCCCGGCAGCTCTCTGAAGCAGAAGAAGATCGTTTTTTCCCCGTCAACGCATTTGGTCCTTGTGTTTCAAAGTGAGCTTATTGTACCAAACGCCGGATTTGCTGTCAAGAAGTTTGGCTCATATCAAAAATGAAACAAATTCACATCAGGAGCGGCACAATTTTCCAAATTTTGCGCTTTCTGTATCGAATCGCAAAGCGCTGGGGAAGCGGGGAGATGCCCACGCAAGTGAAACGGGCCATTCCATCGCCCGCCCTATTGCCTGCGGCAACAGGGTCCCACCCCAGCGGACACTTGCTTAGGGCATTCCCCCGCTTCCCTCCCGCCAGGCTTCGGGGTTTGTTAAGAATCTGGGAAGTTTTTGGAAACAAGCCCTCGAAAAGCTTTTTTGTTAATTTTCGTTGTGTTAAGATAAGCTTATCGAAAGAATAAGGCCCCTGACCGATTTGTCAAAGGCTCTCCCTTTGGGAGAGCTGGCTGCGAAGCAGACTGAGAGGGCGAGGCCGTTTACCGAGGAGGAAATCCTATGAAAGAAGTCAAGACACCGCGCAAGCCGTTGGCGATCTACTATGCCATCGTGCTGCTGATGCTGCTGCTCCTCAACTTTGTGCTGCTGCCGTGGATGGAGGAGCGCCAGATCAAAGAGGTGGACTACGGCACCTTTATGACCATGACCGAGGAAAAGAACATCGGCCGTGTGGACATTGAATCCAACCAGATCATCTTTACCGATAAGGACGAGACGCAGGTCTACAAGACCGGCCTGATGAACGACACCGGCCTGACCGAGCGGCTGTACGATGCCGGAGCCACCTTCTCCAGCGAGATCGTGGAACAGTCCTCGCCGGTGCTGAGCTTTTTGATCTGGTTCGTCCTGCCCATCATCCTGTTCTCGGCCATCGGCAACCAGATGAACAAAAAGCTGATGGAAAAGGCCGGCGGCGGCCCGGGCTCCATGATATTTGGCGGTATGGGCAAATCCAACGCCAAGGTCTATGTGCAGTCCACGGCAGGCATCCGCTTTGCGGATGTGGCCGGTGAAGACGAGGCCAAGGAAAACTTACAGGAAGTCGTCAACTATCTGCACGACCCCAGCAAGTATGAGAGCATTGGTGCCAAGATGCCCAAGGGCATCCTGCTGGTGGGCCCTCCGGGCACCGGCAAGACCATGCTGGCCAAGGCTGTGGCCGGTGAGTCCAACGTGCCCTTCTTCTCCATCTCCGGCTCCGAATTTGTGGAGATGTTCGTGGGCATGGGTGCCTCCAAGGTGCGCGACCTGTTCAAGCAGGCCAAGGAGAAAGCGCCCTGCATCGTGTTTATTGATGAGATCGATGCCATTGGTCAAAAACGCAGCGGCGGCCAGTACGGCGGCAACGATGAGCGCGAGCAGACCCTGAACCAGCTGCTGACTGAGATGGATGGCTTTGAGGGCAACACCGGTGTCATCATTCTGGCCGCCACCAACCGTCCCGAATCCCTTGACCCTGCCCTGACCCGCCCCGGCCGCTTTGACCGCAGGGTGCCTGTGGAGCTGCCCGACCTCAAGGGCCGCGAGGAGATCCTGAAGGTCCACGCCAAAAAGGTCGCGCTGGCTCCGGGCATCGACTTTACCACCGTGGCCCGGATGGCCTCCGGCGCGTCCGGTGCCGAGCTGGCCAACATCGTCAACGAAGCCGCGCTGCGGGCCGTCCGCGCGGGCCGCAAGAGCGTGACCCAATCCGACCTGGAGGAGAGCATCGAGGTGGTCATTGCAGGCTACCAGAAGAAGAACTCCATCCTGACCGATCACGAAAAGTGCATCGTAGCCTACCATGAGATCGGCCACGCTCTGGTCGCCGCCAAGCAGACCCACTCCGCCCCCGTGCAGAAGATCACCATCATCCCCCGCACCTCGGGTGCTCTGGGTTACACCATGCAGGTGGACGAGGGCAACCACTACCTGATGAACAAGGAGGAGCTGGAAAACAAGATCGCCACCCTCACCGGCGGACGTGCCGCCGAGGAAGTGGTGTTCCACTCCATCACCACCGGCGCTTCCAATGATATCGAGCAGGCCACCAAGCTGGCCCGCGCCATGCTGACCCGCTACGGCATGAGCGATGAGTTTGGCATGGTGGCACTGGAGACTGTCAACAACCAGTATCTGGGCGGCGACACTTCCCTTGCCTGCTCTGCCCAGACCCAGTGTGAGATCGACCAGAAGGTGGTGGAACTGGTCAAGGCCCAGCACGCCAAGGCTGTGCAGATCCTGACCGACAACCGCGCAAAGCTGGATGAGCTGGCCCAGTATCTGTACCAGAAGGAGACCATCACCGGCGACGAATTCATGGAGATCCTGAATCGGGAGGAATAATTTTTACCCCCCTGCAATAAACAAGCCGCCCGTTCCGTATTCATTACAGAACGGGCGGTTTTTCGTCCATAGTACAGGAGGTATATTTTTTATGAAGATTCTGAATACCATGCTGGGCCGTCAGGCCATTGCCGCAGCCCTGGTGCTGTCCCTTGCCATCCCCATGAGCGTCGGCGCATTTGCCGAGGAGCCTGCCGCTGCGGCTGCCACCGATGACACCGTTGTTGCAGGCTACCTGCCCCCGCAGGACGAAAGCGTGATGCTTCAGGGCGAGATCGCGCTGCACAGCGGCGACGTTGCCGTGGGCGAGACCGACCCCGCCTACGGCGGCTACGGCGCACCGGAGGGTGACCCCATTCAGGGTGACATCATGCTGATCTCCGCTGACGAGGCAAAGACCACCGAAGCCCGGTACACCGTCAAGGGCCTGCTGGGCCGTCAGGTCCTTTACACCGCCCGGCAGGAGGGCCGTGTCCTGACGCTGGACGTGCCGGACTGCGCCGCCACCTTCCGCACCACCATTCAGGACATGAAGACTCTGATGGAGCAGGGCGTATCCACGCTGGTGCTCACCACGGAGAAGGGGTCCACCACCCTGAACCTTTCCCTGCTGTGCGAGGGCCAGACCGACACCCAGCGGGTGGTGCTCCGGCAGCTGGGCGGCAGCGCTTTCCTGACGGTCGGCCTGCGCTGCCGCCGCGACCTCATCGTGGGCCGCTGAGTGGGCTATGTTCCCCTTTCCTGAAGCTTAACAAAACACAGCAGAAGTGCCCCACCGGGTCATACCGGCGGGGCGCTCCTGCTGTGTTTGGGATATATCAGAGAATGTCAAATTTTACTGCGCATTCTGCTTGAGGTCCTGTGCCTTCTTCCAAGCACGCAGCACGCTGATCTTGGTAACCATGTTGTCCGGATAGAACTTCACCTGTTCAGGGGGCAGCTCTGTATCCTGATCATTCAGGTCGGGCAGGAGGTCGTGCTCCATGGCCCAGCGGGCAGCATGCTGCAGGTCCATATCCTGTTCTTCCTGGCCAACATCGGGGTAGAGGATCTCAGATTCCGGCATAGGCTTGCCTGCATCCTCCCACAGCATCATTGCAAGAGCACTGCGGTTGCTGGGGAAGTAAGGCAGACCCCACATCTTGCCCACAAAATCGGTGCCCAGCGTGTAGCCGACCAGTGCGCCGCCAGCCACAACAGCCGTACCGACAATGATGGGGCCAACAACATCAGAACCATCCTCAATGTCAGCGCTGCGGTACTGTGCAGCCACATCCACATCACCATTCATGGTAAAGGTAATGGCCTCAGCCTTGTAATCCTGATCCAGCGGCAGGTCAAAATTGCCGGTAGACCAGAGATCAAACACCATACCCTCGGGAACCTTCGTCTGGTCCAGCGTCACGGTGACTTCTGCACCATCCGGCACAAGGCAGGTCTGCTTGCCGCTGGCCTCGTCGGTGCTGGTTTCCAGTGTATCGGTCACATCAATGTCGCCGTTTTTCACAGCAAAGGTGCCGCCGGTCACGGTCAGGGTATGATTGACGACAGGCTCATCCTTCTTCCACTGTGCCGTAAACACTTCATCACCCGTCAGGACAAGCTCACTCCCGGCTTTATAGAGCTTACCGTTAAGGCTCAGCCATCCAGCAAACTGGTAGCCTTCTCGTGTGGGAGCCGCTGCAAGCGTCACGCTCTCATTTTCATGGGAAAAAGCATCGTTGTAATTGGCATTTTCGTCGCCAACGCCTTCATTCAGGTTGTACTGGAGGCGGTATACACTGGCAATTTCCTTCTGTGTTTCCGACCAGCCGCAGTAATCGCAGGTCTTCGTTACATCCCGCCACTCATTTCGTGCATCGATTGTTTCCCACTCCGAATAGCTGGTGGTAAAAGCATTGTCATGCTCACCATCGGTATAGGAGTGTGTCTGCATCTTGCCATCTTTCCAGACCGGCTCCACACTATTGTTCCAGTACACCTCTGTCCGACCACTATTGTTGTCCTTTTTACCGCCAAAACCGAACACCTGCGAGCAGGTCGTTGTATCCCGGACAGCCGTGACGGTCTGGGGATCATTGATGTTGATGATGTACTTATAGCTGCCCATGTTGCTGTCATTGATGTTCAGCGCTTGTTTATAGAGGAAGAAAGTGGAGGAATTCACGGTGCAGTTGTTAAAGTTAACCGTGATGTCATGTTTTCCTGCACTGAAATCCGTGTAAACATTGATTACCTTTCCACTTGCATTAAAGGTGCAGGTATCAAATGTCATGATCGGGGAGCTATACGTCCAGAGTGCATATCGTCCATCTGGAGCATTGAAGGTCGTATTAGTGAACACTGCACTTTTATAACCCCAGTAGAAGGTCTCGCCGTTGATGACGCAGTTTTCTACCACTGTATTGTCAATACGGATGAAGCCCAGATAATCTTTATCACCGGAGCGAAGCGTCATATTTTTGAAGGTGACTGTTCCGGCACCATCAAAGCTGTAATCGCCGTTATACTCTGTGCCATAATACTCCGGGTTCGGCACCTCAGCACCGATATTCCAGGCCGTTTTGTCAGGCCCCTGACCCACAAAGGTCAGGTTTTTTCCCTTGGTCATACCCTCGCTGGAGATCTTGTACAGTGTATAATTGCCCTCGCCAAGGATGATGGTATCACCGCTCGATGCCGCTCTCACAGCATCCTCCAATTTCGCATAGCTCCCCTCCTTACCGTCGATCTTTACCGCATGCGCGTCGGGTGCGTCCTCCGCAAAAGCCAGCATGGGAAGCATCTGAAGCATCATTGCCACTGCCAGCAGGGCCGCCAAAAACCGGTTCTGACTTTTCTGTTTCAACTTTCTTCATTCCTTTCATCGCTATTTGCATTTTTGCAACGGATTCCCCGCAAGGAACCCTCCAGATTCCTACCGCACTGTCACCTCCCCTGTAGGTTCCATTTTCCGCATTGCAGGTCTCAGCCAGGTTGCTGAGTGCTTTGTTCTCAAAGGAATTTCTTGTCATTTCATTATACCCCCCCCCCCTAAATTAAAATCAAGTACTTTGAAAACTTTTGTCAATATTCACAAATCAGGTATCCTCTTTCGGTCATTTCCACGAAACTGCCTTTGAAAAAGAAAAAAGCGGCCTGTCAAACACTGACAAGCCGCAAAATATTGTCCTATTCCAAATGAAAAGCTGCTGGCTGCATCTGGCCCAGCTTTTTTGCCGCAAACAGCAGAAGCCCCCCGCCGGTTCTCCCGGCGGGGGGCTTCTGCTGTGGCAGTTTATGGGTAAACGGAGAGTGGATATCAATTGAGAATGGGATTCAGGATCTCGACCAGTGCATGATACTGGGTGGCGTAAGCTTCTGCGCCGTCCTTGGGGCGGCCCGGCTCGGCCATCTCGGACTTCATCTTCTCGACGATCGGGTTATTCTCAAATTGGAGCTTCTGGCTCTTACCGCCCTTGGCTCCTGGTGCAAAGAAATCAAACATTGCCAGGTGGGGCTCCAGCGTCAGGAAGCCGTGGTAGCCCTCCTCGCAGAAAGCACGGCGAAGCAGCTCAGGGATCTTGCCAAGGCCGGTGCCTGCGGGCACATTCAGCAGGCAGCCGGGCAGAGCATCCTTGATGTGGATATAAGCGATCTGGTCATGGAGCAATTCCCAGCACTCCGCGGTGTCCTGCTCACACTGAACAAAGTTGGCAAAATCGAACGCTGCCTTGAAGTGGGGGCAGGCCAGCCGGTCGAACAGCAATTTGCAGCGGGCACCGGTGTCTCCGTAGATGCCCTTCTCGTTTTCATGGAGCAGGACAACGTCATGCCTTTCCGCGATCCGGATAAACTGACGCAGCTTATCCAGCACCACATCGGTATAGCTGTCTGCATCGGCATCCTTGGGGATGAGGAAGCTGAACATCCGGATGAAGGAGCAGTTCAGGAGCCTGGCCGTTTCGCAGAGTGTTTCCAGCTGCTCCAGCTGCTTGGCAAAGCCCTCTTCATCGTCCACTTCCACCTTGCCGATGGCCGTACCCAGGCTGGAAACGCCCACGCCTGCGGCCTGCAGCTTTGGCAGAAGAATGGTGCGCACTTCCTCAGGGGTGTAATCGGCAATGCCCTTGTGCTCGGCGCTGCGGATGCAGATATACTTCATCCCCAGATCCGTCACAGTTTTGAGCTGCTGGTCAAAGTCCTGGCTGATCTCATCCGCAAAACCGGAAATTTTTTCGTAAACGCTCATAGATGTTGCACCTTCATTCGTTGGGATGGATTATTCTTCAGCGGCAGCCTTTGCCTTGATGGCACTGATGGTGGACTGGATCTCCTCCATCTTTTCCTTGGTCAGGGGGTAGTACTTCATGGCAAACAGGTTGCAGATCAAACCAATGGAAGTCAGGCCGTACATAACAAAGATGGACATATACTTCAGGGTATCACTGTACGGAGTGTTGATGTCGGGCAGAGCATCTTTGAAGCCGATGGCCATAAACAGCAGACCGGCGATCATGGGGGAAGCAGAGCTGACGCACTTATCCACCAGGCTGAACAGGGTACCCATCATGCCGGGAACGAAGCGGCCGCTGCGGTAGACCTCGTAGTCGGCGCAGTCAGCGATCATGGGCAGAACAATGTTGCCGGAGATCTGCTGGAAGCCGGTCATGCCGATGGTGCAGATGAGGAACAGGATGGTGAACATGCTGAAACCGGTGAAGCCCTCGTAACCGGGCAGATTCAGGGTCGTGGGGTCGCCGAAGAGCCAGAGGGCAGCCGTTGCGAGGTTAAAGAACAGTGCGCCGATGGAAGCAACCACCAGAGCCTTGCGCTGGCCAAACTTGGTGGCAAACCAACCGGCACCTACCACGCAGAACACAGCGGAAGCAATGGAGGTGTACAGGGTCATGCCGCCGGACAGAGCATAGTTGCCAACGATAACACCGTAAAGCACAACACCAATGGCAGAAACGCGGGACTGGGCTGCGATCTTATCGGTACAGGCGGCAACGATCAGCATCTGGATGGCCTTGTTGTGCTTGATAACGTCCAGATACTCCTTGGGGGTGACCTTCTGGGGTTTGCCGGTGCCAAAGAACTCGGTGCGGTCCTTGGGTGCAATGGAGATGACAGCGATGACGGTTGCGATGATGGAGACGATGCAGCAAACCATCCACAGATCATGGAACAGCTCTGCGCTGTACATGGTGCCGTATTTGGGCACCAGAACGTTGGAGATGAACATGGTCAGGGTTGCGGCCATCACCAGAAGGTTCAAGCCATCGAACATGGCAAACTGGGGGCGGCGCTTGGGGTCATTGGTCAGGCAGGCCTGGCCGGCACGGGTAATTGCATTCTGGAAGGTAAAGAAGATGTAGTAGATGGCAGCCACCACAAAGAAGAAAACGGTGCGGGTGATGCCTTCCGGCAGATGATGGGTGACATGGAACAGGATGTAGCTGGTGATGTGCAGGCCGATGTTGCCCATGATCATAAAGGGACGGTTCTTGCCAAAGCGGCCGTTGGTCTTATCGATCCAGTAGCCGATCACAGGGTCGGTGATGCCGTCCCATACACGCATGATGGTGGCAAAGCTGGAGGCCAGGAACACGGCCATGCCAACAAAACCGATGAGGTAGTAGGTGGAGTAGGCCATCAGGAAGAAATACATGTTGGTGGCCACGTTATTGCAGGTAAAGCCCCACATCCGCAAAGGGGAGCAGTGGTGCAAACCGTCAGGGGTCCAGTACTTTGCGTACTTACTCTCAGTCTGGGTAGACATAAATATGTTCTCCTTCTCTTAACCGATCTTTGTTTTCTGAACTTAACAGCACTGTTTCCGGCTTGTAGTATATCAATTCCCCGGAAGCTGTGTTATAATAAATCGAATGAAAATATCAAAATTCAAAGAATGTTCATAAATTCAACACAACTGCCAAACAAGGAGGCGAATTCCTGTGCAATCTAACGAAAAAGAAAAAATACTCCAACTTTTTTCGGAGAGTGGGCGAGAAAACGCGGAGGGCTATTTTGCAACACTAGGCAGCGCACAGGATATCCTTGATTCCATCGCTGCAGGCGATCCGGAGCACGCCCTTGCCATTTATCACGTAGCATTTGACCGGGCACTTCCTATCACGAATTCTATGTGGATGGATCACCTGCTGCTCTTCCGGCAGATGCAGGCCTGCATGGTGCTGGGGCTTTTCCTCCATCATGGGTATCTGCTCCACCTGCCCGGGCAGGCCCTTTACACCGTGTTCCAGGACAGGACCAATCAGTTGATGTACATGAAAAACCCGGACGATGCCAACGACATTATCAGCGGTGCCATTTACGATCTTGCTCTTTTGGTCAAGCATCAGCAGGATCTGCAGAAGGAGTATCACCCGGCTGTGCAGAAAGCCATTGAGTACATCAATACCCACCATGAGCCGCTGACGGCCGATCAGATCGCACAGGCGGTGAACTTGAGCACCGGGCATCTGAATCAGCTCTTCCGCAAGCATACAGACAAGACCATCCATGAGTATCTGGTAGACAGCCGCCTGCAAATAGCACGGCTGCTGCTGCTCACCACGGAAAAAAGCGTCAGCGACATTGCCGCAGAGCTGGGGTTTGCCTCCGCCAGCCACCTTGGAAGCCTGTTCAAGCAGCAGGAGGGGCTGACACCCCGCCAGTACCGCCTGCAGCAGCGGCAGCTGGGAAAATAACAGCAGAAGCCCCCCGCCGGGAGAACCGGCGGGGGGCTTCTCTGTATGCGAATGGGGGAGTTACTTCTTTGCCAGGTACTTACGGATATCGATGGCCACAGCCACGATAATGACAAGGCCCTGGACGATATAGGTGTAAGAGGAGTTGACGTTCATAAACTGCAGAGCGACCTTCATCAGCTCAAAGACCAGAACGCCGACCAGAATGCCGGGCACGGTGCCGACACCGCCGGTGGTAGAAACGCCGCCGATGGTAGAAGCCGCAATGGCATCCAGCTCGTAGCCCTGTGCAGTGTTGACGGATGCGCCGCCGGACTTTGCAGCCAGCAGGCAGCCTGCCAGACCGAACATGCAGGAGGCCAGGATGTAGATGCGGATCTTGGTGGCGTAAACGTTGACACCGGCCACCTCAGCAGCAGCCTCGTTGCCGCCGATGGCGTACATGTACTTGCCGTGACGGGTCTTGTTGTACAGGAACCAGAAGCAGACAGCCACGATCAGGGCGATCCAGATCAGCACGGGGACCTTCAGGATGGTGTTGGAGGCCAGAGAGGTGAAGTCCTTGTTCAGGGAGCCGATGGGGGTACCGCCGGTGTAGACCAGGCAGATACCGTAGACCACCTGCTGCATACCCAGAGTAGCGATAAAGGGCTGGACCTTCAGGTAAGAAACGACCAGACCGTTGCACAGACCCACGATGGCGCAGATGGCAATGACCAGAATGAACACCACAGGGGTGGGCAGAGTGGGCATGTTGGGGTAGAACTTACCGGCAGCGCCCTCGGTCTGCGCAAAGATGCAGGCCAGGCAGGCAGCAAAACCAGCCAGACGGCCTGCGGACAGGTCGTTGCCGGTGGTGATCAGACAGCCGGAGATGCCCAGCGCGATGATGTAGCGGATGGACACGTTCTTGAACAGGTTGATCAGGTTTGCAGGTGCAAAAAAGTTCGGATGGATGATGCCGACGAACAGAGAGACGAGCAGCATCAGAACGATAATGGCGTTGTTGCCCAGCCATTTCTTTACGGATTTACCCGTTAATTTCTTGGTAGCTTCCACAATAGACAGCCTCCTTGTTTACTGATTGGCCGCTGCCGTTTCGGGCGCGGTCTCAAACTGGGTAGCCAGCTCCATGATGTTCTCCTGGGTCGCGTCCTTGCCGTCGATGAAGCCGGTGATGCGGCCATCGCACATGACCATGACGCGGTTGGACATGCCAATGATCTCGCTCATTTCAGAGGAGATCATAATGATGCTCTTGCCCTGCTTGGCCAGATCGGCAATGATGCAGTAGATCTCGTACTTTGCACCAACGTCGATGCCGCGGGTGGGCTCGTCCAGGATCAGGACATCGGGGTTATTTGCCAGCCAGCGGGCGATCAGCACCTTCTGCTGGTTGCCGCCGGACAGGCTCTTGATCTGGGTCTTGGGGCTGGGCACCTTGATGGCCATCTTTTCCTTATTGGTCGCCACCAGATCCAAAATCTTCTTGTCATCCAGCATGATGGGGCCCTTGCGCAGAGCGTCCAGCGATGCAATGGAGATGTTGTCGGCCACGCTCAGCACACCCATGATGCCGGTTGCGCGGCGGTCCTCGGTCAGCAGAGCCACGCTCTTCCGAATGGCATCGCGGGGCTGCTTGATGTTGACCTCTTCACCCTTGATCCACACCTTACCGGAGGTGTGTGCGCGCAGGCCGAAGATGCCTTCCATCAGCTCGGTGCGCTGTGCGCCCACCAGACCGG
>OOBI01000853.1_pt1 | contig 21012 bp, 17 predicted proteins | sample 1671081 | NCBI WGS metagenome assembly OOBI01 (sample SAMN06348120, study PRJEB24527) | human gut metagenome | biome: human gut; feature: ankylosing spondylitis patient; material: feces | host: Homo sapiens | place: China | collected 2015-10 | reverse complement strand
CGAAATGTTATGGAATATTTGCGGAATGAGAGTGATTTTGGAATCGGAGATAATTCTGTGATTGCCTGTGAACGAGAGATTGCAAACTGCCTAAAGACGATAGAAAACAATATTCCCGCGTTATGCAATACAAAGACTATGGGAAAAACAGAAAAAATTATTATAGAAAACTGTAAAACCATTCTGATAAATCTCAAACTTCGAACAGAGAGAAAAAAACGATAAAAGGAGGCACAGGGATTATGCAGCATCAGGTTGTTGAGTTAGAATGTCCGGGATGTGCGGCGATAATTACAACAGGTACAAAAACATGTCCATATTGCTTTCGCCCTATTGTAATTACTTCGTTTAACAGTATCCGTGATTTTTCATCATGGGATCTGAATAAACAGGCCAATGTATATAAAAAAGCGATGGCAGATCATCCGGACGATGGAATATTAAATACGTCACTTGCTTTTTGTTACCTGAAATTAAAATTGTATGACAAAGCAATATCGTGTTTTGACAAAGCACTGGAAGATAATTTAGAAGATTCGGAGATCTGTTTTTATGCAGCAGTTGCATTGTTAAAGGGGAAAAAGGCATTTTTAACGTCGCGTCCGGTTATCAATAAGATAGAAGAATATTTAAATGCAGCGATTATGATCGAGCCGAGGGGAATTTATTATTATTTTTGGGCTTATATAAAGTATGACTATTATTACAGAAAACATTTTAGATCAACACCGGATTATCAGAAATTGTTAGAAACGGCTTCATCCAGCGGATATTCGGAATATGATGTGCATAATTTGTTTGATCTGTTGGAAGTAAAGAAACCGGATACCATGAGATGACGGAAAAACGTTTTTTTATGCGATGATAAAGGAATTAAAAAATACGAATGAGAGGAAAGAAAAGATGAATTGTCCAAAATGTGGAAGAGAGATCAGGCCAACAGATAAGTTTTGTATTGCCTGCGGGGCTAAATTAGAAAATCATGGAGAGGAGAACGAAAATTTCAACGCTGCATCGATGAGAAAACTGGCTGGGGAAACGGTAAATCATGCAGCTGAGTCTTTGATGGGAACAAGCAGAAATGGAATTGATTTTATGGTGCGCCGGTATTTTTTCGGTTTTGGAGATTTTATAGCTGTTTCAATCTGTGCTTTTGTGATCAGTTTACTTTTGAAACTGTTTTTGGGACATGAATATTTGATGGGACCTATGAATAAGTTTGGTTATTTTTGTTCTGTCATTGAAATTTTGGCGTTTTTAGTATTTGTTGTATCTTTAGAGGAGTCTATGCATGCAAAATCAAATGGCAGAGCGAAAACGAAAGTCGATGAGGCCACTCAGAAATATATTTCTGAGTTAAAATCCAGAGCAATTGAAAAATTCAATGTGGATGAGGAACAGTTGGAAGAAGTAGAGCCGGTTGTTATAGCCGGAGCAGGAACAACACCGCGTATAAATTCTTTAGGTAATACTGCAAATGCCAAAAAAATTGTCAGCCTTTTAGAAAGATTTTATTCGAAAGATCCATTTGAGGCATACAGGGTTGATAAGGATGCTATGCCGAGATACTTATTGATACAGACTACTGTTTATGCGTTTACGGATACACAATTGCTTGTGTATGTAGGAAATATTGATATTTCAACGGGCATGATATATGACGAGACGGTGTCGGAAGTGTTTTATTCGGATGTAAATTCTCTTGTGCAGCAGGAACTTTTAAAGAAATATAACAAAAAGTATTATACGGTAAAATATTTGATGCTGGATATCTGCGGAATTTCCAAAATAGCTGCGTTTGATACAAGATTAGTCCCTGACGTTAACGAACGCCTGGCAGGAATGGAAAGCTACATAAGAGAAAAAAAGAATTAAAGATTTACAGTGGGGAGAAAGAAAATGTTTTGTAGAAAATGTGGAACTGAGAATGAAGATCAGGCAGTATTTTGCAAAGAATGTGGAGCAAGACTGGTCTTGGGACCGTCATTGGAATCACAGATAAAGAAATTGGTAAAGCGGATAGCCTCTCTGCCTAAAAAATATAAAGTAGGTGCGGGAATCGGAATCGCAGCCATCGTGGTGATTCTTATTGTAGTGGCCAATTTAAATTCCACCATCAATTTAAATAACTATGTTACGGTAACCTTTGAGGGTTATGATGGATATGGAAAAGCAACTGCGACGATTGACTGGAATAAAATTCTGGATAAATATAAGAAAAAGATTTCTTACACATCCAAAGCAAAATCCAAATATGAATATGCTTTATTCGGATATTCAATGGAAGAATTACTCGGGAATTGTGTTTCGGTGTCTTTAGAGAAGGAAGACGGATTAAGCAATGGAGATCGGGTAAAATATGTCTGGAACATTGATGAAAACCAACTGAAAAAGTATGTGGACTGCAAAATAAAGTATTCAGATGAAACCGTAGATGTATCAGGACTAGAAAAGATAAAAACATTTGATCCATTTGAAAATCTTACGCTTACCTATAGCGGAATAAGTCCGAATGGAACGGTTGCGATAAGTTATACGGGAGATGTACTGGATGAAGATGAATTTTATTGTGATACAGATTCCGGTCTGAGTAATGGTGATGTCATCACCGTTTATTTAAATTCGGATGATATGGAATATTATGTAGAAAATTATAAAATGATCCCTTCCGAGACGGAAAAGGAATATACCGTGGAAGGACTGGATAAATATGCATCTTCGGTTAAAGACATTAGCAAGGAAATGATTGCTGCCATGAAAAAACAGGCAGAAAGTGTAATTACAGAATATACGGCAAAAATGGGTTCGGATTGTACGGTAGATTCTGTTACATTTGTAGGCGATTATTTGGAAAACTGTAAAAATGATAATTACGCAGATAAGCAGAATTGTTATGGAGATGTATACAAAATCAAGTTGCATGTAAAACCGTCCGAAGATTACAAGGCTGTTAAAATAGTTGAGTATTATGATGTTCAATTCCATAATATCGTTGTAAAAGGAAACGGGGAATGTGAGGCAGATCTTTCCGATTATTATACACCGGGCGAAAATTTTTCGAAGGACTGTTATTATGGACCGGAAGATTATGACTATTATACTTATTATTTTGACGGATTCGAAACACTGGATGATGTGAAAAATGCCCGTGTCGACAGTGTGGCAGCAGACTACGATACCGATTGGAATATGGATGGAGGAGATCAGGCAGAAGTTTCGGATCAGGGGCTGTTGTGTTCGTACAGTACCAAAAGAAAAATCACCGAAGAAGAAATACAGGGGTATTTAAACAAAGACTATTCTTCCTATCATTTTCCGGGGGACAGAAGTGTTATTCAGATGATTATTAATGAAATGTATGCTTTGAATGGATATAAGTTTCAGGATGAAGACTTGAAAAATTATTATGAAAAGCAGGACTGGTACAATAAGATTGAAAGTAAAACAACGGATATGGCAGAAATATATAGAAATATGTCAAAGACCGAGCAGGATAACATTAAAATGCTAAAAGAATATAAATAGATGGTTAAATAAAATATGAAGAAAAAATATAAAAATTTTATCGGCCTGTTGTACATAACCGGAGCAATGTGTTTTTGCGTGGCCTGTGGCAGAGATGTGCAGACCTCTGTTTATTCACAGGAGAGAGCATCTGAGAATATGATTCGGGATACGGAACAATCAGGAGAAAATACAGAGCAGGAAAGGGAAGCGGCTGTGCAACAGGCAACTGCACAGGAAGAAATACACAGTAGAGATACTGAGGATACGCAAAAAGATAAAAATACAGAAAACACAACAGAAAAACAAAAATATACGGTGGTTATCGATGCAGGACATCAGGCGAATGGAGATTCACGATTAGAGCCGATCGGTCCCGGGGCAAAGGAAAAGAAACCCAGAGTGTCAAGTGGAACGAGTGGACATGCCAGCGGCTTAAAAGAATACCAGCTTACACTTGATGTTTCATTGAAACTACAGGCAGAGCTTGAACACAGAGGATATCAGGTTGTAATGGTAAGGACAACAAATGACGTAAATATCAGTAACTCGGAGAGAGCGGCCATAGCAAACGATGCAAACGCCGATGCATTTATTCGGATTCATGCAAATGGATCGGAAAATACTTCGGTACATGGAGCCATGACCATCTGCCAGACCTCATCAAATCCGTATAATGGAGATCTGTATGACAAAAGCCATGCATTAGCTTCGGCAGTGCTGGACGATTTGGTGTCTGCAACAGAGTGTAAAAAAGAGTATGTCTGGGAAACGGATTCCATGAGTGGGATCAACTGGTGCAAAGTGCCTGCCACAATCGTTGAGATTGGATATATGACAAATAAGGAAGAAGATTTGAAGATGGCGACCGATGAGTACCAGAACAAGATCGCAGATGGTATTGCGGATGGAATTGATGAATACTTGCAGGGAAAATAAAATTACGTTATGATAACAGTAGGAAAAGATTGTGGAGGAAAAATAGAAAAGGAAAAGAGGTGAAAACTAAGCATTCGTGCACAGAAAACAAATTGCGATGTTGCGGAATCGTGATTTCACACAAACAGGAGGAAGCAATTTGAAAAATGCACCAGATAAGCTCCAGTGGCATCCGGCGTTTTGCGCTGCCGCGGGGCTGGAATTTCACGAAGATATTGAACGGCTGGAGTTAAAGCCGGAATACAATCTGAGCAAGGGACCAATCCGCATTGATCTTCTTATTATAAAAGAAGAAAGTGACAGACGAATTAAGAATGAAATTGGCCACATCATGAGAACCTATAATGTGATCGAGTATAAGAGCCCGGAAGATGCACTGACCATTGATGATTTTTATAAGACAGTTGGATATGCATGTCTGTACAAAGGTTATGGAGAACGTGTAGATGCAGTTCCAATCAATGAACTGACAGTATCTATTTTCAGAGCAACCCGACCGGATAAAATGTTTTTGACATTGCAGAAATATGGACATAAAATAGAAGAAAAATATCCGGGAATTTATTATGTGACAGAACATTTACCGTTTCCAGCGCAAATTATTGTGACACAGGAATTAGAGCCGAGAGAGCATCGAAGTTTGCGGATTTTGTCAAACCATGCGAAAAAAGAAGATATAGAAGAATTTCTGAGGAACGTGGAAGAAATGAATACACCGCGTGACCGGCAGAATGTAGAGGCTGTGTTACAGGTAAGTGTCAAAGCAAATGATGAGTTGTATCGTGAAATAAGGAGGAATGCGAATATGTGTGATGCGTTGAGAGAACTGATGAAGGATGATCTGGAAGATGCCAGAAAACTGGGAGAATCGGAAGGGGAGGCAAAAATCATTATCAATATGAACCGTAGTGGAATGTCCCCAGAAAACATTGCATCCATCACAGGTAAGGATCTGGATGAGATCAATGCGATACTGGAAGGAAAAGTTCCAGTGCTATTATAAGTAGCATCTAAAAATAACATAAGGAAGCAAAAAAAGTGATGAGGTATGAGAAAAAACAATACATCATCACTTTTTTGATAGGAAAATGCTGCATAATTTTGCGTTCAAAAAACAGACTGCACCATTTGTGTGCAGCTGCCATTGCCATATTCAGTTACCTGTTGTCAGGTGATGAATGCAAAGCTGTCATAAAGACGCTTGAAAGTAAATCTCCAGCGATTACTCCTTCCAATGGACAGTACCAGACGGCCGGCATGTTCTGTCAGATGTCCCGCAAACTGCATAAGATTACTGATTACCGTACGTATTCTTCGGCGATGTATTTTCTTCCGGCCGGGAGCATCCTTCTTTTTCAACGATTCCTGCCCTATGATTCGAAGGATATTATATGCGATCCTTGTCAGCTCCGGCACCGGTTTGTTGCTCTCAAACTTTCCCGACGGGAGTCTTTCAACATCCATGTCCGTCTTGATTTCACTGTGATACTGCACACTTTCTCCGTGGGCATGGTAAAGATCAGTGACTGTTTCGTCTGGCAGGAAAGTGTTTGTCCAGTATGTGCCCAGTTCTATATCGGGTACGATAAAATACTGCCCATATCGGTCAATGGTTCTTTCCGTGATCTCAAGTATCCCTTATGTCTCAAGGCATTTCATTCCAAGAAATATGAGTACATTGTTCAGAGGATATGGGCACGCGCTATACTGCATAATTTCAGTTCCGAGATCATATCAAATGTCGAAATAGAACAGCGCGACACCCAATATGAGTATCAGGCCAACTTTGCAGAAGCATTCAGGATATGCAGGGATTTTCTTCGAATCCATGATGGAGTTTCCACAATGGAGGGGAAAGCCTGATTGCTCAAAACATCCCATAACGATGAAAAGCTTCCATCTATGCAATGCCGTACCCGTCTGATGGTGCGTTGTGGACTTAAGTTTATCGACCAAGTGATCTGTTTGAATCCTGCTTGTCTTAAGTCAATGACATTGGTTCTGAACAGATACAATATTTTTTCAAAAATAAATTAATAAAAAGGGGTTAAGTATCTTTCGCTTATGCCGATATAAAATGTAAGTAAGCAAAGAATGCTACTTCGTGAAATCCGAAATGAAGCGTACGGTCAGAGTAGGAATGTTCACAAATAAAACAAATTTACTTCAGCATGGATGCTGAAGCCCAATTCAAGGAGGAAAAATAATATGGTAGTACAGCACAATCTTACAGCGATGAACGCTAATCGTCAGTTAGGAATCACATCAGGAGCTCAGGCAAAATCTTCAGAGAAATTATCTTCTGGTTACAGAATCAACCGTGCAGGTGATGATGCTGCTGGTTTAAAGATTTCTGAGAAAATGAGAAGCCAGATCCGTGGTCTTGATAAAGCTTCTTCAAACGCACAGGATGGTATTTCTCTTATCCAGACAGCAGAAGGTGCTTTAGGTGAGGCACATTCTATCTTACAGCGTATGAATGAATTAGCAGTTCAGGGTGCTAATGATACCAATGAGAGCATTGACCGTGATGCTATCAATGAAGAGTTATCTGCTCTTACATCTGAGTTGGATCGTATCGCATCTACAACACAGTTCAACAAACAGAATTTGTTAGATGGAAGCTTTACATCTAAGAACTTACAGGTTGGAGCAAACTCTGATCAGAAGATTTCCATCTCCATTGGAGAGATGAACTCCAAAGCATTAGGATTACACAATATTGCAGGAACAACTACACAGTCCCAGACTGGTAAGAAAGTTACAGGATTCAAGTTTGGCAAATATGCAACAACAGCAACAGATTCTACAGCAACATTTTCTGCTCAGAAAAAAGCAGCTATTGCAAGTTTGAAGCAACTTGTTAGTAAAGGAAGAGATTCAGCAGGTTATATGCAGCAGCTCGATACCGCAAATGGTAGTGCATATTATCTTAATGCTAACAATTCAAAATTTAAAACAGCTTCTGCTGCAATGAAAGCAGATGTGAGTGCTTTACAAAAAGCTATTAGTGCTGGAATTAAAGATAATGCAGCAACATATGCAGTTACTGAGAATGTTATTGCAAATAAAATGACCGTAGGACAGGCAACTACACTTACGGATCCAAGTGTTAAAGACTATGCTAGTGCAAATGCTACAATTGACGCAGTACAGAAAGCTATCAACTCTGTATCTTCCCAGAGATCTGCACTTGGTGCTTTACAGAACAGATTAGAGCATACGGTAGCTAACTTGGACAATGTATCTGAGAATACATCTTCTGCTGAATCACGTATCCGTGATACAGATATGGCTGATGAGATGGTAGAGTACAGCAAGAATAACATTCTTGCACAGGCTGGACAGTCTATGCTTGCGCAGGCTAATCAGTCTACTCAGGGTGTACTTTCTCTGTTACAGTAATCTGAAATACAATAAGACTACAAAGCGAATAAAAGAGTTGGCATTGCCAACTCTTTTATTTTAATAAATTTAGGAGCTGTGGTAAATGCGTCAGAAATGGATATTTCTTTACAATACGTTAAAAAAAATACAAGAGAATTTTCTGGATTATAAAAAAAGAAAAGATTTACTGCCAATAAGAGAACAACTGAATACGATACAAGAGTTTACATTATGGTTTATACAGGAAAATCCATTAAAGCTCGAGGAATCATTGTTTGCGCAGAAAAAAGACGAACTTTTAGATATTTTGAAGGATATTGTTACAGCAATTGAGGAAAATGATTATGTTCTTATGAATGATGCCATTACCTATGGAATAATGGAATATCTGAATGGATGCCTGTCAGAAATATCGGAGGAAGAATAAATGACAATATATGAGAAAAATATACAGACATTATCCAGATATTATCCGGAGATGGATTATAATATTGATAAAGCAAAGCATGAGTTAAAAGAAAATTATACAATTATTGAAGAGAAATCAAACGATGGATTGCCTGTTTTAAAGGTAAAAAAGGATGGTCATTGCTGTTATCTTGGAGGAAAACGCAATGCACAGAAACCACCAGAAGAGTGGCTGGAAGCACAAGGGGATTTATGTGATGGATATACGTATATAATGCTTGGAATAGGAAATATAGGTTATTTACGAGAATTAATTGAACATGTTGATTTCAGACTCAATATTATTATATATGAACCTTCTATCCAAATTTTTTTGAAGTCATTAGAATGGATAGATTTAGAGAAGGGTATGAAAAAGCATCTCATTATCTTCTGGGTAGAAGGCATAGGGCTGATGACGTTAGATAGGATAGGTAGTATCTTGGATAAAGTGATGAGGTTAGAAAATTTAAATAAGGTACAATTATTTATCTTACCCAATTATGATATCCTTTTTGAAAAAAAATGTGAAAGCTTAGTAAAAAAATGTGAAGATACAGCACTCGAAAACAGAGTAAATTACAATACAGCGGTTTTCTTTTCAAATATAGATTCTATAAATGTAATGAAAAATGCTAAATATTTGTGTACTGCATATAAAACAATACAGTTATATAAGACAATTCCGTTCGACACAACAGGAATCGTTGTAGCGGCAGGACCATCATTAAATAAAAACATCAAAGAATTAAAAAATGCAAAAGGAAAATCTTTTATTATCGCAGTGGATACGGCAATAAAACCGCTTTTGAGAGCAGGAATTATACCAGATATGTATTTTATAGTAGATGCATTAAAACCAACCGGACTAGTGCAAATAGAGGGAGCAGAAAAGATACCGATCGTAACAACATTAAATGCCGCACCAGAAATTTTGAAGTTTCATATTGGAAAGAAGTTTTTTTATGATGAAGGTTATCGTTTTGCAGAAAAAATCATTATGAAAAGCGGATTGCGATGGGGAGATGTTGCAACAGGAGGATCTGTTGCAACGAATGTGTTTTCATTACTTTATAAAATTGGGTTAAAAACGATTATATTAGTAGGGCAGGATTTGGCGTTAACGGGAAATAAAAGTCATGCAGATGGTACATTTGAGGAAAAAATGCCAGAAGTCGATACAACAAATTACAAATGGGTGGAAGGTAATTATGAAGAAAAAGTACCTACAAGAGTTGATTTTTATACATTTTTGACTTGGTATGAGAAAACAATAAGCGAGTGTAAAGAATATGTCAAAGATTTTCGTGTGATAAATGCAACAGAGGGGGGAGCTAAAATCGAAGGCACAGAAATCATGACGTTAAGAGAGGCAATTGCGGAAACATGCACCAAGGAGGTTGATATTGCATCCTGTTTAGACAACATTCAGCCGATGCTGAATGAATGCAACAGAACATGGGCAATTGAATATCTGTTAAGTATTCCGAAACAGTTTGAGACATTAAAGAAGGAAACACAAAAATTACATAAATGTTATTGCAATCTGGAACGTCTTTGTAAAACAAAACACGTGGATTCACAGCAGTATTTAAAATTGTTAAAGAAGATAAAAAATCTCATTACTAAAATTGAAAGTGAAGATACATATCAGCTTGTAACGATGACAATGCCATCTGCCACAAAAATACTAAGGGATGAAGAATTTGTACAACTTGACACATTGCAGGAGGAGGGCAAAGAACTTGCCAGAAAAGGAAAATTATATACGAATTTAGTTGCCGAAGGTGCTGAACTGCTCAAGGGGGAAGCCGAAAAGATATTTGCAGAGTTAAAAAATGCCTAGCCAATAATGTTGAAAATTTGTTGAAAGATAGTCTCATAGCTATGGTTTTTTACTACTTTCTGATAACCGGATTCTGCAATGGAAGTTCGTTCTTTTTCGTGAGTTAAATAGTAATCAATTTTCTGCAGCATATCATCATTGCTTTCGAAATAAACAAAATCTTCTCCGGCAACGAAATGTTTAAAAAAATCTGATTGAAAATTTGTGAGTAGAAAACCGCCACAGGACATGATTTCCATGCAGCGAAGCGGAATTCCACTCTTGATGCTGCGAAGCGTTATATTTAAATTTATTTTGCTGTCATGAAAAATGTAGGGTGTTTCTGCAAGATAATCAGCGGCTCCCATATTAGATGCATTGGGAATAACATAGTTTTTATTCGGTGTAAATATTTTTAGTGGAAAATGTGAAGCAACATCAGTAAGAATGTTGATTCGCTCCATAGAAGTTAATTTGCGGCAAAGGTAATAGTCAGAAAAGATGAAACTAAGAGACTCAACACCATCTGGATTTTTTTGATAATGAGCTGCATTTTGCAATTCTGCGGTAATAGGTGGGGTAAGGCATTCCTCAAGAAAATTATAACCATACACATGAGATTGAGCCTGCATGATAGCGTCCAAGTATCCTTTAGTGTATGAAGAAATACCTTGTAAGGAATCATAAAGGTTATGATTTTCATTATATAAGGAACCTACAAAGGAAACGTCTGCTGATAAGCGGGCAGAATCATAGGGTTTTTGCAGGAGTGAATGGATGCGGTTAGCATTTACCGGAAGCGGCATATAGTAAAATGTAGATACCCCTTCTTTTTGAAATTGTGTTACCAGAGAACTGTCAAATAAAAAAATATAATTAGTAGGGTATGTGACAGTATAAGAATATAATTTAACTTGTGGACTGTCATAGACAAAAGAAACGTATTTTATGTTACATTTGTAACAGGCAGTAGCCATTAGTGGAAAAAAATTATAGGAAAAGCAAAAATCAAACTGCTGATTTTCTAATACAGAATATAATGCAGCCAAAAAGGAGTCGCTTTTCCGAAGTTCATAGTCAGCGTGCGAAAATAGAGTGACAGAATCATGCCGTTCACTAAAAAAATTCAAGAAGTCTGTGCGACCAAAGCATGGCCAGTCAAGAAATAAAATATTCATAAAATCGCATCCTTTCTATCATAGATAGAATTTATTATATCATAGAATGTTATTTTTTCTACACTTTCTAGTAAGGAAAATAGAAAGAAAATTAAAATGTGAAGAGGTAATCCAATGAATGGTAAGATAGAACAATTGATTATAAGCGAACAATATGAGGAAGCATGGTTTGCAATAGCTGCATATGAAAAAAATTGTCCGCAGGATTCAGATATTGATACTTATAAATTTATTTGCTTAAGCAATGCGGATGAACCGCAGATGGCACTACAATATGCGTATGCGGCAATGCAAAAGCAGCCTTATGTTGCGGATGTACATTATAATTGTGCATATGCATACCAATTGTGCGGACAATATTTTCAGGCATATGAACAGTATGCGATTGCAAAGGAATTGGCATTAGGTGGAAATCAGCTAACTGTGAGCCTGGAGAAAATTGAGTCAGCCATGCAGCAAGTGTTAAATGCTGTTATGGCAGCAACCACAGCTGGGGATGTAGATAACATTGAGTCAGATAAAATATGGATTGGGTATATTGCTAATATGGATAGAATCAGTTGGGGGGTGAGAAAGCAAATCTTCCATGATGGCACCAATATGGTGGCACAGAAATACAATGATTATTATGACTTACCTGAATTATATGTTGGCATTACTGGAATGCAGAGCGCATACGATTTGACTGAAAGAAGATTGCATATGGATACAATAATGGAAGAAGCGGACATTCAAAGAACATATGCAGAAGGATGTAGTGTTACTATTGAGTCAGAAACAGAATGTTTTGTTCCGTTAATTATGGATGGACCGGGACGATTATGCGTGCAGACAGAAAAAAAACGGGCAGAAATAGAATATAATTCTCCGTTACAGTATATTAATTACCGAGTTCCAAAAGGAAAAGTATTGATTTCTTCTGAAGATAGAGAGTTCCGGCTTGGCGAAGTGGTTCCAATTATTCATGATAGAAAAAGAAAACCTTTGATTTTGAATATTTTTGTTGATGGATTATCGCAAACTGTTTTAGAAAATCATATGGAAATGTTAATGCCAAATACATATCGTTTTTTTAGGGAAGGAATGATATGTACAAATGCACATACAGCTGGAGACTGGACATTTCCGTCTATTGCTTCCATTGTAACTGGACAGACGATGGCAAATCATAAGATGCTTCATTCAAAGTTATTGAGAAAAATAGATGCTGAGACACCAATTCTTTTTGAATATTTTAAAAACGCTGGTTATAATACCACAAAAATAGGGGGGAATTGGAGAATTGCGCCAAATTATGGGTATGCAAGAGGAATGAATCGTGTGCATTATCAGCATATGTATGAAGGATTTCCGATAGAGAAGGTAGTCTCAGAAGTTGAAGAGCAAATTCATACAATGCGAGAGACAGATCAGTTTATATGGATGGAAATCGGAGAATTACATTTAATAGCAGATGAATATAATGTTGCACCTCTTCAGGAGCAATTTATGATATGGGAAAATGATAACACAAAGGGAAAAATTAACTCTGTTAAGCAGGAATACGATGAGACAAAAAGAAAGTATTATTTAAAACAGATTGAATATGTGGATCGAAAATTAGCTGGATTATATCAATATATTGAAAATAATTATGAAGAAAATGAAATTGTAATCACTTTATTTGCAGATCATGGGCAGGGTTATTTAGTTCGCCCGGAAGAGGAATTTTTGTGCGATGAAAGAACGAAGATTGCATTTATGACCAAAGGCGGCGGGGTAAGTGGAAAAACAGAGGAATTAATCTCAGCATGTGATTATACACCAATTATATGTAAACTGGCAGGAATAGAATATAATTACGAGAATACAGATGCCTCACTGCCTGTAGTGTATGGGGGTGAAAAAGAAAGAGAGTTTACTGTAACAGAAAGCATACATGTAGGAGATCCGTATCAGATCTTGCTTAATGGAAGAGATTTTACTTTTTATCTGAAGGGAATAGAAAAAGTTACATCAGAATGTAGAGTTCCACTCGATACATATGAAGTGAAATTATCAGATAAAAATGGCAATATACTTCATGATAAAGACAAAATAAATTATTACACCAAATGGTGTTTAGATCATATAGGTTCGTGCAGAATATATAATAATTAACATGAGGAGCAATGCGTAATGGGAAAAGGTACATTATATTGGATCACAGGCTTATCTGGAGCTGGAAAAACAACAATTGGAAATGCGCTATATTATGAACTAAAGAAAAAGCAGGATAACCTCATTATTTTAGATGGAGATATTTTAAAAAAATTAGTCGGTAATTCGTTGGGATATTCACAGAGCGATCGTAAGAAACGTGCCTATTATTATTCTAATCTGTGCAAAACATTAACCGATCAAGGCATATCAGTGGTTATCTGTACAATCGCCATGTATGATGAAGTCAGAGATTGGAATAGAGCCAATATAGAAAAATATGTTGAAATTTTTTTGAACGTTAACAAAGATATATTGATGAAACGGGATCGCAAAGGATTATATTCTGGACAATCGGCAGGAAAAATAGAGAATGTTGCAGGAATGGATCAGGATGTGGAATTTCCAAAAAATCCGGACATTATTATTGAAAATGATGGAACTATTACAATTTCAGATTGTGTGAATAAAATCATGGAATATAAAGTGAACGTGAAGGACACATTTGATAGGGATGTAAATTATTGGAATCAATATTATCTAAGGAAAGAAAAAGAGATACAGGAACCAAGCGATTTTGCAAAATTTGTTTTGCCATATATGGAAACACACAAAAAAATTATGGATATTGGTTGCGGAAATGGTAGAGACAGTATCTATTTTTCACAAAATGGATTAGAAGTTACAGGGGTAGATGCATCAGAAGAGGCTATATCTCATCTAAATCAATACAATATGAAAAACAGTATGTTCGTATGTGATGATTTTGTAACATGTAAAGCATTATATCAGGTTCAGTATGATTATTTCTATAGTAGATGGACAATTCATGCAGTATCTGAAAAACAGGAATGGGAACTATTAAAAAATGTATCATCGGCAATCAAGAAAAAAGGATTATTTTTTATTGAAGCCAGAAGTATTAAAGATGATTTGTTTGGAAAAGGGTCAAAAATTGCAAAAAATACGTATTCATATAATGACCATTTCAGACGTTTTATTGTAAAGAAGGAACTCGAGGAAAAGTTGGAGAAACTAGAGTTCGAAATAATTTATGAAAAAGAAGATAAAGGTCTTTCGAAGACGACAGTATCCGATCCAGTTTTAATTCGAATAATTGCAAGAAAAAGATGATGAAGACACAGATTTTTGTTATGACTCACAAAAAATTTAATCCTCCTAATAATCCGATATATATACCGCTTCAAGTAGGAGCTGCTTTGAATCCTGATTTGGGATATATGAGAGATGATGTTGGAGATTCTATATCAGCGTTGAATCCCTATTATGGAGAACTCACAGGAATGTATTGGTTATGGAAAAACTATCATGATGCAGATTTGATAGGAATATGCCATTATAGGCGTTTCTTTTTTAATGAAAGAGGGAAACTTATGACGCAGGAAGAATATGAAACGGCATTGCAGGATGTAGATGTGATGGTTTCAAATTGCATACATGCACCAACATCTTATTTGGAATATTTTGGAAATTCTCATAATGTTAAGGATATGCTTCTTGCAGGAGATATAATCAAGATACTTTTTCCTGAGGACACACAGGCATTTGAAGAAGTAATGCATCAAGAGAAGTATTATTTTGGAAATTTATGTGTTATGAGAAAGAGTTTGTTTGATGCATACTGTGATTGGCTTTTTACAATTTTTTTTGAAATGGAAAAATATATAGATGTAAGCAGTTATGATGATTATCATAAAAGGATATTTGGGTTTCTATCAGAGGAACTCTTGATGGTTTACATAACATCTAAGAAATTAAAAATCAAAGAAGGACATGTTGGCATTACAGCAGAGAAAGCGGAAACGGTTGAATTTAAGCTTGCAATGGTACAATTAGTCAGAACCGGACAATTTACGGAAGCAAGAAAGCTGTTTTATGATTTCCTAAAATTAAGACCTGATGTACAATTAGAATTATCAGATATAAAAAATGAAATACCGGATATTGAGCTAATTCTTTTTATTTTAGAAAAGGAAAAAGAAGAGAGAATTAATGGAATGTACAAAGTGTCACACGAACTGCCAGAACTAATTATACATTTCAGAAAAACAAAAACAATATTAACAAATTATAAAAAGGAAGGAAGTCTAAATGATTTGGCAAAACAATATTTGACTTGCAATTATGTATCGGATGTTATGAAAAATATAATTTTACTGAATATGGATTAATGTAGAGCAGAAGAAAGATGAGTAATAAAGATAAAATAATAACAGAACTTTTAGAAAAAACGCAACAAATGCAGGAACATATGGAATGGCAGGAAAAAACCATTCAGATTCTGTTAAAGTCAAATAAACAAATAATAGATTGGGTTGATGATATTGTCAAAGATCAAGAGCATTTTAGGGAAAACTATTTTTTTGAGATTTCTGACCCGAGGTTGAAGGAAGAAGTAACAGAATATTGGTATCCGGATATTGCATCAGTAGAAGAAACTTTGAATGAGATTATTAATCATGGAAAGTCTATTGCAAGATTTGGAGATGGCGAATTTGCCACAATTTATGGGCGGGTACGTCACAAGTTTCAAACGGAACAGGATGACAGGCTTGCTGCACGGCTGTTGGACGTCCTTGCGTCGGAAGATGACCGCTTAATGGTTGCAATTGCAGATAATTATGGTAATCTGGAACGCTATAGTGAACAGGCAAAAAGGGAGATTCGTTTTTATTTGACAAGACAGGTCAGAAAAGAGCATTTACAGATATTGAAAAGAGATAGAAAATATTATAATGCATATGTTACAAGACCATATGTTATGTATAATGATTCAAAAACGGATTGCTCACAAAACAGATTTGAAAATTTAAAAAAAATCTGGGCAGATAGAACATGTGTATTTATAGAGGGAAAATATACAGCACTTGGAGTAGGAAATGATTTGTTTTCAGGGGCAGAGTCTATACAGAGAATCATTGGTCCGGCAGAAAATGCTTTTCACGCATACGATAAAATATTAGAATGCTGCAAGGATCAAGCGAAAGATAAATTATTTTTATTGGCACTTGGTCCAACAGCTACAGTATTAGCATATGATTTGTGTAAGATGGGATATCAGGCGGTAGATATTGGTCATATAGATTTGGAATATGAGTGGTTTTTAAAAGGACAGGGATGCCGGACTGAAATTGTTGGTAAATATAATAATGAACTGGCAGGGGGAGATAAACCAGTAGAAATTAAGGATAAACAATATCAGTCACAAATTATAGCAGATTTTTCATAAAAGGATAGGCACTTTATATGAATATTTTATTTTATCGGTACAACAGTATATGCGAACCGGATATGATTGAGGTATTAGGAAGATATTCAAATAGCATCGACGAAATAACAATTGAAATGGATGATAAAAACATTTCATCTAAGGAATGCCTTTGTGCATTAAGTAGTGCGTTACAACAAAAAAAATATGATTTTGTTTTTAGTATAAATTTCTTTCCTGTCATTTCGGAGGTTTGTAATATATTTAAAATACGGTATGTTTGTTGGATTGTTGATAGTCCGGTTATGGAATTATATTCCCACTCGATTCGAAACTCATGTAATAGAATCTTTCTTTTTGACTATGCATTATATGAGGAGTTTTATCAGGAAAATCCAGCATGTATTTACTATTTGCCTTTAGGATCAAATTATCACCGGATAGATAACCTTATAGGTACAATTACAAAAGAAGACAAAACTAGATTTTCAGCAGATATTTCTTTTGTGGGCTCACTTTACACGGAGAAATGTCCATACAATCATTTGAAAGAAGACGGCTCTTATTTAAAGGGATATTTGGATGGATTGATTGAGGCACAGTTAAAAGTATATGGATATAATTTTCTGGAGGAATGTCTGACAGATCAGATTGTCGCTGACTTTAAGAATAAGATACCATTTTATCAGTTCCCGGAGAAATCGAATCATAATGATAAGGCGGCAATGGCGCATTTGTATCTTGGAAATAAAGTGACGGAACAGGAGCGGCTGCGTTTGCTTGGTTTAGTCTCAACGTATTTTAAACTTGATTTGTATACAGGGAGTGATACAACATCATTACCTAATGTAAATGCGAGAGGATTGGCAAAATCAATGACGGAAATGCCAAAAATCTTCCATCTATCAAAAATTAATTTGAATTTTACATCAAAACCTATTAGAAGTGGGTTGCCATTGCGTATATGGGATATTATGAGTGCAGGTGGTTTTGTATTAACTAATTTCCAGATAGAAATCCCGGAATATTTTGAAATCGGAAAAGAGATAGAAACATTTTCAAGTCAAGAAGAACTATTGGATAAGATCACATATTACCTTGAACATGAGGAAGAGCGAAAACAGATTGCATCTAATGGTTATGAACGAGCCAAGAGGGAGTATTCATTAGATACAAGAATTGGGCAAATGCTTGATAGCATATAAAAATATATAATTGAATCGAAGGAACTAATTACGATAAATTATAAAAAAAGGGAGATAAACTATGTTTGAATATGATAAGATTTGCGAATTTGAAAAGCCATACATAATTGCAGAAATAGGTTCAAATCACAACGGAGATATGAATTTGGCAAAAAAAATGATTGATGAGGCAAAAAGATGCGGTGCAGATTGTGTTAAGTTCCAGTCATGGTCTAAGGATACGATTTTTTCTGAAAAAGTATATCAAGATAATTATTTTCTGAAAGATGACTATCGGAATCGTACGGATTATACATTAAAGGAAATTGTAGATGAGTATAGCATTAATAGGGAGGATCATTATTTACTAAATGAGTATTGCAAAAAAGTGGGGATAGATTTTAATTCAACACCGTTTTCTAAGTCAGAAGTAGATTTGCTTGTAGATGAGTTAGATGTACCATTTATTAAAATTGCATCTATGGATTTAAATAATATACCATTTCTTACATATGTGGCAGGAAGAGGGAAACCTGTTGTAATTAGTACTGGCTTGTGTGGATTGGCAGATGTTAGTGATGCTGTTGAGTGTCTTCAAAAAAATGGTTGTCAAAAAATTATTCTACTCCACTGTGTATCTATTTATCCTCCTGCAGACGACATGGTCAATCTTAATAATATAGATATGCTTCGGAATACTTTTGGATGTAAAGTTGGTTATTCTGACCATACCATAGGAACGGTGGCACCACTGTTGGCTATGGCGAAGGGAGTATGTATTATTGAAAAACATTTTACTCTGGATAAAAGTATGGTTGGGTGGGATCATAAAGTATCTGCAAATCCGGAAGAATTAAAGGTTATTTGCAATGCTGCAAAAGTTGGATATAAGATGCTTGGAAGTTATCAAAAAATTGTGAATGAGGATGAGGAGAGACGCAACGCATTTAAGAGGAGTATTGTAGCTGCACGCAAAATCAAATGTGGAGAGATTATAACTGAGGATGATATTGATTTCAAGCGCCCAGGTACAGGAATAGAGCCGAAATATTATTCATTTATTGTAGGAAGAAGAGCAACGAGAGATATTCAAAAAGACTGTATTTTGAGTAGAGAAGATTTTTGACTAGACTGGAGAAAGCAATGAAGACAGCGGTAGGAAGTGTTATCTTTGAAGGTGCAGAGAAATATTTGAGAGATTTTTTTTTGTCATTAGAGATGCAAACTGATCAGGATTTTTCTATTATTATAATAAATGACAATATTTCATCAGAACATCTCGACCAGATAATTAGACAGGTATCACCCAATATTAAAGAAAGACTGAGTATTGTTGATAGAACTCAAAGTAAACTAAATCCAGCAACGCTCAGGGTAGAATTGCTTCGGGAAGCTTTCTATAAGGATATAGATTTATTGATTATGTTGGATTGTGATGACAAGGCATCAAGCAACAGAGTGTGCTGTGTAAAAGAGCAGTTAGATCCTGCATATACATTTTTTTATAATGAATTATTAGATTTTAATGGTAATTCAATTATGAAAGAGCTTCCCGATTATACGCTGAATTATAGAGATATTGGACAAAGTAATTATCTTGGAATATCTAATGGAGCAATTTTTCTGAAGGGGATATCTCAGGCGTTTATCGAATCATTAGGGGAAGTTGAAACCAGAATTTTTGACTGGTATCTATATTCACGGCTATTACTGAATGAAAAAAAAGGAAAAAAGATTAATGGGTGTTATACTTATTATAGAATATATGAAGCTAATTTAGCCGGAAAATGTGAATGGAGCAGACAGGCAGTAAAAAAAGAAATTGAAATAAAAAGAGAACATTACAGACTTCTGACCCCATATGATAATTATTATAAAAACTTGTTGCAAGTTTATAGCAGTACTTGTACAGAGCAATTTACAGAGCAATTTGCAGACCAAGAGATGACAGGATATTGGTGGAGTCTGACAAATATTCAATTAGAGGAGGAACGATAAAAAATGATAGCATTGATACCTGCCCGTGGAGGATCAAAGGGATTACCGGGGAAAAATATAAAGAGTCTGTGCGGAAAACCACTAATTGCATACACAATTCAGGCGGCTTTAAATGCAAGTGGAATAAATCAAGTAGTTGTGACAACGGATAGTGAGGAGATTGCAGAAATTTCTAGACAATATGGAGCAGAAGTACCTTTTTTACGTCCAAAGGAGCTTGCCGAAGATACTTCAAGTGCTGTTGATGTATATTTGCATGCAATTGATTTTTTACAGAAAAAAACTGGTAAAGAAATTCAAAAATTTATGGTTCTTCTTCCAACAGCTCCGCTGAGAGAAGCGAAAGATATAGAGCAGGCAATAAGGTATTTTTTTGCAAAGAAAGCAGAAACATTAATTTCAATGAAAGAAGCTGAAATCCCTATTAGTTGGTATTATGGTATGGATGAGCAGGGGCGAATTAAGAATATGGGATTTGATGAACAAAATGCAGTTGAAAATCGGCAGTCAAATAGGACATATTATATTCCAAATGGTGCAATTTATATATTGGATACCAAGTTATTAAGAGAAAGGCATACCTACTATTCAGATAACACGGTAGCATATTTAATGTCACAAGAGAAATCAGTGGATATTGATTGTGAATTTGATTTTAAAATGGCAGAGCTACTTCTTTCGCAGAATTAAGTTAATAGTGAGAAAATAACAGTTAAATTATTATGATGGTAAAAGTGCATAGATTAAATAATTATATCGAAGCTCGATAGCTTTGCTAGAATGAGGATCAAAGCAAATATAGTTGATGTGAAGTTTAGGCTATCATGGATTGATGGGATGAGAACATGGAGGTTTATCTATGGACGTAGAGCAGTTAATGACATTTCTGATTTCTCCAGAGCGTACAATTGTAGAAGCAATGGAGAAGATTGATGAAAATGGACGCAGGATTCTTTTTATTACCAATACAGATAGAAAATTAATAGGGGCGATCACTGATGGAGATATCCGTCGCTGGCTGATTAAGACAGGAAATCTGCAGGAACAGATAAGCCGTCTTATGAATCGCAATCCTAAGTCGGTGTATAGAAGGGAAGTGGCGTCTGCGCAGGATGTGATGAGACGATATTCGATCACGGCATT
>OOBI01000847.1_pt1 | contig 21160 bp, 18 predicted proteins | sample 1671081 | NCBI WGS metagenome assembly OOBI01 (sample SAMN06348120, study PRJEB24527) | human gut metagenome | biome: human gut; feature: ankylosing spondylitis patient; material: feces | host: Homo sapiens | place: China | collected 2015-10 | reverse complement strand
CGGTGCATCTATTTTTGTCAGTATTGTAATTTGTATTTTGATTTTTGGAAGCGAACTTCAAGATGAAATTAAAAATATTCAATATTTGGAACAAAAAGTTAAGAAAATAGGAAGTGGAGAATTGGGCGAAAAAGTTTCAATTGACGGTCAGGATGAAATCTGCCAGCTTGCTGTTGGGATTGATACTATGAGAAATCAGCTATTAGAACAAAAGAAAACACAGGAGAAAATGAAAGAAGCTCAGGATGCACTGGTTCTGGGAATGGCACATGATATGAGAACTCCTCTTACGGGTCTATTTTCTTATCTTGAAATTATTAAAAAAATGGAAAAAGAAGGAAAACCTGCGGGAGAATATGCCTCCAAAGCATTTGATAAGGCGGAACAGTTACGCTCTGTTTCTGACCAGCTATTTGAATATTTTCTTGTAAGTAATGAAACAAATATGGAATTGGAAGAACCAGAAATAGCAAAAAGTGCGTTTGAAGATTATTTATCAGAATTTTGTGCATTTCTTGAGTGTAATAATTTTAAAATAGACGTTGAAGATGTTTACTGGCATCCGGTTAAAGTTCGGATTAATACAAATTATTTTGGTAGAATTATGAATAACTTAATATCAAATGTAGAAAAATATGCGATGAGGGATAAGCCGGTTTACTTGAAAATAATTTACACTCCTGCACATATAGGGCTTGAATTTCAAAATGAGATTGTTAAACCGAATCCCTATGTAAAAGGAACAGGCATTGGTCTAAAGAATATTGATCTCATGATGAAACAAATGAATGGATATGCAGAAGCAAGAATTTCAGAAAATACCTATCGGATGAGATTATGTTTTCCGGTAGTTAAAAAATAGTAGTTGACTTTTTATCTGAATTGTGATATAAATAATTTCAGTCATAGTGTGTTACTGAGTAAGCAGGCATTAACTGTGCATAAATATTTTTTTGAGATATTTGTGTAGGGTTAGTGCCTTTTTTTATTCCATAAAAAGCTTTGTGGAAAACAGCCGGCTAAAAAAGACTTACCTATATAAAAACTCAAAAGCGGATATACTAAAAAAAAGAAAAGAGGAGAAAATTATGAAAGACAAGATTTTTGGGATTTTGCAGAGAGTTGGACGTTCTTTTATGCTTCCAATCGCAATCCTTCCGGTAGCCGGTCTGTTACTGGGACTTGGTGGTTCTTTTACAAATGAGACCATGTTGAAAGCATATGGCTTATTAAATGTAATGGGACCTGGCACCATAATCAATCAGGTTTTACAGATTATGAATGCCGCAGGAAATATTATTTTTACGAACCTTCCGATTATATTTGCAATGGGAGTTGCAATCGGAATGGCAAAGAAAGAAAAAGAAGTTGCCGCACTTTCAGCGGTAATCGCATTTTTTATCATGCATGCATCTATTGGAGCATTAATTGATATTAATGGCGGAGCAGAATCTATGCTTTCCGGTGCAACTACAGATGTATGTGGAATCACTTCCTTACAGATGGGTGTATTTGGAGGTATTATTGTCGGACTTGGTGTTGCAGCGCTTCACAATCGTTTTTATAAAATTGAGCTGCCTCAGGTATTATCCTTCTTTGGAGGAACCAGATTTGTGCCGATTATTTCAGGTCTTGTCTATGTAGTGGTTGGTATTGCAATGTTTTTCGTATGGCCGACCATTCAGGCCGGAATTTACGCCGTTGGAGATTTAGTACTTCGTTCCGGTTATGCCGGTACCTGGGTCTATGGATTTATGGAACGTCTCTTAATTCCATTTGGTCTTCATCATGTATTTTATCTTCCGTTCTGGCAGACAGCAGTTGGTGGCACCTTAGAAGTAGGCGGACAGATGATAGAAGGTGCACAGAATATCTTCTTTGCACAGTTATCTGATCCGAGTGTAAAACATTTTGCGGTATCTGCTACAAGATTTATGTCAGGTAAGTTCCCACTTATGATTTTTGGTCTTCCGGGAGCTGCATTTGCCATGTATCGTACTGCAAAACCGGAAAAAAGAAAAGCGGTAGAAGGTCTGCTTTTATCTGCAGCTTTAACTTCTATGCTGACAGGTATTACAGAGCCACTTGAGTTTACATTCTTGTTCGTAGCACCATTATTATACGGAGTTCACTGTGTATTTGCCGGACTTGCTTATATGCTGATGCATATCTTAAAAGTCGGAGTAGGAATGACATTCTCCGGTGGATTTATTGATTTATTCTTATTTGGTATTTTACAGGGAAATAAAAAGACAAACTGGATTTGGATTGTAGTTGTCGGAGTGGTATACTTCATTGTTTATTATGTGCTGTTCAGTTTCCTGATTAAAAAATTAGATTTAAAAACTCCGGGTAGAGATGATGCAGAAGAAGTAAAACTCTACACAAGAGCAGATGTCAATGCCAGAAAAGAAGGAGAAAAAAGTGCATCTGCAGAGGACCAGGTTTCCGAAGGAATCTTAAGAGGTCTTGGTGGTAAGAAAAATATTTCTGACGTAGATTGCTGTGCAACCAGACTTCGTTGTACCGTGCTTAAATCAGAGCTGGTAAATGATGCAATCTTAAAAGCAACGGGAGCATCCGGTGTGGTTCATAAAGGAAATGGTGTGCAGATTATCTACGGACCAAAAGTTACTGTAATTAAATCAAACTTTGAAGATTATCTGGAGACAGCTCCGGATGAAGAACTTCATACAATGGAAGAAGAAACTACAACTTCCAAGAATGAGAAAACAGACGAAGAAAAACAGTCTGGAAAAGTAAAAGAAACAATTATTGTTTCCAGTCCGATTACCGGAATTGCAGATGACCTGGCAAATGCTCCGGATGATGCATTCGCAGGAAAAATGATGGGAGACGGAGCGGTGGTAACACCGACAAATCCTGTAGTTGTTGCTCCGGAAGATGGAGAAATTGCTTTTGTTTTTGATACAAAGCATGCAATTGGATTTATGAGTGACAGCGGACTTTCCATGTTGTTGCATATCGGAATTGATACCGTAAAACTGGATGGAAAAGGATTTACCTGCTTTGTAGAAAATGGACAGAAAGTGAAGAAAGGTGATAAATTGCTGGAACTTGATCTGGAGTATCTTAAAGCCAATGCGCCTTCTTTATGTTCTCCGATTTTGTGTACAGAATTAGAGGATAATCAGAAAGTCAGATTGCTTGCAAGCGGAGAAATCAAAGCGGGAGCACCGTTATATGCAATTGATATTTATGAAGCATAAAAAAATAAGAAAATAAAAAATAAAAGGAGAAATTATCATGAAAGAATTTACTTACACAATTAAAGATGAACAGGGAATTCACGCAAGACCGGCAAGTATTCTTGCAAAAGAGGCAAAGAAATATGAAAGTTCCATTACAATCAGCAAAGGGGAAAAAACAGTGGATGTGACAAGACTGATGGCAGTTATGGGACTTTGTGTAAAATGCGGACAGGATGTTCGAGTAGAAATTGATGGTGCTGACGAAGAGGCAGCATTTGAAGGAATGAAAGCATTTTTCGAAGAAAACTTATAAAAATATTTTTCAAGGAAAATCTATAAAAAAATGGCGGTCAGATTTTTATCTGGCCGTTTTTAAGAGAGGAAATGAAAATGGAACGTGAATATAGAGGAAAGTCCGTGTATAGAGGTCTGACAATCGGACCGATTGCGGTATTAAAAAAGAATGATGTTCAGGTAAAACGTGAAAAAATCGAGGATGCTAAGCTGGAAATAGAACGGGTAAAACAGGCAGTTGCAGATTCCCAGGCACAGTTACAACATTTATATGATAAAGCAGTAAAAGAAGTCGGAGAAGCAAGTGCAGCAATTTTTGAAGTGCATCAGATGATGTTGGAAGACGAAGATTATCAGGATGCAATTCAGAATATGATACAGACAGAGCTGGTAAACGCAGAGTATGCGGTTGCAGTGACCGGTGATAATTTTGCGGAAATTTTTGCAAGCATGGATGATGAATACATGCAGGCAAGATCGGCAGATGTAAAAGATATTTCGAATCGTCTGGTTCAAAATTTAAGAGGAGATGTTTCTGTTGATTTAAGTGAAATGGAGCCATCCATCATTGTTGCAGATGACCTTTCTCCAAGTGAGACTGTGCAGATGGATAAGGAAAAAATTCTGGGCTTTGTGACTGTTCATGGTTCTACGAATTCCCATACGGCAATTCTTGCAAGAATGATGAATATTCCGGCATTGATTGGTGTTCCAGTTGATTTAGAAGAGTTAAAAACCGGAATGGAGGCAGTAGTAGATGGATTTGAAGGACTTTTTACCGTTGAACCTGGAAAAGAAGTAAAACAACAAACAGAAGCAAAAATGCGTGAAGAAGCAGAAAAATTAAAACTGCTGCAGGAATTAAAAGGAAAAGAAACCGTAACAGCAGACGGCAAGAAAGTGCATCTTTATGCCAATATCGGAAGTGTAGGCGATATTGCCGGTGTACTGGAAAATGATGCCGAAGGAATCGGTTTATTCAGAAGCGAGTTCTTATATCTTGGAAAAACAGATTTTCCAACAGAAGAAGAACAGTTTAATGCCTATAAGCAGGCATTGCAGCTGATGGCAGGAAAAAAGGTCATTATCCGTACCCTTGATATTGGGGCAGATAAACAGGTAGATTATTTTAATCTTGGAAAAGAAGAAAATCCGGCACTTGGATATCGTGCGATCCGTATCTGTTTAAAACAGCCGGAGATTTTCAAGACCCAGCTTCGTGCACTGCTGCGTGCAGCAGTTTATGGCAATCTGTCTGTTATGTATCCAATGATTACTTCTACAGAAGAAGTAGAGCAGATTTTTGCGATTGTGGAAGAAGTAAAACAGGAACTGGATGCCGCAGAAATTCCGTATAAAGTACCGGAACAGGGAGTAATGATTGAAACTCCGGCGGCAGTTATGATTAGTGAAGACCTGGCACAGATGGTAGATTTCTTCAGTATTGGTACGAATGATTTGACTCAGTATACGCTGGCTATTGACCGTCAGAACGAGAAATTGGATGATTTCTATAATGCGCATCATAAGGCAATCCTTATGATGATTCGAATGGTAGTGGAAAACGCTCATAAATATGGAAAATGGGCTGGAATCTGTGGAGAGTTAGGTGCAGATTTGGAACTTACCGATGAATTTATGAAGATGGGAGTGGATGAACTCTCTGTTGCTCCGGGTATGATTTTGAAACTGAGAAAAAGAATTTGTGAGTTCTCAAAAAACTGAAATTTCAGTGGGAAAATGACAGGAAATATGCTAAAGTAGAGATAGAAAGTTGGGGTCAAAAAGGCTTTAGAAAAAAACGGGGGAATCCTGGGAAAAGGTGGGAAAACGGTGTATCGTATTTGCAAAGTTTTAAATCATAATGGGGTGATTGCGCTTGATATGAAGGATAATAAAGAATATGTGTTGCTCGGAAAAGGAGTCGGGTTCGGAAAAAAAGTAGGAGAGCGACTGGAACAACCGGAAGAGTGTACCGTTTATTCTTTACAGGAAACTTCATCAAGAGGCGCAGCTTCTGAACTGGCAAGAAGCATAGAGCCTGAATATCTGGAAATGGCAAATCAGATTTTAAATCTGGCAAGAGAGCAGTTTGGAACAATTGATCAGAGTATTCTGTTTCCGATGGCAGATCATATCGAGTTTGCAGTAAAACGAATGCAAAAGGGAGAACAGATTTCAAATCCTTTAACCCAGGATATTAAGACGTTATTTTATGGAGAATTTAAAGTTGCGCTGACACTAAAAGAGCGCTTAAAAAAAGAAAAAGGAATTGATGTGCAGGATGATGAGATTGGATATGTCGCACTGCATATTCATTCAGCGCTTGAAAAAGAGTCCGTTGCGGTTTCTATGCAGATGGCAAGAGCGGTAAGAGAATGCATTTCGCTGATTGAAGCACAGAGAAAGATTCATATTGATGTAATGTCTTTGAGCTATAATCGTTTGATGAACCATGTAAAATTCATGGTAGCACGGGCATTAAATAAAGAGTCACTGAAAGTAAATATGAATGATTATGTGGAGCACAATTTTCCACAGTCTTATGAGCTTGCAAGAATTGTCTGTGACCATTTGAGTAAGGCACTTCGGGTTCAACTGGAAGAGATTGAGATTGGATATCTTGCGATGCATATTGAGCGAGTAAGTATGGAGTAATTTAAAAATATAAAAATATAAGAATATAAAAAAGACGAGTACAGATGGTCGAAATCACCGGGGCTCGTCTTCTTTTTTTGTCCATTCTATATGAATGCGTCATAAGAAATAAAAAACGTTCCTCGGATGGAGGAATCGGCAGGCAGACGTCTATTGACAGCTTAAGCCCAACCCCTTTATAATTAACTTAAATTTAAGTAGATGAAAAAGATTAAAAGAATAGATGAGGTGAAAAAGATGGGAAAAGTCAGGCTGGCAGACATTGCGAAAAAAGTGGGCGTCAGCACGGTTACGGTTCATAATGCGCTTGCCGGAAATAAAGGTGTCAGTGAAGAACTGCGTGAAAAGATTCAAAGTGTGGCAAGTGAGATGGGCTATCAGATTTTGTCAGAACGAAAACAGAAAGCAAGAGAGGCAGCAGGAGAAGCAAGTTATACAGTTGGTGTGCTTATTGCAGAAAATTATCTTGCACAATACGAAACATTTTATTGGAAAATGTATCAGGACCTTGCGGTAGCTGCAACAGAAAAACGCTGTTTTGCAGCAGTTGAAATCTTAAGAAAAGAAGATGAAAGAAATACTTTAAAACTTCCGGCATGTGTGGAAGGAAATAAAGTGGACGGACTGATTGTTCTTGGAAAAATTAATAAAGAATACATTGTAAAGCTGACAGAAACAGCAAGGATTCCGGTGGTATTTCTGGATTATTATGATAAAGACTTTGCAAAGGATGCAGTCGTTACCGATAATTTTTATGGAACATATCTGTTGACAGAATTCATGTTTGAACAGGAAATTGAAGAACTTGGCTTTGTCGGCTCGATTTATTCAACAAGCAGTATTATGGATCGATACTGCGGATTCTTAAAAGCAATGATGAGTCACAAAAAAGAGATAAAACCACAGTGGCTCATTGAAGACAGGGATGAACTGGGACAGATGGGATTTAAACTTCCAAAGAGACTGCCGAAAGGCTTTGTCTGTAACTGTGACCTTGCAGCGTATATGCTGATTGATAAGCTGACAGAAAGAGGGTATAAAGTTCCGGAGGATGTTTCCGTTGTCGGGTTTAATAATTACCTCTATCCAGAACTTGCGGACAGAGAGATTACAACTTATGAAGTAAATACGAAGGCGATGACAAAAGTGGCGTTAGAAAAGGTGTTAAAACAGATTAAAAATCCAAAACGTGGACATGGAATGGACATTGTATCTGGACACATGGTGATTAAGAAGAGTGTAAAGCTTAAAAAATAAACAGATTCAAATGGATATTCGAAATAAGCTTTGATACTTGTTCAAAACCGAATAACAGTTTGTGCGGATAAATGTAAATTTATTGCGCAGGTTAAAGGAAAGCCAGATGCATCGGGTGTAAGAAAGATTCCGAGAGTACAGAAGACAAGAAATGGGGGATGGACGTGAATGAAGAATTTGTAATCAAGAAAGGCGTGCTGGTAGAATATAATGGGACAGATGAAGTTGTGACTGTTCCAGAAGGCGTGCGCGTAATTGGAGAGAGAGTATTTCAACCAAATTTTGAAATGGACGGTGAGTTAGAATTAGAAAGATTAAAAAAAGTTATCATTCCGGAAACAGTGTGGGCAATTGATGAGAATGCATTTTTTCTTTGCTATGGATTGGAGGAGGTAGAATTGCCGTCCAGTCTTGAAGTGATTGGGGAAGGTGCGTTTGACTGCTGCGATTTAAAACAGATTAAGTTACCAGATGGATTGATAAGTATTGAGGAGCGTGCATTTGGGGGTAACGCGTCATTGGAACAGGTAATTATTCCGCCTAGTGTGAAAAGACTTGATCCTAGTGCGTTTGACGGATGTCTAATAGAGCACATCCTTGTTCCAGAGCATCTACGGGAGCCGATAGAAAAAAAGAAGGAATGGGACGAATATAATGCTTCGAAGGAGAATACTAAACGGGAACACGAATGGTATGACAATATTGAGTGGTACGACGCAAAACAGAAAATAGAGACACTGCCAGAAACCAAAACGAATTATGAGAATGGGTTCTGGATTGAGGATGATAGATTAATTGAGCACGGCGGATATACTGATGAGGCTATAGTCGTTCCAGAGGGGGTGCGCGTTATAGGAAAAAGAGCGTTCCGAGGGGATATTTTTTATGATAATATGGATATGTCTAGTTGGGAGTGGCTGAAAGAAGTAAAACTGCCTGCAGGAGTGGAAGTAATTGAGACAGAAGCGTTTTATCGCTGCTATGCACTAGAGAAGATAGAATTGCCAGAGGGACTGAAGATAATTGATAGAGAGGCATTTTACTATTGTGAATCGCTTGATGAGATTGTGATTCCACTAAGTATGAGAGTTTTTGGAAAAAGAGCTTTCAAGACTTCCTGGGTAAATAGGGTAATCATACCGGAATATTTGGAGGACACAGCTATCTATTACTCTTGTTTTGGCAGTAGGGCTGGCGAGGTGATTACATACAGTGAAACACCGCAGTTTTCCATCGAGGAAGATGGTACACTGGTTGGATATGATGGACCAGGCGGTGAGGTCATTATTCCAGATGGGGTGGTACGGGTAGAAAAAGAATTTTTACTTAGCAGGCGTCCGGCAGTACGGCGTCTGGTATTGCCTGACACAGTCACAAGTATTGGAAAACGGTCGTTTTCGTCGCTTGCATTGAAAGAATTGACAATTCCTTCCAGTGTGTCAGAGATTGGAGAGGAGGCCTTTGGGAAGTGTGAAAAACTGAAAGCTCTGCACATTTCCGAAGGGGTGATACATATTGAGGCGGGTGCTTTTAAGGAGTGCAGTGCACTGGAAGAAGTTACAATCCCAGCCAGTGTTACAACACTTGGAGATGAAATATTCGCTGGCTGTGTAAGTTTGAAGCATATTCGTATTCCATCGCATCTGAAGAAGCAGGTCAAGGAGTTAGAAAATATGTTTAGCGGATGCTCTGCTTTAATGCCGAACTGCATTGAGTGGTATGGCAAGGATATTTATACAAAGGTTGTAAACAAGGTAAGAGGTTGGCTCAAATGAGTCAGCCTTTTATTTTTTTGGTTAAAAAATAATTTAAGCTAATTATTAAGTTTAATTTAAGCGAAAAACACACAGAAACATAGGGGATATTACCAAAAAACCACACTTGAATTAATTAAAAATTAACAAAATGTCATTTTGAGCCTTGAACTACCCCAACCGACTAACGTCGGATGGGGTAGTTCAAGGAGAAAATATTATTACGCTAAAGGAATATCGTTATCCAATCCGCTTGTGGCAGACGGAGCTTCCGGGAGGACTGATAGACCCGGGGGAAACAGCAGAGCAGGCAGCAGTACGTGAGTTATAGGGTTGGCAGTCTGGGCAAGATGGATGAGCCGGTAGAAAAATAAAATTTTGAAGAAAGTCATAAAAACGTAAAATGAAATTTTGAAGAAAGTCATAAAATGCGAGATTGAAATCTTGAAGAAAAGCATATAACAAATTATTGGAGTGGAAAAGGCTTTACCTCGATCGTAAGAACGATGAAGGAAGATGGCAGGTGCGACAGATTATCATATCAGTTGCACCTGCTATTTGGGTTCAAGGTAAAAATAGCATCAAAAACTTGTAATTTCAAGATAAGGGTGTATAATAAAATTGTTATAAAAAGCGGGGTGCTTGCATAAGCAGGCTGAGAGTAAGCGGATGCTTTAACCCGGAACCTGATTTGGGTAATGCCAACGTAGGGAGATAATGAATCACAGATATGTGTTTTAGATGCAGGAATCTTTCGTTGGGTTCCTGCATTTTTGAATACATTGAAAGATTCAAGGCATAACAGCGGCAGATTGGGGGCACCACCTTTTGTCGCTCTATAAAATTAATGCAAAGAACAAGGAGGAAAAAATGATGTACACAGCATTAACAATTGCTGGAAGTGATTCCAGTGGAGGCGCCGGCATTCAGGCAGATATTAAGACAATGACCGCAAATCGCGTGTATGCGATGAGTGCGATTACGGCGTTGACTGCTCAGAATACAACTGGCGTAACAGATATTATGGAGGTAACACCAAAATTTTTGGCAGAGCAGCTTGATAGTATTTTTACAGATATTTATCCGGATGCGATTAAGACAGGAATGGTTTCTTCAAGTGAGCTGATTGAAACCATTGCAGAAAAACTGACTGAGTATCACGCAAAAAATATCGTAGTAGACCCTGTTATGGTGGCAACCAGTGGGGCAAGACTGATTAGTGAAGATGCTATCAGTGTATTGAAAAGTAAACTATTACCGCTTGCAACAGTGATTACTCCAAATATTCCGGAAGCAGAAGTTCTTTCTGAGATGGAAATTAAATCAGAAGCAGATATGGAAAAAGCAGCAGAGCTTATTTGTGAGAAATTCGACTGTGCAGTTTTGTTAAAAGGCGGACATCAGTTAAATGATGCGAACGACCTGCTTTTTCAAAAAGGAAAAGCGCCGGTATGGTTCCATGGAAAGAGAATTGATAATTCCAACACACACGGAACCGGCTGTACCCTTTCTTCAGCGATTGCGTCAAATCTTGCAAAGGGAAGAGATTTGGAAACTTCCGTAAAATATGCAAAAAATTATATTTCCGGTGCGCTTGCCGCTATGCTTGACCTTGGAAAAGGAAGCGGACCGATGAATCATGCATTTGCAATTGAAGGGGAATATGAGAGATGAGTGAAAAAAGAACTTCCGTTTTTTCAAACGGACTGATTTGGTTTGGTGCAGGGGTATCTTTAGCTGAAATCCTGACCGGTACTTATTTTGCACCACTTGGTTTTGGAAAAGCAATGGCAGCAATTTTACTGGGACATCTGATTGGCGGACTTATGATGTTTGCAGCGGGAATGATTGGTGCAAAAGAACGAAAAAGTGCCATGGAAACAGTAAAAATGAGTTTTGGTGAAAGGGGAAGCCTTTTATTTGCCATCTTAAATGTCTTACAGCTTGTGGGTTGGACTGCAATTATGATTTATGACGGTGCACTTGCAGCAGATGGTGTGCTACATACCGGCATTTGGATTTGGGCGATTATTATCGGTGTTCTGATTATTGTATGGATTCTGATTGGGATTACAAATCTTGGTAAGTTAAATACTGTTGCAATGACTGCACTTTTTATCTTATCATTGGTACTTTTTAAAGTTATCTTTTTTGGAAATGGAAGCATGCCGGCAATTGTATATGATGGAAGTCTGACATTTGGAGCCGCAGTAGAGCTTGCGGTAGCAATGCCGCTTTCCTGGCTGCCACTGATCAGTGACTATACAAGAGAAGCAGAAAAACCGTTTGCAGCGACATTTGCAAGTGTAGTTGTTTATAGTCTGGTCAGCATTTTTATGTATATGATTGGTATGGGAGCAGCTATTTTTACCGGTGAATATGACATTGCACAGATTATGTTAAAAACAGGATTTGGTATTGTGGGACTTTTAATTATTGTATTTTCCACAGTTACAACTACCTTTTTGGATGCTTATTCCGCAGGAGTTTCGAGTGTATCTATTTCTTCTAAAATTCAGGAAAAATGGGCGGCAATTGTCGTTACGGTAATTGGAACAATTGCCGCAATTGTGTATCCGATGGATAACATTACAAATTTCTTATATCTGATTGGTTCTGTGTTTGCACCGATGATTGCAGTGCAGATTGCAGATTACTTTATGTTAAAGAAAGCAGATGCCCGGAAATCTGCATTTCAGTGGAGAAATCTGGCTGTGTGGCTTGTTGGTTTTGTGATTTACCGTTTGCTGATGCAGGTAGATACACCAGTGGGAAATACATTACCGGATATGGTGATTACAGTTGTGCTTTGTGTAGTTGTAGAGAAAATTGCAGAAGCAGTGAAAAGCAAGTAGAATAAAAATAGAATCAAGATAGAACAAAAACCTTATTGAGTTTAAAAAAACGGAAGCTCAATAAGGTTTTTTGAAAAGAATCATGTAAGTGTCAAACGTATCATTGCTGACGACGGTATTCTCGTGGCGTCATATGAAATTCTCTTTTAAAGAGTCGATTAAAATATGAAAGATTATCAAAGCCGGAAGAGACTGCAATCGTCAAAACGGAATCATCGGTCGAAACTAAAAGTTTTGCCGCCATGCTCATTCGATAATGATTGAGATACTGGGTAAATCCCATATTCATATGTGTTTTAAAAAACTTCATGAAATGAGATTTGCTGTAATGAATGAGATTTGCCATATCTTCAATGTTTAAAGGCTCGTTGTAATGTTCTTCGACATATTTTAAAATGGTTTTCAGTTTATCCATATGTTTTTGGTGAGACTGAGAAGGCTGTTTTAGTGTCTGCTGATTGGAAACGAGAAAGAACATAAGCTGGAAGAGCCAGCCTTTGACTGCAAGCTGATAGCCTTTTGGTCTGGAATCGCAGAGATTATCGATTTTTCGGATGCATCCGGAAAGAGATTCATAAGCAGGGGCATCTGGAGTGAGAAAGGTCTGAATGGTAGCAGGATTTTCCATAAGAGGAAGAATGAAATTTGTTCCGCACAAATCCGGTTCACCACAAAGAAGCATAGATGGATGAAAGAGAATGTTCTCATATTCCATCCGTGCTTCTTTTTTTTGCCTGATGGAATGGAGTTGTCCGGGAAGCACAAAGACAATATCTCCGGCTTTTACTTCACGGGTAATAAAGTCTACGGAGATGATTCCACTGCCTTTCTGGATGACAATTAATTCCATTTCATTGTGCCAGTGAATGGGAACATGTGTAAAGTCCATAGGGATACAGCAAAGGTAAGTATTATAAGGAAATTCGAGAGAAGTATGAGATTTTGACTCATGGTAATTTTGGTATTCTGTGAGGTTCATGAACAAATTCCTCCATTTTTATACAAAATTTGTAAATTATATTTTAATAGTATTGTATTATAAATAGAGAGTATTTTGCAAGAAATAATTGAAAAACCATAGTAAAATGCAGATAAGAAACACGACAGGATAACAGGAAAATAGAATTTAGAGCAAGATAAAGAAAGAAAATGATGGAGGATTTTTTTATGATGAAAATTCAGGAATTATTAGAAACAAAACTTGGAAAAACAGTCAAAGAAGCATCTAATGCAGAAGTGTATTATGCACTGTTACATGTTGTTCAGAACATGGCGAAGGATAAAGAAGTACCGGTAAAGAAGAAAAAAATTTATTATATTTCAGCAGAATTTTTAATTGGTAAATTATTATCCAATAACATGATTAACCTTGGTATTTATGATGATGTGAAAAAAATGCTTGCAGAAAATGGAAAAGATATCTGCGAAATTGAAGAAATCGAGCCGGAACCATCTCTTGGAAATGGTGGGCTGGGACGTCTGGCTGCTTGCTTCCTTGATTCTATTGCAACATTAGGATTAAGCGGAGATGGAGTTGGATTAAATTATCATCTTGGATTATTTAAACAGGAATTTAAAAATGAATTACAAAATGCAGTTCCAAATCCATGGATTGAAAAAGAAAGCTGGCTGACAAAAACGGAAGTAAGCTATCCTGTAACGTTTGGAAATCTGACTGTAAATTCCAGAATGTATGATATTGAAGTAACCGGATACAACAATCAGAGCAATAAACTTCATTTATTTGACTTAGAATCTGTAGATGACAGCATTGTAAAAGAAGGAATTGATTTTGATAAAGAAGAAATCGAAAAGAACCTTACACTGTTCTTATACCCGGATGACAGTGATGATGCAGGTCGTCTGCTGCGTATTTATCAGCAGTATTTCATGGTAAGTAATGGTGCACAGTTAATCCTGGATGAATGTGTGGCACGTGGTTCAAATCTGCATGATCTGTATGAATATGCGGTTATCCAGATTAATGATACTCATCCGACTATGGTCATTCCGGAATTAATTCGTTTGTTGGTTGCACGTGGAATCCAGATGGATGAAGCAATTGAGATTGTAACCAAAGCCTGTGCTTACACAAACCATACCATTCTTGCAGAAGCACTTGAAAAATGGCCGATGGAATATTTAAAGAAAGTTGTTCCTCAGTTGGTTCCGATTATCGAAATTTTAGATGATAAAGTAAGAAGAAAATTTGATGATGAAAGTGTTGTAATCATTGATAAAAATGATGTGGTACACATGGCACACATTGATATTCATTACGGTTTCAGTGTAAATGGTGTAGCGTCTCTGCATACAGAAATCTTAAAAGATACAGAGCTAAATGCATTTTATAAGATTTATCCGGAAAAATTCAATAATAAAACAAATGGAATTACATTCCGCAGATGGCTGATTCACTGCAATCCGGAACTGACTGCTCTGCTTGATGAATTAATCGGAACCGGATACAGAGAAAATGCAGAAGAACTGGAAAAACTCCTGGCTTACAAAGATGATGATGCAGTCATTGAAAAATTACTGAGTGTAAAAGGAGACAATAAAAAAGCACTCTGCGATTACTTAAAACAGACTCAAAATGTAGAATTGAATCCGGAATCTATTTTTGATATTCAGATTAAACGTCTGCATGAGTACAAACGTCAGCAGATGAACGCATTATATGTGATTCATAAATATAAAGAAATCAAGGCGGGTAAGAAACCATCTACTCCAATCACAGTTATTTTTGGAGCAAAGGCAGCACCGGCTTATGTGATTGCAAAAGATATCATTCACCTGATTTTGTGTTTACAGGAATTAATCAACAATGACCCTGAAGTGAGTCCATACTTAAAGGTTGTTATGATTGAAAACTACAATGTCACAAAAGCAGAAAAACTGATTCCGGCATGTGATATTTCAGAACAGATTTCTCTGGCTTCTAAAGAGGCAAGTGGAACAGGAAACATGAAGTTCATGTTAAATGGTGCGCTGACTCTCGGTACAGAAGATGGTGCAAACGTAGAAATCCATGAACTGGTAGGTGATGACAATATCTTCGTATTTGGAGCTTCCAGTGAAGAAGTAATCAAACACTATGAAAATGCAGACTACGTTTCTAAAGACTTCTACGAAAAAGATGAGACAATCAAAGAAGCAGTAGACTTTATTACTTCTAAAGAACTGCTTGCAATCGGTCATGAAGAAAACTTAACCAGACTTCAGAATGAACTGTTAAATAAAGACTGGTTTATGACACTCTTAGACTTCAAGGCTTATACCAAAAAGAAAGAAGAAGCCTTAGAAGCTTATGAAGATAGAAAAACATGGGCGAAGAAGATGATTGTAAATATCGCAAAGGCAGGATATTTCTCATCTGACCGTACAATTGCAGAATATAATAACGATATCTGGCATGCGTAAATAAAAATAAATAAAAAAGAAGCTTTTGGAAAACTCTAAATTTTCCGAAAGCTTTTTTTGTTTACTTGACAAAAACTGTCTGCCCATCCTATGATAAGAAAAATAAAAGATTTGAGGGGACGAGAAAATGGATTTAATTGCCGGTCTGCCTCAACATATAGCGATGGCAACGAATAAAATGTCGTCAACATGTGGAACGGCACTTGCAACGCTAAGGTTTATTAAAAATAAACTGGTAAATTTTAAACTGGAACATTTTCAAATGATATGACAACCTTTCAGGGAAAAGATGACGTATTGACATTATTGGTTCATTATAGAAGGAATTGGAGAAAAAACAACAGCAAGCCATACCTGTTCTTTTGGTTCTGCAAATAACAGCTATGCTTTTCGTCTGATGAAATTATTGAAGAAAGCAGAAATTAATTTTATTTCCTGTCCGACAGAAAATATTTATTTGCAAGGACGTCAGGATACCTATCCAAAACGAAGAGGACTAACCCGGGTAAAAGAATTAAATGATGCAAAGATTAACGTCTGCTTTGCTCAGGACTCAATGTCAGACCCATGGTATCCGCTTGGAAATGGAAATATGATGATGATTCTGGACCATGGAATTCATATTTGTCAGATGATGTCTTTTGAAGAGATTGATAATGCGTTGGATTTGATTACTGTAAACGGTGCAAAAACAATGCATCTTCAAGATGATTATGGTTTAGAAGAAGGAAAACCGGCAAACTTTATTGTATTAGAAGCAAAATCCGAATTTGATGCGGTGTGTGAACGGGCCGGAATTTTAGCTTCTGTCCGAGATGGAGAGTATCTTTTAAAGAAAGCGCCACAGGTGATACAGACGAATATTGAAATTTTAAAATAAGATATCAATTTTCCTTTTTACCCCAACCGATTCCCTTTGTTATCGGTTGGGGAATTTTACTTTTACGACTTTCGTTCTACTTGACAAGAAGCTGTGCCCCACTCTATGATAGGAGAAAGGAAAACAAAAGACTTGAGGGGACAAAAGAAAATGAATGTAACAGATATCATACTCACACCAAAAGTGTTTCTAATTGTATGCCCGCTTTTATTTTTGGCAGGACTTATTGATGCGATTGGCGGAGGGGGAGGATTAATTTCACTTCCGGCGTATTTAATCGCCGGTCTGCCTCCACACACAGCGGTAGCAACAAATAAAATGTCGTCAACATGTGGAACGACACTTGCGACGATAAGGTTTATTAAAAATAAACTGGTAAATTTTAAACTGGCAGTGCCATCTGTGATTTTTGCAATTATTGGTTCTTCAATTGGAGCACATCTTTCTTTAATTGTACCAAGTAAGGTAATGATGTATGTTTTAATTATTATACTTCCGATAACTGCGTTTTTTGTTTTAAATAAAAAATTGTTCCCGGATAGAGAAGGGGAAGAGGTAACCTTAGATAAAAAAACTTATCTGACAGCGACAATTGCAGCGTTTGTAATTGGAGGTTATGATGGATTTTACGGACCAGGAACGGGAACTTTTTTAATTATTGCATTTACGGTATTTGCAAAGCTGGGAATCAAAAAAGCAAATGCGCAGGCAAAAGTAATCAATCTGACAACGAATATTACCTCACTGGTTATCTTCTTATTAAATGGACAGGTTTTGATTCCTCTTGGACTTGCAGCGGCGGCCTGTAACATGGTTGGCGGCTACTTAGGTGCTGGAATGGTAATGAAAAATGGTTCAAAGATTGTAAGACCGAGTATTCTTCTGGTGTTGTTTTTATTATTTTTAAAGATAATTGGAGTTTATTGACATTAACGTCAATGTGATAGGGATAAATTTGGAAAGGATAAAATAGATGATTCGCAGACATATTATTTTTTATGGACACGTTCAAGGTGTCGGGTTTCGATATTATTGTGTGCATAAGGCAAGACAGCTTGGATTAACCGGATGGGTGGAAAATAAATACGATGGAACAGTTGAGGCAGAAATACAGGGCTTAGAAGAGCAGATTGATGAGCTGATTCAGTATTTAAATTCGCAGACGTATATTCTAATCACAAATATGGATATCAAAAAGCTTCCGGTTGAAAGAGAGCATGATTTTGTAAGGAAGGGGTATTAAGTATGGTAGAAATCAAAAAAGGTGAGGTTATGATTCGCTCGATGCAGGAAAAAGACAGAGCAGAGGTCTTAAAAATGATGCAGATCTTTTATGCATCGGATGTGGTCATTCATAAAGCGGATGACGAAACATTACAGAAAGATATTTCGGACTGCGTTGGAGACTGCCCATACGTGGATGGATATGTGTTTGAAATCGAAGGTGAGCTTGCGGGATATGGCATCGCCGCAACCGGATATTCAACCGAATTTGGCGGGGTCTGTATCTGGCTGGAAGATTTGTATATGAAGCCAGAATACAGAGGGCACGGAATCGGAAGAAAATTTTTTGAGGTAGTAGAAGAAATCTATACAGATGCAGTACGATTCCGTCTGGAAGTAGAAAAAGAAAATGCAGGTGCGGTTGCGCTATATCAGAGATTAGGATATAACTTTTGCACTTATGATGAAATGAGTAAAGAAATTTAATTAAGGGAGAGATGGATCATGAAAATTGTATTTCTGGATGCAAAAACAATTGGAGAGGATATTGATTTATCTGCTTATGATGCGCTTGGAGAAGTGGTGAAATATGGATTTTCCACATCAGAAGAAGTGCCGGAGCGTGTAAAAGATGCAGATGTGTTAGTAATTAATAAGATTGAGATTAATGAGCAGACGATTGGAACAGCAAAAAATTTAAAGTTAGTTTGCGTAACAGCTACCGGAACAAACAATCTGGATAAGGAATATCTTGAAAAACGTGGAATTGCATGGAGAAATGTAGCCGGATATTCGACAGAGTCGGTTACCCAGCATACCTTTGCGCTGTTATTTTATTTACTGGAAAAAATGCGTTATTATGATGAGTATGTCAAAACGGAAAAATATGTAAATGATACGATTTTCACTCATTTTGCAGAGCATTTTAATGAAATCAGCGGAAAAACCTGGGGAATTATCGGGCTTGGAACGATCGGAAGACGGGTTGCTGATATTGCGAAAGCATTTGGTGCACATGTGGTTTATTATTCGGCTTCCGGAAGAAGCGCACAGGAAGGATATGAACAGGTAGATTTTGATACTCTGCTTTCTAAATCCGATATTGTTTCTGTTCATGCTCCGTTAAATGAATATACAAAAGATTTGATGAATAAAGAAGCATTTGCAAAAATGAAAAAGACAGCGATTTTCTTAAATTTAGGACGTGGACCGATTGTGGTAGAACAGGATTTGTGTGAAGCTCTGGAGAACGGAGAAATTGCGGCAGCAGGTCTTGATGTGTTATGTGAAGAACCGATGAGTGAAATGAATCCATTGGTAAAAATAAAAGACAGCAGGAAGCTTATCATTACTCCGCATATTGCATGGGCAAGTGTGGAAGCGAGAACCAGACTGATGCAGATTATTGTGGGACAGATTAAAGAGTTTTTTGCACTTTAACCAAATTAAGTAAGTCCCCTGCTTCAATAATTGCGAAAAGCAATAAGCAGGGGTGGGGACTTGCTTGTATCAGGAGGGGGGCAAGCCCCTTCTGATAAGCTGCGTAGCAGCTATTTGGTTATGAGCAAGTAGCGAAGCGAATTGCGAATATCCACTTGACTCAAATTAAGAAGGATTCTTTGATTTTGCTTGCCATAACAGGACTCTTTCATCTATAATAGGAAAGATAAAAAAACGAAAGAGGAGAGAAAAATGGGAGAAAGAGGAGAAGCAATTCGTGACGCCAGAAAACTTGGTATGCCTAAAATGTTGATTTTAGGTTTACAGCACATGTTCGCCATGTTTGGTGCAACAATTTTAGTACCGATTCTGGTCAACAGTTATTTTATTCAGGCGTGTGGAGAACCGCTTACAACCGGTCTGACTGTTTCCGTAACATTATTTGGGGCAGGATTTGGTACGTTGTTGTTCCATGTGTGTTCAAAATTCAAAGTGCCTGCATTTTTGGGTTCATCCTTCGCATTTTTGGGAGGATTTTCCACAGTGGCAAACTTAAACAGTGGAATGTATGCATCTATGGGAGCAAATGAAAAAGCAGCTTATGCCTGCGGGGGAGTTGTGGTAGCAGGTCTTTTCTATTTGATATTTGCATTGATTATCCGTATCGTGGGAGTCAAACGTGTGATGCGTTATCTTCCGCCTGTTGTAACCGGACCGGTTATCATCTGTATCGGTTTAAGTCTTGCAGGTTCTGCGGTTTCCAATGCATCCACAAACTGGTTTCTTGCATTGGTTGCCCTTGTAGTTATCATTGTATTTAATATCTGGGGAAAAGGAATGTTTAAAATTATTCCGATTCTGATGGGGGTTGTGATTTCCTATGCTGTAGCAATGATTATGAATGCATGTGGAATTAAGAACCCAGACGGTTCTGCAATCTTAAATTTTGCATCTATTGCAAGCTCCGGATGGGTTGGACTTCCGGGATTTCAGCTTTGTAAATTCGATGTGACTGCGGTTCTTGTCATGGCACCGATTGCCATTGCAACTATGATGGAACATGTAGGAGATATGTCTGCGATTTCCGCAACAGTAGGAGAAAATTTCCTTGCAGAACCGGGACTTCACAGAACTCTGCTTGGAGATGGTCTTGCAACGGCTGTGTCCGGTTTGTTTGGTGGTCCGGCAAATACCACTTATGGAGAAAATACAGGAGTACTCGAATTAAGTAAAGTTTATGACCCGAGAGTTATCCGTATTGCTGCCGTGTTTGCAATTGTCGTCAGTTTTATTCCAAAAGTATCCGCTGTCATCAGTACCATGCCAAGCGCAATTATTGGTGGAGTCAGCTTCATGCTTTACGGAATGATTTCCGCAATTGGTGTACGTAATGTCGTAGAAAATAAAGTAGACCTGACAAAATCCAGAAACCTGATTATTGCAGGCGTTATCTTTGTCTGCGGTCTGGGATTCAGTGGTGGAATTACCTTTACGGTAGCAGGAACTTCGATTACCTTGACAGCACTTGCGATTGCAGCGATTGCAGGAATTGCCTTAAATATTATTCTGCCGGGAAATGACTACGAATTTGGTGTCAATGAAGCAGGAGATGAAAATAGAGGAATTCATACCAATAGTAAACAAAAAGAAGAAAAATAGGTTATAATTTTCAAGGTTACAAATTGGTGAATAAACTCAAGTTTCTTATTCGTTACGGTGAGTTATTCCGTTTAGGCTGTTGCTGCCTGATGTCTACCATCCAATCATTTGCATATATAGAAAGAAATGCCCTCGGACGAAAGTTCGGGGGATTTTTTTGCATCAATGCCTAATTTGGGCATTGGAACTTGTTATGCTTATGGAAGAAAAAACAAGGAGAATATAAATTATGAGTATGAAACTATCTGAAGCCATATTAAAAAAACTTTATGAAATATTGCTGGAAACAGACCAGCAAATGATTCAGGAGATTAGAGAGTGTGATACTAAGGTAATAGGAGCATTTCGAAAGTATTACAAAGGAAGCCAAAATGAAATTTTTTCATAAGATTCTCCTTTATATCCAAATATATGTTTGGTATAATTATATTATAAAATACAATGCATTGCAATGCATTAGAAAGGAGACAGTCAATGGCTTATTCTGTAGCACAGCGTGTCATT
>OOBI01000840.1_pt1 | contig 21250 bp, 19 predicted proteins | sample 1671081 | NCBI WGS metagenome assembly OOBI01 (sample SAMN06348120, study PRJEB24527) | human gut metagenome | biome: human gut; feature: ankylosing spondylitis patient; material: feces | host: Homo sapiens | place: China | collected 2015-10 | reverse complement strand
CCCTACACGACGCTCTTCCGATCTTAATGGAAAATAATAAAAGGGTAAATTATTTTACCAGTATATTCAATACATTCTTATACAAAGAAACAGTAACATACAATATGAAAGGAATTGCAGGAACTACTTATCAATATATAATAGAAAACAACGAACTCAATTATAAGTGTAATGTTGTTGAAATTTTTGTTTTAGGTGAGAAAAAAACTGCGTTTTATCTCGATCCTAGAGTTTGGTGATTAGTTTACTTATATTGCGTCAAATGGATTACATTTCCATTCAAATCGAGAATTAAATCATGTGATGTAAAAGCTGCTCTCATGGTAAAAATTCTATAGTTGTTTATTATATCTCTATAATTATCAGTAACAAATAATAAATTTGTTTTACTTTGTAAAAAAGAAGACGGTACGGAATCCTCTAATGAAATGGTACTTTTTGACATTGATTTTTCTATATTGTATTGACTAATTATTTTAAATGGTAAGTTTTCAAGAAGAATTGACCAGATTTCTTCTCGGATTGAACTACCATTTATGAGGAGATATTCATATTTGTAATCTAGTTCACATAGTTGCATTTGGTAAATATCAGGAATATCAATTTTAATTTTATCACCCCATTGATGCCAAAAGTATCCTGTTTGATAAGTTTCATCGCGAAATCGACGATTACGTCCTGACCCTTTTACATGATAGGCTTTAGCTTGAGGATAATAAATACATTTATACCCTTTATTATGTAGTTTTAATGAAAATTCTAACCCCTCCCATGCATTATAAAATAATTCATTGAAACCGCCTTCTTGTAAAAAAAGCTTACGCCTTGTAATATAAAACCCGGAACCAAGGGCTTGACGCTCAGCAGTTTTTTGAACGATATCATTTTGGGGATTTAATCCATCAAAGGCGTGAGTAGTTTTATAAAATCCGAATATATGACCAGCACTCTGAACTAAATTATTCTGAGGATATAAAATTAATCCCTGTGTAACACCAACATTGGGATTATCATCCATAAATTTAATTAGTTTATATAGGGAATCTTCTATTGGAAAAGTATCTGAATTTAAAAATATTAGATAAGGTGAGGTTGATAAATATGCCCCCTTATTATTTGCTTTTGAATATCCAATGTTTTCTTGAGTATATAATACCGAAATATTAGGGTACTTTTTTTGAATTTCAGACAAAAAACAATATGATTGTTTATCAGTTTGTCCGTCCACAACTGCGAAAATGTTAATATCATTATTTATAATTTGTATTAAATTATTAAAAAAATTTTCTGTTAATGCGTATTCATTACTCAATGTTACAATTACACTTGCTTTATACATATGATCTCCTTCCCTTGTATGATAATTATAGATATTTTGCATACATGACAGATAACTCTTTATTATCTTTCAACTTTTAAGGTAATGGAGATGGATAGTGAATTGTAGCATGAGATTGTTAATGACGTGAAACAAGAGAAGTCATGTTATTTATACGAAAAACAGGAGTGGAAGTAATAATCACAGTCATTGCAATATGCACTAAAATAGAGTATGATATAACATATGTAAATTTATGAAAATAAGGAAAATCAGGAAGGAGCAAGTCAGCCATGAAAGGATACCATTACATCAAAAGAGGAATTGATATCATATTAAGTGGGATGGCGATCGTGATCTTATCACCACTCCTTCTTTTTTTATGTATTGCGATCAAATTGGATACACCTGGACCGATATTATTTAAGCAGAAGCGTGTCGGCATCCACCGGAGTTTCTTCCAGATTTACAAATTTCGTACCATGCGGATTGACACACCGAAGGATGTGCCGACACATATGCTGGAGAATCCGGAGCAGTACATCACAAAGGTAGGAAAATTTCTGCGCAAAACCAGTCTGGATGAACTGCCGCAGATTTTTAATATCTTCAAAGGAGAAATGAGTATCGTAGGACCGCGGCCGGCACTGTGGAATCAGGATGATCTGGTAGCAGAGCGTGAGAAATATGGTGCCAATGATGTGACACCGGGGCTGACCGGGTGGGCGCAGATCAATGGCAGAGATGAACTGGAGATTCCGGACAAAGCAAGACTGGATGGCGAATATGTCAAACATCTGGGACCATGGATGGATCTGAAATGTTTTCTTGGCACAATTGGCTCCGTGCTCATGCACGATGGCGTGGTTGAAGGTGGAACCGGCGAACTGAACAAAGAGGAAGAAGAGACAGAAGCACACAAAAGCGAAACAGCACAGAGCAGCGCAAAAAAGGAAACCATTGCAAAAGACACAGAAGAACGTGAAAAGGGCAGGAGAAAAAAGAAGATTCTGATCACCGGAAGCGGCAGTTATGTGGGAACTTCCGTGGAGGCATGGCTGAGACAATGGCCGGAGTACTACCAGGTTGACTCGCTGGATATGAGAACACAAATCTGGCGGACACACGATTTTTCTGCATATGATGTGGTTTATCATGTGGCGGGAATCGCACATGCAGATGTGGGACAGGTGACGGAAGAAGAAAAGAAGCAGTATTACCGCGTGAATACAGATCTGGCAGTAGAGACAGCCGAAAAAGCCAAAAAGGAAGGCGTGCAGCAGTTTCTCTTTATGTCTTCCATGATTGTATACAGCGGATGTAGAGAAAAGAAAATTACAAAAAATACAATTCCCAAACCATTGAATTTCTATGGAGACAGCAAATGGCAGGCGGAACAGAAAATACAGGCACTGGCAGATGAACGTTTTAAAGTTGTCGTATTGCGTCCGCCGATGATTTACGGAAAGGGATCAAAGGGAAACTATCCACAGCTTGCAAAACTGGCAGGAAAACTTCCGCTATTTCCGATTGTACATAATCAGCGTTCCATGCTTTATATAGAAAATCTGGCACAGTTTGTCAAACGGATGATCGACAACGAAGAGACCGGAGTGTTTTTCCCACAGAACGAGCAGTATATCAATACTTCGGATCTGGTGCAGATGATCGCTGTGGTAAAAGGACACCGGCTTGTGATGGTTCCAGCGACTGGCTGGATCATCCGGCTGATGAAAAAGATTCCGGGAAAAATTGGCACCCTGACGGGCAAAGCGTTTGGTGACAGTGTGTACGATATGCAGATGAGTGAATATAAGGAAGAATATCGTGTGTGTGACTGGAAAGAGTCGGTAAGAAGGACGGAAGGATAAGAGCTGGAATGGGAAAATCTTGCATAAATAAAAGAATTAAAGTATGATACTACTGAAAAGATGATAAATAGCTTAATGGTATGCATTCGAAGGTTTAGGAGATAGAAAAGCGTGAGAATAGACAAACTGCAAGTGCACAATTTCAGAGGTTTTTCAGATACAGAAATAGTATTAAACGGAAAAGATGCCATTTTTTATGGAGTAAACGGAATGGGAAAATCGTCAATACTGGATGTCTGCAATCTTCTCTTTTCCAGAATTATGCAGGAAGCAGCACAGGATGAACAGATAACAGCCTCTCTTTTAGGAGAAAAAGATGTAAAAGTTGGAGAAGAAGAAGCAAAAATAACGTTGTTTCTTGAAGACCAGGGAAATAATTTTCATTATTACCGAAAAAGAATTCAGGGGAAAAATCTGCATAATTCCAAAGAACTGAAGAGAGTTTCGGAATATATTCGAAAACAGTATCTGGGAGATTATTTGGAAACAGAAGAAGAGTATGAAAACGATGACACGGAAACACCACAGAAAGAGTTTACTTTAAATAATGAAAATATTCCTGTTTATGTGTTTTATGGAGTTGACCGCTATAATGAAAAAACACGTAAATTGAGAAGGCGTTATACAGGAGCAGCAGGGAAGCTGGATGCGTGGAGAGATTCTGCATTTGGAGGAGTGATCAATTTCCGGTTATTTTTTGAATGGTTTCGGGGAAGACAGGAATATGAAAACAGTATACGAGTGGAAACACCGAATGCAGAAGATCCACAGTTACATGCAGTAAAAAAAGCCATATTAAACGCATTGGGAGATGGATTTTCGGAAATTCGTGTGAAAGTAACAGAAGAAGATGCGGAACTTATTGTCATCAAAAAAGAATTGGAATTGGCATTTTATCAATTGTCAGAAGGAGAAAAAAGTGTAATCGCACTGGTAGGCGATCTGAGCCGGAGGCTGGCAATTGCAAATCCAAAGAGGGAGAATCCGTTGGAAGGGGATGGCATTGTGCTGATTGATGAAATTGATCTGCATCTGCATCCGAAGTGGCAGGAGAAGATTTTTCCGGCTTTACAGAATACTTTTCCAAATATTCAGTTTATTGTTTCCACACATGCTCCGAAAGTGCTGGAGTCTGTGGATGAAAATATACAGGTAATACGTTTGCATGAAGATGCAGAAACGCATCTGGTTTTGGCAGAACCGATGGAGCCGATGAACGGCTGGGATGTCAATACAATTCTGGAAGATTACATGGATACCGAAGTATATAACAGGAAGACAACGGAACTCTTAGAGCAAATAAATGTGTATCTGAATGAAAAAGCATATGATGAGGCAGAAAAACTTGTAAATAAGCTTGCATGGATGACATCGGAAGAGAATACGAAAGTTGTGCGTGCAAGAATCTTGATTGCAAAAGGGCGATAAAGTTTTTATGATTTATATTCAAAAGACAGGTGAACCAGAAGAAGTAAGCCGGTGGAAGAAAAAATTCAAGAATAAGCATAAAAGAGAAGCAGGGTATGAGGATATCCGGCATGAAAAGGAACTGCAAATATTAAAGAATGCATTGCTTGCAGAACAGAGACATCTTTGCTGCTATTGTTGTTCTTATATTAAAAATACAGAGACTGAAGTACAAAAGAATAGTTTTCATGTGGAACATTTTCGACCTCAGGCACAAAATCAGGATTTATCTCTGGCCTATAATAATCTTCATGCTTCTTGTAATGGAGACAATCGCAGGCACTGTGGGCATAAAAAAGAAAATAATTTTGATGCAAAGCGGATGATTTCTCCGCTGGAGAAGGATTGTGAAAGTCATTTTCGATATCAGCAGGATGGAACAATACAGCCGGCGGAAAAGACAGATGAGGCAGCTGAGTATACAATTACAAAGTTGAACCTGAATGATAAACGTTTATGTCGTGCCAGAGAAAACGCTTTATGGACGTTTAATGTGTTCCAGTTGAATGGAGAAGAAAAACAGCGGGAATTGAAAAAATTTGAATGTTCAGAAGAACTGCCACCTTATTGGGACGCAATTAAATATTTTTTGACACAAGGAGACTGATATACGTGAAATATGATAGAAATCTGGTCGCTACAATCATAGAAAACGAATTTTGGGATGACTTGTATAATGAAATTGACGATTCTGTTATGAACATGGAAGGTCAGGAATTGGATGAAGCGTTTGAGACATATGTTGACTATGCAGAATTGGATCAAATAGAAAATGTCAAAGTTGTCCGGGTAGAACAGGAAGAGGATGATACATGTACGATTGTGAGAGGCATATTGGAAGCTGATGTTTCTCTTGATGGTTATGTATATTTTGAAGGGGAAAATAATATGGTGAACAGTTCGGAAGTTACATTGGAATTCGAATTTCAATTTGAGCATCAGAATGGGAAAAATCGCCAATTTGTGTCCCGGGTAATTGCATAACTTATAATTGATAGAAGATATCATGAAGAATAAAAAATGGTGGAATCTGTAGAAACTGTGATAGGACAGATTATAGAAAGAGTGGAGGTTTAGGGATGCCGTACGTGTCACCTGTTGTTGAAAATGATTTTAAAGACCGGTTGAACAAGTGCGTAGATATTATTAAAAATTCGAGTATCAAATATCAGAGTTTTGGGATTTTTGGAAGCTACGCGAGAAATGATTATAAGGCCAGCAGTGATATCGACTTTTGCATCATAGTTCCGGAAAAACCGGAAAGATGGATGATGGGAGCCTTGCGGGAAGAACTCGAGATGTTGCATGCGGATGTGGTTTTTGTAACACCGCAGTATTTCGAACATGATAATTCAAAGTTTACACAACAGTTAAGAAGAGATTATAAGGAGTTGAAAATATGATAAAGGCAAATTCTTATTATTCTATTGCGTGCAATGAATTCTGGTATTTAAGGGATGCAGTGTCACCTGTATACTGCAATCCGGCTGCAGCTTCGGCACAGCAAATTGCAGAAAAAATGTTGAAATCTGTGGCAGAACTGGTTTGTACTGGAATTGAAAAACTAATGACATCCCATAATTTGCGCGCCTTATACGATGAGATTAAAAGGGTGGATACTTCCTTGCAATTAGAGAGGAAGGATCTGGCATTACTCAAAGACTATTATTATGATGCAAGATATCCGGGGGATAATTTTGTTATTGTGACAGTGGATGAGCTGCGTGAGGCATTGGAGATCATGCTTGACGTTGTAGAAGCTGTAAATTGCTGGAGAACGTCTCATGGATTGGAGATATTAATTGCTGATCCGAGAGGGGAGTTTCAATCAGCGATGAGCAGATTGAAACAGAAATTTTGAAATTATGTGAAAACTTATATACGCAGAATATTAATGCATTATTAAAAAATATGGAGCCATAGTTTCGGTAGAAGTGATAAAACCGGTTGGATGATAAGTCTGACTGGTTTTTTACATTGAGTAAGATAAAGGTTCGTGATATAATAAAAATAATATTTATTGGATTTGGGGTTACGGAAGACAGAGGACAAGAGAATGCATATAGTTAAGGAACTTATCGATAATATATCTTCAACAAGCCTGAATAGATTTCTTACCGAACAGAAAATTGCAAATGAGCAGAGGCTGTCTTTTTCGGACCATCGGGTTTTACTAGAACAGCTTTGTCAAAGCGGATTGATTTCTGTTGAGGATCTGAATGATTTTTTCTTTCAAGAATTATTATATGGTCATCATCGATTGATGCGCGTGTATTCATTAACTACTTCGACCTGTCTGCGATTAAAGAGCAGGGATTCGTGGGGCAGACTTATGCGCAAATTCCAGATCCCAGATTGGACGTACAACCAGATCATAGAGACGATCCCACAGAAGGAAGACTCCACGAAGCTTGCAGCGATACAGGAAGAAAGAAGGAATGGAAATTTAATCAGGGTGCATCTGATTTTTGTGTTCTGCATGTTAAAAGATTCTGCCGGTCCGATCGAGGCGGAGTGTTCCTATCTTCCGGTAACTATTGACCTGGAACAGCGCTGCATGATTGTTAAAGTATGGAATCAGCATGGAATTATACAGGAGAGCCGTCCGCAGATTCAGCTTGATAAAATCTATAGTATAGTAGAAGAAACATTAGAACTGGAATTGGACAACAATAGAGAGGTTGATCCGCAGAATGTATTGTATGATATGAGCAAAGAATTGTTCAACCAGTTTTTTGAACGGCTTCCAAATATAAAAGAGATTGATGATAAGCGAGAGAGCCTGAGCAGCATTATCCATGCAATGTTACAAAATATTCCGTTGCATCATGTAGAACAAAAAGACGGAAAATTATATATGCCGGATGGAATCATTAATTTAGAGGAAGAACTATATCGCCTGATTCAACAGACGGCATTATATGATTACCGGGAAGATCATGCTTTGAATACGCTTCTTCCAAGCGATGAAAAATATATATCAAAAATTCGATTCAGTGACAGAGATAATCTGTCGGCAAACTTAACAGGAGAAAATGGCGTAGATTGTATTTATGATGCCAAGACGTTTATGTGTATCAGGGATTCTTTGGATATCGTGAAAAGAATTATTTCCCTGACTGTCAATTTCCCAAGAGCGCGAGGGGTATTACAAGTGAAATATGAAGCTGATAATTATCAGTTTCTGACGCTGCACATTTTGGAAGGAAAATATTATTCGGAAGAAGAATTCCAGCAGATATGGGGGCTTTATAAAGAGTATGAACGAAAGAGAAGCGGTTCGGCAATGCATGAAAATCCTGCCGCAGTTGACACAAAGGCAATGTAAGCAGTTTACGACGCAGGACTTGAGTGAACGGCTGGATCTGGAAATTACATATACCAAAAGTATGCTGCAAGTTCTGTGTGCAAAAAATCTGGTTCGAAAAGAATTGCACTATAGCTGTCCACAATGCCATAGTCAGAATGTCTTCGTATGTGATGGATTTTCTCCTTCGTATCAATGCTATCACTGTCAAGCAATCTTGGAACCGACACGGGTAGAAAACGAAGGGAGACCGTTTTACAGTGTTTCCAAGGATGACTTTATGCAGTATACAAAAGAAACGTATCCGGATATCTTTTATATGACATGTGAGCCGAAAAAAGAAATTATTCCATTTCGTCCGGTGGTTGTCGAGCAATCGGAAGAAAATGTTGCTCCGGTGACCGGGGATGACAAGGTAGAGATGGTAGAGGATAAAGATGAGAAAACGGATAATGACCTTGAGAAGCGTGTGGTTAGCTTGGAAAATGATAAAAAGGGGAAGAATCTGTTTTGGGCGATGGCAAAGATAATTGTATTGTTAGCCATCATGGGGAGCATGACCGTATTTATACTGTATGAATGGGTTGATATTTTTATTTTTAAAGATCCGCAGCCATTTCTTTATGAGATATTTATGCGCGCGATGAATGGAAGTGTGGTCAGGATAGATGATTTGGGTGGTGTGTTTATTACTTTAATTAGTTGGATATTGACTTTTGTGGTTGGGGCTGTTGATGTATTGGGATGGAAAAGGGTTCAAAAGTATTACAGTGAAATAAAAAAAGAATATTTGAAATTAGAAAATAAAAATAGCTAGGTGCTTATTTTGTGAAAGGAAAAGATGAAACGAGTTCTAATGCTGGCGTCCGTCGCCTCCATGATTGACCAATTTAATATGCCAAACATTGCATTGCTGCAGAAACTGGGCTATCAGGTAGATGTGGCCTGCAATTTTATCGAAGGAAATACCTGCTCGGATGAGCGTGTCGCAGAATTGAAGCAAAAACTGCAGGATATGCATGTGTGCTGCTACCAGATTGATTTTGCACGGAATATCAAACACATGGGGCAGAACATGAAAGCGTTGTGGCAGGTGGAAGGACTGATGAAGCAGAATACCTATGAGTTTTGTCACTGTCACAGCCCGATCGGTGGTGTGGTCGCAAGGATTGCCGGACACCGGACCAGAACAAAAGTGATCTATACGGCACATGGGTTTCATTTCTATCAGGGGGCACCGGTTATGAACTGGCTGGTGTACTATCCGGTGGAGAAGATGCTGAGCCGATGGACGGATGTGTTGATAACGATCAATCATGAGGACTATGCCAGAGCAAAAAAGAAATTTCGTGCCGGAAAAACCTATTATCTGCCAGGAATCGGAATCAATCTGGAGCGATTCCATGCGGGAGATGCACAAACAATCCAGCAGAAACGGCAGGAACTTGGATTGCAGCCGGAAGATGTGTTCTTATTATCTGTGGGAGAACTCAGTGATCGTAAAAACCATGTTGTTGTCATTGAGGCAATGAAACAGCTGATTCAGAGACATCCTCAGCTGAGATATTTTATTTGCGGACAGGGAGAAAAAAAGCAGGAACTGCAGCAGTTGATCCGGAAATATCATTTGGAAGATCATGTGAAACTGTTGGGATTTCGGACAGATGTGGCAGAACTCTGTCAGGCAGCAGACGTGTTTGTGTTCCCGTCCAAGCAGGAGGGACTTCCGGTAGCACTGATGGAAGCGATGGCTTGCGAGGTTCCGGTAGTGTGCAGCAGAATTCGGGGAAACACAGATCTGGTAAAAAATGGAGAAAACGGTTATTTGGTAAGCGCGGATCAGCCGGAGGAATATATTCAGGCAATTGAAAAACTCCTGCGGATATGGAAGAATACGGAAGAAGTCCGGCAGATGAGAAAAAATAATCGTGCACGGATAAAACAGTATAGTTTACAGACGGTATTAAAAAAATATAGGAAAATTGTATTAGCGTTAGAAGAGGATTGATTGACAGTTTTCATGAAATAGAGTATTCTAAACTAGAGTGTCTATGACTACAAAGATATAAAATAGATATTTCAATAAAGTTTAAGGTGTAAGATAAATGAAAAAGACATTAGCAAGATTACAGGGACTGTATAAATTTAAAGATTTAGTTAAACAACTTGTTGTAAAAGATATTAAGCTCAAATACAGAAGAAGCTTTTTGGGATATGTGTGGAGTGTTTTGAACCCATTGATGGTAATGGTAGTAATGTATTTGGTCTTTTCCAAGATGTTTCGCTTCAATATTGAAAATTATTCTGCATATCTGATAATTGGACAAACTTTATTTACTTTTATGAACGAAGCAACAAATCAGGCAATTGGTTCCATTACAGGAAATGGATCACTGCTTAAAAAGGTATATGTGCCTAAATATGTATTTACTTTATCAAAGGTTACGAGTTCTTTGGTAAATCTTTTGTTTTCATTAGTGGCATTGGTAATTGTATTTGTTTTTACAAGAGTACATTTTTCGTTTTATATGTTACTTATTCCCGTTATTTTAATAGAGGTATATATTTTTAGTCTGGGGCTTGGATTGTTTCTTGCACAAGGATCTGTTTTTTTTAGGGATATTCAATACATATACAGCGTTGTAATTACAGCATGGATGTATCTGACTCCAATTTTTTATCCGATGGAGCAGCTTCCGGATGAAATGCAGGTTGCCATTAAAGTATGCAATCCAATGTATCATTATATTAATCAGTTCCGAATGGTTGCATTGTCGCATACGATGCCACATTGGCAGTCAATTTTATACGGCTTTGCTTTGGCATTCTTTTTCTTATTTATCGGAACAAAGTCATTTTTGAAATCGCAGGATAAATTTATTTTGTATATTTAGGAGCATATGATGGGAAAAGATAATGTTGTGATAGAAATTGATAATGCTACAGTTCGGTTTAATATGGCGAACCAGCAAATTAATAGTTTGAAAGAATATGTGATTAAACTTATAAAAAAAGAATTGATGTTTCAGGAGTTTTTAGCTTTGCAGGATATAAACTGGAAAGTGAAGGAGGGAGAAGCCTGGGGAATTGTTGGGACAAATGGTGCAGGTAAATCGACTCTTTTGAAATTGATTTGCGGTATATTGAAGCCGTATAAAGGTTCTGTTCATGTAAATGGGAGTATAGCACCATTGATTGAGTTGGGGGCAGGATTTGATGGTGAATTGACAGCGAGAGAAAATATAGTATTGAATGGTACTTTGATGGGACATTCTGAAAAATTTATGTTAGAACATTTTGAAGAGATTGTTGATTTTGCAGAATTATGGGATTTTTTGGATATGCCAATAAAAAATTATTCATCTGGTATGTCGGCCAGACTTGGATTTGCTGTTGCAACAATGGTGAAGCCGGACATACTGATTTGTGATGAGGTACTTTCTGTTGGAGATTATAAGTTTCAGGAAAAATGTGAGAAGAGAATGCAGGAAATGCTGTCTAAGGGTACTACCTTATTGTATGTTTCACATTCTATAGAGTCTGTACGGAAGATTTGTGATCATGCTTTATGGTTGAAAAAGGGACATGTTGTAAAACAGGGAAATGTAACAGAGATTTGTGAAGAGTATATGAATAGTTAAAGGACAAAAAAGGTGCATGCGAAAGAACCTATGTATACTGCAATTGTTGCAGCGTATAATGTAGAAAAATATATTGGGTCATGTTTGGATTCTATACTGAAAATTCAGGATGATAATTTAGAAATAATTATTGTTACAGGCAGAAAAACAGATCAGACCAACCATATTTGTGAAGAATATAGCCTTAGGAAAAATATAAAACTGGTCCGACAGAATGGTGTGGGACTTTCAAATGCGAGAAATTGTGGAATTAACGAAGCAACTGGACAATATATTTTCTTTGTTGATGGAGATGATTCGGTGGATTCTCAAAAATTGAAAAAATTTTTGAGCAATGCATCGAAATTGATACAAGGTCAAAAGGTTGACGCAATTTTAAATGATTTTTATTTTACAACAGAGACAGGAAGCGTATTGATTGAAAACAATCAAATACCAGCAGGTGATTTTAGCAATTTCCGATATGCGGAGAAAATCATCAAGAGTAAAGGAACATTTTGGAATTCCTGGAGATTTTTATTTTCTAAAACGTTTATAAAAGAACGAAGATTATACTTTAAAGAGAATAGTACATGTGAGGATCTGGAATTTGCAGTACGTTTATTTACAATGACAAATCATCTATGGTTTTGTCATATCCCGTATTATCAGTATTGTCCAGTTCGAAATGATTCCCTCATGAATTCTAAGAATTACGAAATGATACGGGATTTTTTTGGTGTACAAAATGATTTAAGATTTCTGTTAAAACATACAAAATTTAAATTGACATCAGTAATTATTAGTAAATTGAATGAACTTGTAATTTTGTGTCTGCCTGATATATATGAAGTTGATAAAAATGACAGAAAGCGATGTGCAGTTGAATATCAAAAATTTGCCAGAAAAGCGAGTGTTTCATCGGGTGGAATACAGAAATTTATTTTCATGATTATGAAAACAGATGGAGTTTATATGCTCAGTTGTCTGCTATATTATATTAAAAAAGTACGAAGAAAAAAAAGATACAAAGTTTAAATGGTGAAATAGGATATGCCTGAGATTACGGTTGTTATGCCAACCTATAATAGTGAAAAATATATAAAAGAAGCAATTGACAGTATACGTGCACAATCATTTAAAGATTGGAATATGCTGGTGATTAATGAGCATGGGTCTGATGATAATACCCGATCTATTGTAGAAGCATATGAAAAAAGAGATACGCGTATTCAATTAGTTCAGAATGAGACAAAATTAGGGTTGGCCGACTCACTTAATCGTGGAATAAGGTTGGCAACAGGAAAATATATTGCGCGTATGGATGCAGATGATCTGGCTCATCCAGATAGATTTCAAAAACAATGGGAATATCTGGAGAGCCATCCGGATGTGATTGTATTAGGAACAGCACAACATCATTTTGGACCGAATACGGATTGGGTACACAGACCAGCAACGACAGCAGAACAATGTAAGGCAAATTTGTTATTTATGTGTGATGTATGTCATTCCACGGTCATGTTGAGAAAACAGATTTTTATAGAAAATTCTTTGTTTTACGATTCGGTATATTTCGCAGAAGATTACGAGTTGTGGATGAGAGCTTTGAAATATGGGAAAATAACCAACTTGTCAGAGGTGTTGGGAGAATATCGATGGGGAACAGAAAATATTACAAAATCTAAAAAAAAGCAGCTTGCAAAAGAGAGTGGAGAGTTTGTTGCCAGAAATTTGAAGGAACATTTACAGATAGATTTAACAGAGGAAGAGACCTTCCTTATGAACGGATGGAGTAATCCATGTTTTGGTTCTATGCATCGATGGAGCAATCTGAAAAAGATAAAAAGAATTTTACAGAATGTGTATGAGCAAAATCAGAAAAAACTATATGTGAATGAGAAATGTATGCTACAGATTATTGGAGCCAAATGGAGATGGGATAAGTATTATGAACCTATCACCAATGGAAAAAAAGAAAAATCAATAGAAGCAATTTTTGCATATAACGGATGTGCAACATTTGTACAACGTTTTTTTGACTATATGAAGAGAAAATAAAATTATGTTAAATACCATAAGGAGGAAATAGAAATGCTAATTACAAAAACTCCGTTTCGGGTCAGTTTCTGTGGTGGTGGAAGCGATATGGCCGATTTTTATGAAAAATATAGTGGATGTGTTCTCAGTACATCTATTAATAAGTATTGTTATATATCTATTCATCCATATTTTAATGAGGAGCAGACACTGTTAAAATATTCACAGAACGAATTGGTAAATAGTGTAGATGAAATTGACCACAAAATTTTTAAACAAGTGTTGGGCGACATGCATGTAAGTGGTGTGGAAATCAGTAGTACAGCGGATGTCCCAGGGGGAACTGGACTGGGTTCATCCAGTACATTTACAGTTGGCTTGTTGAATACATTATATTGCTATAAAGGAAGATTTGCTTCCAAAGCGAAGCTGGCGGCAGAAGCCTGTGAGGTTGAGATTGAAAAACTCAAATCCCCGATTGGAAAGCAGGATCAGTATGCAGCTGCATTTGGAGGACTTAATTTCATTCGATTTAATCAGGATGGCACGGTATCGGTTGCACCAATTATGATGCAGGCAGAAACATACAAAAAACTGCAAAAGAATTTGATGATGTTTTATACTGGTACTACCAGATCAGCGAACGGAATTTTGAGTGAACAGAAGAAAAATATTGCCCAGGAAGATAAGACAAAGAATTTGTTGAAAATGTGTGACCTGGCATATGAGATGAAAGATGCATTGGAACATAACGATGTTTCCTCTTTCGGAGATATTTTAAATACAGGATGGGAGTTGAAGCGTTCATTGGCTTCCGGTATTTCAAATCCAGAAATTGATAGGGCTTATGAAATTGCTATGAAAAACGGAGCTCTGGGAGGAAAATTACTGGGAGCCGGCGGCGGTGGATTCTTGTTGTTTTATTGTCCAGAGGAAAAACAGGATCGTTTGAGAAATGCAATAGGATTAAAAGAATTTGAATTTACTTTTGAGAAAGATGGATCTTCGGTCATATATATTGGAGATAAGTATTGGAGATAACATTTATTGACTGGAAAGGATGAAAAAAATGAAAGTATTAGTAGCAGGCGGAGCAGGATTTATTGGAAGCAATTTGATAGATGCTCTTTTGGAAGAGGGACATCAGGTAGTATGTGTGGATAACTATTTTATAGGAACAAAAGAAAACGTAAAGCATCTTTCCGGAAATCCCAATTTTAAAATGTACGAACAGGATATTTGTGATCTGGACGCACTTAAAAAAATATTCGAGAATGAAAAAATTGAATATGTATTTCATATGGCTGCAAATTCAGATATTCAGGCAAGTGCAGCGAATCCTATTATTGAGTACAAGAACACTTATTCTACAACATTTAATTTATTGGAATGTATGAGAATTTATGGTGTGAAAAAATTATTCTTTGCCTCAACATCTGCTGTGTATGGAGAAAAGATGGGAGAGCATGTTGCTGAGCACAGCACATCTTTAGAGCCGATTTCCTATTATGGAGGCAGTAAGCTTGGTTCTGAAGGTATTATTTCAGCATTTAGTTATATGAATGATATGCAGGTACTGATCTTCCGCTTCCCAAATGTAATTGGACCAAGACTTACGCATGGAGTAATATTTGATTTTGTAAAGAAATTAAAAGCAGATCCGACAAAGCTTCAGATATTGGGTGATGGTACACAGACAAAACCGTACATTTACGTAAAAGATCTTGTAGATGCGATTATGAAGTTTAAAGAAACTGGAAAGCAGGGCATCACTCTTTATAACGTAGGTGTTGAGACACAGACTTCAGTTACCAGAATTGCAGATATTATATGTGAGAAGATGGGACTTTCAGGTATTCCGTACAATTATACTGGTGGCAGAGGCGGTTGGAAAGGTGATGTGCCAAAATTTCAATATAATTTAGATAAGATTCATGCTGCAGGGTGGAGTGCAACACATACTTCGGATGAGGCAGTGGCTTTGACGGTTGATAATGTTTTGGCAGATCACAAATAGGAGAGGATTAATATGCAGGCAGTGATTATGGCTGGAGGAAAAGGAACAAGACTTGCAGCTATTACAAAAGATGAAATACCGAAGCCAATGGTTCCTGTGAATGGAAAACCACTTCTTCTCTGGCAGATAGAAGAACTGAAAAAAAATGGTATCACGGACATCATAATGATTATCGGTCATTTGGGCGAAAAAATCGAAGAATATTTTCAAAACGGCGAAAAATACGGAGTTCATGTTTCCTATATCCGGGAACATGAACCATTGGGAACAGCAGGGGCATTTTATTATTTGAAAGATAAAATAGTATCGGATTATTTCCTGTTAGTTTTTGGAGATGTGTTTTTTTCCATTGATATTCAGAGAATGGAAAAATTTTATATTGATCATCAAGCGAAAGCAGCTTTATTTGTACATCCGAACAGTCATCCGGCTGATTCGGATTTGGTTGTTTTAGATGAAAATAATAAAATTTTTAAATTTGATTCGAAACATAATGTGCGAAATTATTGGTTTGACAATTGTGTAAATGCAGGATTTTATATTTTGAACAAGGAAATATGTGATCTGGTAAAGAAACCATGCAAGCAGGATTTGGAAAAAGATATTTTAATACCTCTGGTAGAAAAAGAAGATGCTGTATATGGATATCGTTCTCCAGAGTACATTAAGGATATTGGAACTGTGGATCGAATTCGACAGACAGAAAAAGATGTAGAAAATGGTTTTATAGAAGAAAAATGTCTGAAAAATAAGCAGACATGTATCTTTTTAGATCGAGATGGTACTATCAATCAATACCGGGGACTGGTGTGGAAAGATGAAGATTTTGAACTGGAAGAAAACACCAGTGATGCAATCAAACGAATTAACCAATCGGGAAAGTTGGCAATTGTGATTACAAATCAACCGTCTGTTGCGAGAGGATTGTGCCAAATAGAGGATATTGAGACCGTTCATAAGAAAATGAGTACATTACTTGGAAAAGAGGGAGCATATTTGGATGATGTGTATTTTTGTCCACACCATCCGGATAAAGGATACCCTGAGGAAAATCCGGTATATAAAATTCCGTGTGAATGCAGGAAACCAAAGACTGGTTTGATACAAAAAGCGATAGAACAATACCATATTGACCTAAGTAGTTCGTGGATGGTCGGAGATACTACAGTGGATATTCAGACAGGAAAGAATGCTGGGTTACATACGGCACTTGTTCTTACGGGAGAAGCTGGAAACGACAAAAAATATGATGTGACACCGGATCTGGTATGCAAAGATTTGTGGGAAGCAGTGGAAATGATTTTAAAATACAAGGAATAGATAAAGGAGTAGAAAGATGGATTATACAAAGGCAATCAGAGAATATATTGATTTAGAGAAAGAAGTTATTAGCAAATTAGATGTAGATGCGATTAATGATGCGATGAATCTTATCATGAAAGCATACGAGGCAAATAAAAAGATTTATATTTTTGGAAACGGGGGGAGTTCTGCAACGGCTTCTCATTATCAGAATGATTTTAATAAAGGAATTTCTGAATATGTGGAAAAGAAATTTAATTTTACCTGCTTAAATGATAACATGGCGACGATTATGGCAATTGCGAATGATATAGGATTCGAAGAAGTTTTTCGCTTTCAGTTAAGAAACAAATTGGAAGAGGGAGATATCGTTATTGCTATTTCAGGAAGTGGAAATTCTAAAAATGTAATTAATGCCGTAGAATATGCAAAAGAACAGGGAAATCAGATTATAGGATTAACGGGATATACTGGTGGAAAATTAAAAGCATTGTCGGATATTTCACTTCATGTAGATGTTATGAGTATGCAGGTTACGGAAGATGTCCATATGATGTTTGACCATTTGATTATGAGTATTTTTTATAATACTTTATGTGGAAAAAATCATTTGAGCGAATAAAAGTATAAAATCAAATTTTTGAAGAGGAATATGAAATGGGAAAAAAGAAAAATGCGGTAATGCTAGCTGATACTAGAACAACATTAGTAGGAATTGTACTTGAACAACTTGAAAAATCAAATAAGGGATTATTTGATGAAGCTATAATATATTATATGACGGATATTTCAGATTCAGATAAAGAAATAATGAATAAGATTATTCCATGTAGATTCGTTAAATATAAATGTCCAATACCTGAGAAAGTTTTTGAAAAACCGAGATTTAAGCTTTTTTCACCATTAATGTTTGTTAGATATGAAATGCCGGAGTATTTGAAAGAATTTGAAACAATTACGTGGCTTGATACGGATATTTTAATTCAGGGAGATATCTCAGGAATGATAGATGCGGCGCGAAAAACAGGTGCAGCATTTATAAGAGAAGATCCAATTAATAAAACTGCTGAAAAGCCAGATAAGATGAGAAGTTGTTTTAGTAGTCCAATTAGTGGGTTTGATTTAAATCAATATTTATATTGTTCAGGAACTATTGTGTTAACAGAAAAGTGTACTCAAAATTTAAATAAATTAGCTCAATGGTGTTATAAAAAAACGATCGAATGGGCTAATGTGTTGGATTTACCAGATCAGGGAGTTTTGAATGCAGCTATACAAAAATTTGATATTTCTGTAACTCCTCTTAGTGGTAAAGAGTATTGTTGTTATCCTTATTTAAATAGAAATTGTAAAGATGCAAAAATTATACATGCGTGGGGGCTTAATAAATTTTGGAATGATTGGTATATATATCAAAATTATTCCGAATGGAGAGCATTATATGAAAAATGGATTGCGGCGGGGGGCAGCAAGTTAGTATTTGATATTAAGCCGGAGGTTTCTGTTGTTATACCAAGTTATAAACCTAATTTAGAATTATTTAAGCAGTGTTTAGATAGTTTGATGGCTCAAAATAGAAACAATTGGGAAAGGTATTCAAATTTTGAAATAATTATCGTTGCAGAACCATTTGATCAACAGGAAATTAAAGAGTTTATTAATAACTATAATGATAAGAGAATTAGACTGATTTTTAATGAAGAAAGAAAAGGAATTGCAGCTAGTTTAAATATAGGGATTAAAGCTGCAGAAGGAACATATATCGCGCGAATAGACGATGATGATATCGCTGCAAAAGAAAGACTATATTTACAAAAAGAATATTTAAATAATCATCAGGAAATTAGTCTGTGTACAACGGATTTTGAATATTTTGGGGATATGAATGAACAACGTTTATCATTTGAAGGAGAAGTGGCTCGTGCGTGGGGCATTTTTACGTGTCCGTTTGATCATCCAACAATTATGTTTCGAAAGGATTTTTTTGAAGAAAATGATCTTTATTATGATGAAAATAGAGGGTTTGTAGAAGATTGGGAATTATGGCAGAGAGCGTTTGAGAAAGGAATGAAGGTCGGTTGTATACATCAAAATCTGTTTTATCATAGATGGATTAATAATAGTAGCGCAGGACAGTCAAATAAAACAGTTGAAATGATGCGTGAAATGATTAAGAATAATTTCTTGAATTTAAATGTTGAAATTCCAAAAGAAGATTTGAAATATATAGGTCCTTGGAATGGAAAGGTTCTCGATGAAAAAGTAATACTAAGAGTAAGCAGATATTTTTCACAAGCAGTAGAAAATAATAAAAAGATAAAATTATATGATGATGAAAGTCTACAATATGTACTCCAATTACGTGTCGAAGAAATGAAAACTGGAATTCTACCTGGATTGGTAAAAGGCAAAGAGGATAATACGGAGCATATTATGGAAGCAACTGTTCAGAAAAAAAATGGAGGAATTAAACTTGCGATTAAGCGTTTATTTCAACCATTATACAGACCTTTTAAACATAGATATGAAGATAGAATTGCATTTACAATGGAAAAGGTTCTTGCCGTTGAAGGTCATGTGATGAATTGTATTCATAAACTAGATGCGCAATATTCTGTGTTAAATACTATTAATTCTAAAATGGATTATTTAGAAGAAATTAATTCTAGAGTGAGTTCTTTAGAAGATAAAATGAATGGTGTGGATATATTATTAGAACAGGAAAGAAAGAATAGTGAAACGGCAAGCAATACATATGGATTATCAAATTACATTATTTCTCTTTTGAATAATCAAACAAATATTTTAACTGAATTTGATGAAGCTAGACAAGAAGAAAATAAACAAACACAAAGACATTTAGATTTTCTGTATAGAGATATAATGGTGGTTTTGGAAAAATGTAACGGATTTATTAAAAAAGAAAATGTTAAATTGATTACAGATTATCCTGTCGCGTATGAAAGTAACGATTATTTGGTGCCGCATGGCACAATACGTGATAATACAAGATTTCCACAATTTGTGGAAAAGTGTGAAAATGTTTTGAAAAAACAGGAAATTTCTTTTTTGGATTTAGGATGCTCTGGAGGAGGAATGGTTCTTGAAGCTGCTTTAAAAGGTCATTTTTCTATGGGATTAGAAGGTGCTGATATTTCAAAGATACAACAGAGAGCTGAATGGAGATTGTTGGGGGATAATCTTCAAACTTGTGATATTACTAAACCATTCCAGATTTTGGACTTGAACTCAAATTTATGTTACAAATTTGATATAATTACCGCATGGGAAGTGTTAGAACATATTGCAGAAAGTGATTTGCCTCAATTATTTCAAAACATAAAGAATCATTTATCAAATGAGGGAAGATTTATTGCTTCCATTGCAAACTTTGATGATATAGATCCTGCTACAGGTATAAATTGGCATGTTACTTTACATAATTATGAATGGTGGAGAAAAAAAGTAGAAAGTTTTGATTTAGAAATATGTGAAGATGAATTTTCTGCTTATGATATGGCGAGAGGTTCTTATAATCCACCACATTGTTATGAAAAGCAGTATGAAGAATATGATCCTCAAAAAACATTTTTTATTGTTGTAAAGTTAAAACAATAGTTTGATTCTAGAAAGGAAAAATATATGGAAAAAGGAGAATGTAAAAAAATCGGAATATTTATAATAGCTGTATTTATAAGTATGTGTCTTTTTTTTATACAAGTACATCCACTGGTGATATGGGATACGGATGATTGGTTGTATATCTCATATATTAGGAAGGCTATACCAATATGGCATAATTGGAATCCGAGCCGAGTGTTTCCAGAAATTTTTATGCCAATGTGTGCATATTTAGGGATAAAATGTATTATGCCAATTACAAATGATTATATTTTTTCATTAATGATAATATTTGGAATAGTATTGAGTGGTTTTATAACAATTTATGTTCTGTCATTTTATAATTTGGCCAGAAAAAAAATGAGGATGAGTATTGGAAATGCAATTATGGTTTCAATTTTGTTTTTATTACTTCATTTTTTGATATTTAGGTGCGGTGAAAATCAGAATACATACTTATTTTATAGTCCGGATGTGACGTGTTATTTTTATTATGTTATTCCCAGCTTGCTTAATTTAACTTTAGTCATGATTTTAGAATCAAAGGAATTAACTTTTAATTCTGAAACGAAAGTTAATTGGCTTAAAGTTGGGGGATGGGTTCTTTTAATATATTTAGCTATTTTTTCAAATTTGTTTTCATCATATATTATATCGATATGGGCTGGAAGCAAACTGTTTTATAAT
>OOBI01000822.1_pt1 | contig 21760 bp, 20 predicted proteins | sample 1671081 | NCBI WGS metagenome assembly OOBI01 (sample SAMN06348120, study PRJEB24527) | human gut metagenome | biome: human gut; feature: ankylosing spondylitis patient; material: feces | host: Homo sapiens | place: China | collected 2015-10 | reverse complement strand
TTTATTATATCAATGGGAAAATAACCTGTCAAGAGGTTTGCGTTATAATGAGAAGTTTATTTTCTCATAGCTTGCAAAAGAAGAAACAGCAAAGAGGCTGATAGAAAACGAGTGGGCGAGGAATTGGAGCGCTTTTCGCATGATATGGGACCGGTTGTCCGTATGGCTCGACCGGAAAATCCCAATGAAATAGATGAATATGTGAATCCGTTCTGCACAGAACTGGACGAGATCGGATCATTTCAGAGCTACTGTATCGGGCACTTTGAGCACGAGTGGTTGAATGCGCTGGGCCAGATGATCGCGGAAGGGCGAGTACCGATTACGGATGCACAGAGGGTGGATGATTCAACAGAGCTGCGCCACATGGATAGCGGATACATTCATAGGATGGAGTTTTCACATCTGGATCGGGGGCACTTCTATGCCATCGTATAATGAAGCCAACGGATTAGAAAAGATGCGTAGTTTTGTTGATGCAGCAACGATCAACAGGAAAGATTGATCTTGAACGCACCTGACCATGATGCCAGCCAAAAGTGTATACATCGTACTCAAGGTGCCGCTGTTTCTCCGATACGGTGTCGCTACTGCACCGATATATGCAGTGAGCGCGGACACACTTATGAGCAGGCGATGGACAGATTGACGGTGTCTTTTGCCAGGCTGTGATAAAACTGCCAATTAAAATTATAACGAGGTATCCTCCATTTTTATAATGGAGGATACCTCGCTTTTTGTTTATATATGTATAATCCATTTATAGTATAATAACACATAAGCCGACATTTTTCAAGAAATCATGTAATATTAAATTGTACCGGATTTGAAATTGTCAATTTCACCAGATATGCAGGATTTTTTTTCGGCAAAGCAACCAATATGTGACAATTGTTATCAAATTACGACTTAGTATGGGGGGAGGTTTCACATGGCAAGACGAGGAGAGAACATTCGTAAGCGTAAAGATGGTCGTTGGGAGGGTCGATATATCAAGGGCCGCAAGCCTGATCGAACAGCAATTTGGGGATATGTATACGGACACAGTTACACCGAAGTAAAAAAGAAAATGACAATGCGCAAGGCCGAGGTCAGAGCCTGCGCACTGTCGGAACAGAATCCAACATTTCAGGAGCTTTCTCATAATTGGGAAGGCTCCATTTCTTTAGGGGTCAAAGCGTCGACAATTACACACTATCAGTATACTTTGGAGCATTACATTCTCCCTGTACTTGGCAACTATCGTGTGCAAGAGTTGAATGAATATACCTTAGAAAGGTCATTGCTTGAGATTATCACGCCAACAGACAACAGCCACAAACCATTAGGGGCTACTATGGCGCGCGAATGTCTTGTGCTTGTACGCCGCATTTGCCGATATGCAGCACACTTGCACCTTATGCGGTCACTTGAGATTGACGTTAAGATGGCAAAACCACCTATGGCTACGCCTACTACGCTCAGCAAATCTGAACAGCAATGCTTGCAGAGCTATGTTGAATTTGCCCCAACTACTCGGAAACTTGGTGCACTGCTCATGATGCAGATGGGACTGCGCATAGGTGAAGTCTGTGGTCTACAGTGGGCTAACTTTGATTTAGAACATGGCATTTTATCCATTGAACGGACAGTAAAACGAATTTATGTGGGCGCAGGCCAAACGAGGGTTGTCATTCAGTCGCCAAAAACGCGAAGCTCCGAGAGAAAAATTCCGATTCCTCACGGCATTTTGGGTATGCTGAAGCAGTTGCAGCAGAAAGAAAGCTGCAAAGTCTGGTTTTTGTCGGGCAATGAATCCAAACCTGTTGAGCCTCGTTGCTACCGGAAAAGCTTGCGCTGCTATTTAAAAAGTGCTGGCGTCACGGAAGTGAATCCGCATGCTCTGAGACATACTTTTGCAACGACCTGCCTGCAAGCAGGTTGCAACATAAAAACGTTGAGTGAGCTGTTGGGGCATGCCAGCTCGGACATTACATTAAAGCGCTATGTGCATACCTGTTGGGAGTGGAAACAGAATGAGATGAACCGCATTTTCCAGTAATTGATGGTCAGTCAAAGGGGCAACGGCAGCATAACCACCTATCTTCGCTGTTTTATGGTATAAGTTTTCCATTATAAAAATGGAAGATACTTTGCGAGGAAGTGGGCGGGCAATATGGCGCTGGATCTGTATGAGCATAATGCGAATGCTTACATGGCCGCGTGCGAGATGATGGACAAGTACGGCAAAGCTGCTATTGTTCACCCCACCGGCACGGGTAAGAGCTATATCGCGTTCAAACTCATTGAAACTCACCCAAATGAAGTGATTATCTGGCTTTCCCCCAGTGAGTACATCTTCAAGACCCAGCGGGAGAGCTTACTGCGGCAAGACCAGGACTTCCCGCTTCAAAATGTACGCTTTTATACGTATGCCAAGCTGATGTGTAGTACGCCGGAGCAGCTTAACCAGATAGCCGAACAGAACCCCACCTACATTATACTGGATGAGTTTCATCGAATAGGCGCAGAATTCTGGGGCGAGAGTACACAAAAGCTGTTGGCGCTCTGCCCTCATGCAAAACTGCTTGGCCTGACCGCTACCAATGTGCGCTACCTCGATAATAACCGCGACATGGCCGAGGAACTGTTCAATGGACACGTTGCATCTGAAATGACTCTGGGCGAGGCAATCGTCCGGGGCATTTTGCCTGCCCCGAAATATGTGACCACGGTTTTTAAATACCAGCAGGACTTGGCGCGGTATCAGTCGCGAGTAGACAATCTGCGCAGTCCGGGCATCCAGGATGTGAACCAGAAATATCTGGACGCCCTAAAGCACGCCTTGGAGCAGGCAGACGGACTGGACAAGGTCTTTGCCCGCCACATCACCAATAAAAGCGGCAAGTACATCGTGTTCTGCTCCGGCAAGGAGCACATGGACGAGATGATTTCCCATGTGCCGGAATGGTTCGCGGCTATTGATACCGAACCAACCGTTTACAAAGCACTGTCTGATGACCCCGCCACAGATAAAGCCTTTGCGGCCTTTAAAGCAGACAACAGCAAGCACTTAAAACTACTGTTCTGTATTGATATGCTCAACGAGGGTGTCCATGTTGAGGGTATCTCGGGTGTTATTCTGTTCCGCCCGACGATTTCACCTATTATCTACAAACAGCAGATTGGCCGCGCTCTGACAGCAGGGGATAGCGCGACGCCGCTTGTTTTGGATGTCGTCAATAACTTTGAGGGGCTGTCCAGCATCAGCGGCCTGCAAAACGAGATGACTGCCGCCGTGCAACGTCTCTACGCCAACGGTGAGAGTGATAAGGTCGTGACTGACCGTTTTGAGGTTGTGGAGCAGGTCCATGACTGCCGCGTGCTGTTTGAACAGTTGCAAAGCAGTCTGTCATCGACCTGGGATCACTATTTTTCCGAGGCTAGCATTTACTATGCCGAACACGGCAACCTGGACATTCCGCGGCGCTACAAGACGCCCATGGGTTTGAGCCTTGGAGCATGGCTGCAAATTCAGCGGCAGGTTCGCAGCGGCAAGCGTGCCGGGAGCCTGACCCAGCAGCAGATTGAACGCTTGGACAGTATCGGCATGCGCTGGGACAACTACAGCGACTTGGCCTGGACAAAAGGCTATGAAGAAGCCAAGCAATATTACGCCAAGCACGGCAACCTTATGGTGCCCGTTGAGTGGAAAACGACAGATGAATTCCCGCTGGGAAACTGGATTTCAAACAAGCGCACTGAAAAAGCCGCTGGCAGGCTGGACGCGGAGAAGATGAGCCAACTGGAGAGCATTGGCATGGTCTGGGATGCCTTCAGCGAAAGGTGGGAGCAGGGCTTTGCCGCTGCGGCAAAGTATTATGCTGACCACGGCAATTTAGTTGTGCCTGTGTCCTACACCACAAAGGAAGGGCTGCGTTTGGGGGTCTGGGTCAGAAACCAGAAACAAACTTATGCCAACGGAACGCTGCAGCCTGAAAAGGCCGAACGGCTGGAAAGCATTGGAATTCTTTGGGAGCAAAGCAACTTCGACTTCAAGTGGAACGAGGCTTACGAAGCGGCCAAATTGTATTTTGAGGAAAACGGCAGCCTGAACGTGCCCATCGGCTATACAACCCCTGACGGTATAGCTTTGGGCAAGTGGGTGGCCCGTCAGCAGTATGCCTACAAAAGCCCGAACAATAGCAATTGCAAACTGACTCCGGCGAGGGTCACTTTGCTGGAAAAGATCGGTATGCAGTGGGAAAAGACCGACCCGTGGCAGCATAAGTACGATTTGGCGTGGGATTATCGGCAAATGCACGGCAACCTGCAAATCCCGGCTAAGTATAAAACGGCGGATGGCATCTGGCTGGGTCGCTGGTTGTACGACCAAAAGGTCCTGCTGCGCAAGCAGTCACCCCGGCTAAGCGCCGAACAGACAAATAAATTGCGGAAACTGCTGGATGAGGACACGGCAGGTAAAGCATGCTGAAAAGATTGAGGAGAAATCATGACGAGGTTTAAGCACGACTTAATTTTGCGGATCGTAAAAATCCTGGACGCAGTACTGGTGACAATACCGTTTGCACTGTGCTGGTATTTGTACTATGCAAAACGCATTGCATCGCCGTTTTACGCAAAAGGTGATTACCTGGTAGTGGCACTGTTCTTTGTGCTTTTCATCATGTTTGGCCGCGTGTACGACGCATTTCTAATGTCGATGTACCGCATATCCGAAATCGTCTACGCACAGTTTCTGGCGGCGGCAGTCAGCGACTTTATTATGTACATCGTTATCTGGCTGTTGAGCAAGCATCTGCCGAATATCTTGCCGGGTGTAGCGGCTTTGATTGGTCAGCTGATTTTGTCGGCAATCTGGGCTCGCAGCGCACACCACACGTACTTTAAGACCTTCCCGCCGCAGGCTACTGCTGTAATCTATGACACGCGCCAAGGTCTGGAAAAGCTGATCGGCCAGTATGGCTTGGATGGCAAGTACAAGGTCGTAGCGACGGCCACGGCAGCAGAGTGTATTGAAAATTTGTCTATGTTGGACGGCATCAACACGGTGTTTATCAGCGGCGTCCACAGCCATGACCGCAACATTATTTTGAAGTATTGCGTCGAAAACAACATCACAATGTTTGTGATTCCCCGTATTGGCGACACGATCATGTCCGGTGCGCACCACATGCACATGTTCCATCTGCCGATGCTCCGTGTGGGACGATACAATCCGCAGCCGGAGTACCTCTTTATAAAGCGACTGCTGGATATTGTGATTTCTGCTGCTGCACTGATTATTTTAAGCCCAATCTTTTTGGTGACGGCCATTGCCATTAAGATGACAGACCATGGCCCGGTATTTTACAAGCAGACTCGCTTGACCAAGGATGGAAAAGAATTCGGTATTTTGAAATTTCGCAGCATGCGTGTTGACGCTGAAAAAGACGGCGTAGCTCGTCTTTCCAGCGGTGAACATGATGACCGCATTACGCCCGTCGGAAAGGTGATCCGGGCCTGCCGCGTGGATGAGCTGCCGCAGCTTATCAATATACTACGAGGTGAGTTAAGCATTGTGGGGCCTCGTCCAGAGCGTCCTGAAATTGCAGCCCAATACTGTGAAGAAATGCCGGAGTTTTCCCTGCGCCTGCAGGCCAAGGCTGGTTTGACTGGATATGCCCAGGTCTATGGAAAGTACAATACAACGCCGTATGACAAGCTGACGATGGATTTGATGTACATAGCCCATCCGAGCATTATCGAGGATTTGAAAATCATGTTTGCTACAGTAAAAATTTTGTTTACGCCAGAAAGTACGGAGGGTGTCAGTGAGGGGCAGACCACTGCTATGGGGATAGAAGGTTGAAGAAAGGATCCGTCTAATGAAAAAAGCTGTAATGCTGATTAATGATACGACCTATGCGTTCAATTTACGCAGTGCGATTATTGAGAAGTTGATAAGTGAAAATTTTGAAGTAGTAGTTGTCGGTCAGCTGTTGAAGCATCAGGATAAGCTGAAAGCTATGGGGGCAAGCCTGATCGGTGTAGAAACTGGTCGCCACGGAACAAATCCTTTTTCAGACTTGCAGCTGATGAACACATATAAAAAGATTCTGAAAACTGAAAGGCCCGATGTAGTACTTTCTTACAATATTAAACCTAACGTTTATGCCGGTATGGTGTGTCAACAGTTAAAGATTCCATACCTGCCAAATGTAACGGGCTTGGGTACCCCCGTAGAAAACCCGGGTCCCTTGCAGAAATTGACAACGCGTTTGTACAAGGTCGGTGTGGCCGGGGCCAACTGCATCTTCTTCCAGAACAGTGAAAATCAGGCATTCTTCGAGAACCACCGCATGATGCCAAAGCGTGCAAAAGTTCGGTTGCTGCCCGGATCGGGGGTAGACCTTGATGCACATCCTGCTTTTGAATATCCGGAAGGGGACACGATTCACTTTCAGTACACGTCAAGAATCCTAAAGGAAAAGGGAATAGACCTGTATCTGGCAGCGGCAAAAGCAGTCTACGAAAAGTACCCCAACACGGTGTTTCATATATGCGGCGGCTGCGATGATGAACGTTACATACAAATTTTAAAAGAGACCCAGGCCGCGGGCTATATCGTTTACCATGGCCAACAAAAAGATATGACGTCGTTTCTGAAACAGGCTGCCTGCATCGTGCATCCTTCTTATTACCCGGAGGGCATGAGCAACGTCCTGCTGGAAGGCGCAGCTAGTGCGCGGCCTATCATTGCCACAGACCGTGCGGGATGCCGCGAAACAGTGGAAGACGGTGTGACCGGCTTCCTAATCCCCATTAAAGATGAGCAGGCGCTGATTGAAGCACTGGAAAAATTTATGCAGATGACGCCGCAGCAGCGCAAAGCCATGGGCCTTGCAGGCCGAGCCAAGATGGAACGTGAGTTTGACCGCAGACTGGTCGTGCAGGCCTATTGGGAAGAAATCCAGAGAGTTTTAGGTGATACGGATGTGTAATATGCCGATTCGGGTTTTACAAGTTCTTGGAGGACTTGAAGCAGGCGGCGCCGAATCGTTTGTAATGAATTTATACCGAAAAATTGATAAAAGTAAGGTCCAATTTGATTTTGTCAAACATATTACTCACAAGGGTGTTTTTGAAGATGAAATTCATCAAATGGGCGGAAAGGTTTATCAATGCCCCAGATATACAGGGAAAAATCACTTTGCATACTGCAAATGGTGGAACAACTTTTTTGAAGAACACCCAGAATATCATGTGATTCATGGACATGTACGTAGCACAGCTGCAATCTATTTAAAAATAGCGAATAATCACGGCTTGGTTACGATTGCCCATAGTCACAGCACATCCAACGGAAGCGGAGTATCCGCAATGGTAAAGGATTTAATGCAGCTTCCTATTCGCAATACAGCAGATTACCTTTTCGCGTGTTCTGATAGGGCTGGAGAATGGTTATTTGGTAAAAAGGCCACGAAAAAGCCTAACTATCAAATGATCCCTAATGGCATTGACCTCAGTCGTTTTGCGTTTGACGAGAAAAAGCGCTTTCAAATGCGGAAAGAGCTTTTTATCGATGAGACCGCACTAGTCTTAGGCCACGTTGGCCGCATGACAGAACCGAAAAACCACAAATTCCTCTTGCAACTATTTGCAAAGTACCATAGTGAAAATCCCAATAGTAAACTCTTGCTGGTCGGAGACGGCGAACTGTATGAAGAAGTAAAGCAGCAGTGCAAACAGCTCAAAATCGCTGATGATACGATTATGGTCGGAAGTAAAACGAATACGGAAGATTACTATCAAGCGATGGATGCATTTTTGTTTCCGTCATTATGGGAGGGGCTTGGCATTGTTGCCATAGAAGCGCAGGCGAACGGCTTGCCATGTCTTGTGTCTGAAAATATTCCCCGCGAAGCCTTAGTAGAAGAAAGCGTTAAGGTACTTGATTTGAGGTCAACCGATGAATGGCTGCTGGAGTTGTCCAAAGTTTCTGCCGGGAATAGAAGGCTGGTTGATGAAAAACTGAGATCGTACGATGTCTCAATCGTCGCTATAAGACTGCAAAAATTTTATTTGGAGCATGAGAAGGTGAAATAATGAGTCGATATATTATGCGTTTGGATGATGCATCTGAATATATGGATGTTGAGAAATGGCAGCGCATGGAGAACCTTCTAGACAAATATGGAATCAAGCCGATTGTAGGCGTTATTCCCAATAATCAAGATCCAGATATGGTTGGCGTCTACACCAAAGACGAGCGCTTCTGGAATAAAGCTCAGCAATGGCAAGAAAAAGGGTGGAGCATTGCACTACATGGCTATACCCATGTTTTTGAAACTAAAGAGGGTGGAATTAATCCAGTAAATAGTCGCAGTGAGTTTGCCGGTGTTCCATTGGAGCGACAAAAAGAAAAAATACGATTAGGCGTTGCAAAACTGAAAGAACATGGGCTTGCCCCCAAAATATTTTTTGCGCCGGCACATACGTTCGATGAAAACACATTAGCTGCATTGAAGCAAAATTCCGGTATTTGCGTTATAAGCGATACAATCGCAACTGATGTTTATTATAAAAACGGATTTTATTTTATTCCACAGCAGTCGGGCAAAGTTCGTAAACTTCCATTTAAAACCGTAACCTTTTGTTATCATCCCAATATGATGCATGAAAACGACTTTGCTGAATTAGAGCTTTTTATGTCTGAATGTGGAAGCCGGTTTACTCATTTCAGCGATGATTTACTTAAGAGGAGAGAAGTCAACGCTGCTGACGAAATCGTAAAATGGGTCTATTTCTTTAGGCGGAAGGAAAAGTAAAGATGGATTTGAAAGAACATGCATTTGTTGTATTTTCGGAAGAACACTATAATCCGCTGGGAGTTATCAGAAGTCTCGGAGAAAGTGGATTAAAGCCTGTTGCAATAATAGTAAAGGGCGGTCCATTACTGACATCAAAAAGTAAATACTTATCAGCGGTTCATTATGTAGATAATAGAGAACAGGGATTACAAATTTTAATTAAGGAATATGGAAACAGACAAGAAAAAACGTTTGTTTATGCTTGTGATGACACAACGGAAGAGTTTTTAGACAATCACTATGATGAATTAAATAACAAATTTTATTTCTTTAATGCTGGAATGAAGGGAGGCGTGAGTAAATATTTAAACAAGGAAACTATTGGTGAACTTGCTATAAAACATGGACTGAATTTTTTGCAAGCAAGCGTTGTAGAAAAGGGAACAGTTCCACAGAAAATCCAATATCCTGTAATTACAAAGGCAATTGATTCGACTGTTGGCGGATGGAAAAACGATATGTTTATCTGCCACAACGAACAAGAACTGACGGAGGCTTTTGAGAAAATTAAAAGTCCTATCGTAATGCTGCAACGGTACATCGTCAAAAAGAACGAGTATTGCTTGGAAGGGTTTAGCTGCAATCATGGCAGAGATGTTTTCATTGCTATAGAGTCTACGTATAATTATAAGCTTCCGATGAGCTATAGCCCTTATATGACAGTCAATAATTTTCACAATAAAAACAATGTTTTCCCTAGCCTGAAGAATATGTTTGCTGAAATTGGTTTCGAAGGCATTTTTGAAATAGAGTTTCTTGAGGCTGAAGATGGAAAGCTTTACTTTGGAGAAATTAATTTCAGAAACTCAACATGGAGTTATGCCGCTACTTGTGCAGGAATGAATCTTCCCGTGCTGTGGGCGGAGTCAATGATAAAGGGTAAGATTCCAGATAATTGCTATCAAAAGATTGAAGAGCCTGGGTTTACTGCAATGGTAGAATTGACGGATTTCAAAGAGCGTGTAATTAAAAGAAAATACTCAATTGTTAAGTGGCTGCGCGATTTGAAAGAATGCAAATGTAAATATTACATTGGTAAAAATGACTTCAAACCGGTTGTTATGATGCTGCTGTCACGTATAAAGAGCTAATTATATGGGTTGGTTTGTAATGAATGAAATTTCTTCTATTTTAGCGATTTGCGGTGCGTGTATTTCATTTTATATAGGTGCTGGGTTTGCCACGATGCAGGAAGTGGTTCAATATGAAGCGTCCTATGGTTCAAGGTTTCTAATTGTCATACTGGTAGCGGCTGCAATTTACCTTTATACAAATATTTCGTTTGCCACAAATGGAAATCGATTAAAGTTGAATCGTGGCGGAGATATATATGGGGTGTATTGCGGGGTATTCGGCAAAAAAATCGGGAAATGTGCCGCAATGTTTTTTGACTATTTCTCTGCCTTTTTCTGCTTTATGAGTTTTGTGGTTATGTGCGGAGGAGCAAATTCTACGCTGACGCAGCAGTGGGGTGCACCATTTGGAGTAGGAGCAGTTACGTTGACGGTCTTGGTAGTAGTAACTGTTGTATTTGGACTACAGGGAATTGTAAATGCACTTAGCAAAATAGGGCCAATCATTATTGCAATGATTCTGCTTGTATCTGTTGTGACATCTGTTACTGGTTGGGGAAACTTTGCCGGGAATTTGACAAAAATAGATCAGGGTACATACGCGGATGTTATGCAACAGGTAGGCGGAGGAAATCCGCTTGCATCCGGTGCATCGTATGGCGGATTTGTTATTCTCTGGTTTGCAGCTTTCTTATCTGAGCTTGGAGCAAAAAACAAGCTTAAGGATGTCAATATTGGAATGCTATTGTCCGCTATATTTATTTTCTTTGCGGCAGGTGTTTGCTGCGTCGCATTAATTGGTCACATTGATGCAACAGCGGCAGCTGATATTCCTGCGCTAGTGCTGGCAGAACAAATTTCTCCTGTTGTTGCGGTGGCCTTTGCAATTATTATATGCGCAGGAATTTATACTTCAGCGACTCCACTTCTTTGGACAGCAGTTCGAAAGTTGGCGGATGAAGGAACTGTCAAGTATAAGGCGATAACCGTTTTGGCAGGAGCCGTTGGCTGCGGAATTGCTTGCTTTGTTCCGTACAAGGAACTGATTAATGTTTTATATGGGTTAAATGGGTATTTAGGATTTGTATTGGTTTTTGCAATGGTTGCGTATGATTTGAAAACCAAAATGAGTCTTAAGCATGGAGTTGAGAATGAAACTGCTGGTATTGACAGATAAATATTTTCCACGGCCTTACGCAAATGCTATGTGCGCGCAAGACCTGATTCGAGTTTGGTCACAGCAAGGACATACGGTAGATGTAATTGCATATGCAGACTATGATGGGACTCCTCACAGTTTGGAAGGAAATAGTATTTACTATGTCAAACCGGATGAAAGACTGAGGCTCTTTTATTATGCGGATACCTACCGCAAAACGATGCGTGGAAAAACAGCCTATTTCTTTGCAAATGTACTATCTAAGGTGAAAGGCACCATTCTTCTGCCTTGGCAGCCGTTTTATTCGTTTTCTTTCCCGAGAAGAATATACATGAAAATGTGTGAGCTTCAAGAAAAAAATGCGTATGACGGAGTCATTGCTATTCTAAATCCACTTGATTCAAATATTGCTGCATGTAAATTTAAAACGAAGTATCCGCAAGTTCCCTATGTTGTGTTTTGCGTAGATACACTAAGAAAGACGTTTATTGAACAGCACATTGGAAAAAAGTTTGCGGATGCCTTTATATGGGAGAAGAAAATCTTAAAATCCTGTGATGCATATTTCTACATGTTATCAAGAAAAAGTGATTATGCGCTGTCAAGATATGATCCGTATCGTCAAAAACTGATAGAGACGGATATGCCTCGTCTTAAGATAAAGGATACGAGCAAAATTCCGCAGTATGATTTTGGTGAAAGCGGTGAGCACTGGGTATATGCGGGCTCTATAGGTGGACCTCACTACAATCCGGAGCAAATGATTGAGATTTTTAAACAAATTTCAGTCACCCCAAAGCGCATTCTCCATTTATATACACGCGGGCCAGAAGCTGATCGGATTGCAGCGATTGCAAAGGTTGAAAATTTAAATGTTCGTGTTCATGGATATGTTGATGCAACAGTATTAGAGAGCATCATGGCAACGGCTGACGTTATTGTTTCATTAAAAACGAGTGATCAAATATCGGCCAAAATATTTGAATGTATGTCTTATGGGAAACCAGTGGTTCATTATTCGGGTCATCTAGATGACCCGAATGCATATTATTTGCATAAATATGCATCCGGGCACGTCGTGAGAATGTACGCAGAAAATCAAGATGCTGAAATTTCTGATTTGCTTCAGTTCCTGAAGAATAGCATAGGGAAAAAAGTTGATTCAGCGGAATTGATAAGGGAATTTGAGATGAGCACACCGGAGTATTCAGCAAAAAAGATTATTGAAATGATAGAAAGAGTAGAAAATAAATAATTGAGGAAGCAGAGGAATACAGAAATGAGCAGAAAATGGCTTGAAAAGTGGTATAGCATCATGTTGCCACTATTTCCATTGTTAATTTTGTACGGATTTAGTGCGATTCCGTTTCTGTCCTTTTCTGATTATTTATTACTACTGTTTATTTTCGTTGAAATCATTTCAAGCAAGTTTAAGATTGTATTTGAAAAATCCTTTGTACCGTTAGTCTTTTATCTGCTTTTTCAACCAATGCTATTACTATTAGTACCGCCCAAGAATTTCGATTTTGTAGATTCAGCGGGTACGGCATGGAAACTAGCCCTTTATATTTTCGGAATTTCACTTCTTCAAAAGAATTTACAAAAAGATATTCTTTTAAAATCGACACGTTTTGTTGGAACTGCAAGTACAATTTATGGCTTTTTCCAATTTTTCCTTGGAACATACTTACATATATCTTTGAGTCCGTATTTTCCACTTTTGCCAATCCTACGCACCGGGTTAAAGGAGCAACAAGATGGTTGGATTTCATATGGATGGACTGTTCGTCCGAGGGCATGGTTTTCGGAGCCGTCAACGTTTGCTATTTTTCTTTTATGGACACTGGTAATCGAATTATTTGTTGTGGAAAAAGAGGGACGCAATAAAAATCTGTGCTTTATCTACGTTTTTGGAATCGTGATTTCACGATCATCAACCGGAATAATTGGCTTGATTATTTTGCTGGTCGCCTGGACGTTGCTGTGCCCAGAAGAATTTTTATACAAAATTCCGAAAAAAGTTCTGGAGGGGGGAATCTGCCTTTTACCAGTATGTCTTATTTTCCTTTGTAAAGGTGGCTATATAGATTCTTTTATTAGTCATACATTTGTAAATGGACAGGGACTTTCTGCCCAATCACATTTTACGGATATTGGCTCTGCGTTTAGAAATAATACGGGCTTTTGGAATATAGTTATAGGAAATGGGATGCAAGACGTTGAGGCCGGCTATCTTCCTGGATGGTTTAGGACTTATTACTGCTTAGGGATAGTTGGCGTATTACTTTATATTAGTGCTTTTTTCAAAACATTTAAGCATGCATCTCGCAGGTTGCGTATTTTGGTAGTAGTATTTGTCGGACTTAATTTTGGAACTGAAATAATGCTGGGCGTTTTCATCTTACTTTTTATGTCCATTATAACATTATTCCAAAAAGGAAGTGAGGAAACACATGGTATGCGCACTACTTAGAATTTCTATATTAAAAACAATACTATTTAACTTACACTATTTCGGTAGAGCAGGCCTCAAGTTTCCTGTGCTGGTTGGCAAAAATTTCATTTTTAAAAAGCTAAGGGGGGGTAAAAGTAGAATCATATCGAACAGCGAATATTCGAATTGGATTTGATGGAACAGGCATCTGTGATGAGAGATATCAACGTGGAATATGGCATGTTGATGGTGACGTCTTTCTAGGAGAAAACGTTAGAATAGCAGCTGGTGTAAAAGTGAGCTGTGCCGAAACTGGCGAGCTTCGAATAGGAAAAAATTCAAGTATAAATGTAAATTCACAGCTTATTTGTATGGATAATATTAGTTTGGGCGAAAATGTGATGATAAGTTGGGATGATTTGATTATGGATTCGGATTTTCATCAAATACATACGGAAGGAAATACGAAAAGCATATCAGAATCTATTGAAATTTGTGATAATGTATGGATTTGCTGTAGGGCCTTAATTTTAAAGGGATGCAAAATACCTGAGGGATGTGTTATTGCTGCGAACAGCACAATCGGGAAAAAATACGTGGAAAATAATTGCTTGATTTCAACACGCGGAATCATTAAGAAGAATATTTCGTGGGAAAGGTAAATGGCGGATACCAATATGTCAATTTCTGAAGGAATAAAATCATTGCTTAAAAGCACACTAGATTTTGCTCAATGGGTAAGATTTAATCTGAATAGTTGCATTGAGATAGGTCATAATACAAAGGTGCGTGGCGCAGTACTATCTCAAAATGTGAAAATCGGATCCCACTGTAATATTCAACGGGGGGGGGTAAACAGCTTCTCTTATATGGGGGATTATTGCGAATTGCCGCAAGTAAAAATAGGAAAATTCTGCTCTATTGCCGCGCATGTGACACTGGCGGCAGGAAATCACCCTATGAACTATATAAGTACTTCCCCATATACATACTCGAAAATCAAAAATTCATTTGCAAAAGCACAACTGTATAAAGACGAATTTAATTATATTGAAAATAGTAACTACTTGTGTGAAATAGGAAATGATGTTTGGATTGGAACGGGCGCAATTCTTGTTTGCGGAAACAAAGCACTAACTATAGGTGATGGTGCTGTAATCGCTGCTGGCGCGGTTGTTACGAAAGATGTACCGCCTTATGCAATTGTAGCAGGGTGTCCTGCCAAAATACAAAAATATCGTTTTTCGGAAGATACTATTTCTTGGCTTGAAAGGAAAAAGTGGTGGACAAAAAGCAACGATTGGATAAGAAAGAATGTTGATGCCTTTTCAAATCCAGAAAAATTATTGGAAAGAAAGGAAAATGAAATGTGAGGCCCAGCTGGTTTATGAAACGCGTTATTGAAAAAACTATTGCATTGCTCCGATATATGAAATTATGGGTTATTTATAAACCAAAAGGCTTAGTTACAGTGCTCGGAAAAGTCTATTTGAATAATCCAAATATTAGATTTGGAAGTAATGTAACATTATACCCGAATGTGCACATTTTTGGACAGGGCCGTGTTACTTTAGAAGATAACGTATCTATTGGTGATGGAACTATTATTTGTGCTGCGGAAGACATTACGATTGGTAAAAATACAATGATCGCTGCACAGTGTTATATCATTGATTGCAATCATGGTATGCATCTGGGGGGGGGTACATGCGTGAACAGCCAGTGTCCGTACATCCAACAAAGATTGGTAAAGATGTGTGGTTAGGTTGCGGCTGTAAAATCTTGGCGGGGACGAAAGTCTCAGATGGTGCAGTAATAGGGGCTGGAACGGTACTATCTGGCACAGTAGAGAAGAACACAATTTGCTTTACAAAGCGTGAATATTGCCAAAAGGTGCGAATATAATGATGATTAAACTGAAAAAGATGGTAAACACATATCTAAAAAATGCAGATAATCGGAGATTGCTTATAAACGTTGCCGGAAATTATCTGGTAAAAGGTGGAGCAATGCTGGTTTCACTTTTAGTGATGCCAGCGTATATGCGATATTTTCCGTCACAGGCTGTTTTAGGAATGTGGTTTACAGTTGTTCAGCTACTGAACTGGATTATGCTTCTTGACTTTGGAATTGGTGGTGGATTGAGAAATAAAATTGTTGAACCGCTCCAAAAAGGAAACAAAGATCGTGTTATCGAATTAACTTCTGCAGCATATATTTCGGTTGCTGGCATTGTTCTTGTGCTAATTGTTCTTCAGCACTTTGTTGTAGATGCATTAAATTGGTATACAATTTTAGGGCTTCCGCAGAGTGAGATAAGCGAAAGTACATTAAAAAAGATGGTGCATATTTTGGTAATCGGAGTTTGCATCAGGTTCTTTTCGGTATTGATATGTCATGTTCTGTATGCATTGCAAAAAGCTGTTCTTCCAGGCTTTATTAATTTGATTTCAAGTGCGCTAATAATGCTCTATTTGCTTTTTGCAAAACCGACTAATAGCGAGACGGATATTGTCGTTTTAGCTTATGTGAATTCGATTGCAAATAATCTTCCCGCACTGATTGCGACAGTCTGGGTTTTTGCTACGGTACTCAAAGGAATGTGGCCACGTATAAGTGCGTTCACGAAAAATGCCGCGAGCGAGGTCTTGGGTACAGGTGGTATGTTATTCTATTTGCAAATCATTATAATGGTTCTCTTTAATGTAAAAGAGCTTTACATTTCTTGGTTTGTTGGGTCAGAAGCAGTAGTCGAGTATCAAATCTACTACAAATTAATAGGAATGATTGGCGGTTTGTTTTCTTTGGCATTGAATCCTGTATGGTCAGCCGTAACAAAGGCGCTTGTTGAAAAGAAAGAAGAATGGATTAGAAGTTTGTATCGAAAGGGAATGGAACTAATTGCTATATTTGGTATTGCGCAAATTATTCTTGTGGTTGCAATGCCGATGATTGTGAAAATTTGGCTTGGCGAAAGTGCAATTGCGGTTTCAAGGGTATATGCAATTTTGTTCTGTATATACAATCTCATCTACATGTGGATGATGTTAAATTATAATTTTGCTTGCGGAATGGGAAGAACACGAGTCATTTCGATATGGCTGACGATTGCAGGCATTGGTAATCTTTTGTTGACAATGTGGGGATGTGGCGTATATAAGAGTTGGATCACCGTGGTTGTAGCAACAGCGATTGCCTCTATCCCATGTACAGTGGTTGTTCAAAATGATATTTTTAAAGTGATTAAAAACATGAATGATAAAAAGGAGATATAAAATGTCTACATTCAATGGTGCAACTTTGATGATTACTGGCGGTACTGGTTCTTTTGGTTCTACCGTTTTGAAGCATTTTTTGGATTCTGACCTGAAAGAGATCCGCATCTTCTCTCGTGATGAAAAGAAGCAGGACGATATGCGTCACGAGCTTCAGGCAAAACACCCTGACACCGCCAAGAAGGTCAAGTTCTACATCGGCGATGTCCGCAACCCGCAGTCCATCCGTGACGCTATGCCTGGTGTTGACTACATCTTCCATGCTGCCGCTTTGAAGCAAGTTCCCTCCTGCGAGTTCTTCCCCATGCAGGCAGTTCAGACCAACATCATCGGTACTGATAACGTCCTGCACGCTGCCATCGACGCCGGTGTCGAGCGTGTAGTTTGCCTGTCCACCGATAAGGCAGCCTACCCCATCAACGCCATGGGCATCTCCAAGGCTATGATGGAGCACGTTATCTACGCCAATGCCCGTGTGGCTGCTGAGCGTGGCGGTACCACCATCTGCTGCACCCGCTACGGCAATGTTATGTGCAGCCGTGGCTCGGTCATCCCGCTGTTCATCGATCAGATCAAGTCTGGCAACCCAATCACTATCACTGACCCCAACATGACTCGTTTCCTGATGAACTTGGATGAGGCTGTGGATCTGGTTATGTTCGCCTTCCAGCACGCTAATCCTGGTGATCTCTTCATCCAGAAAGCGGATGCATCTACTATTGGTGATTTAGCAAAGGCCGTGCAGAAACTCTTTGGTGATACTGGCACCAACATTATCGGTACTCGCCATGGTGAAAAACTGTTTGAGACGCTGATGACTCGTGAAGAACGCTTACGCAGCCAGGATATGGGACATTATTTCCGCGTGGCTGCTGATAACCGTGACTTGAACTATGATAAGTTCGTTGTCAAAGGCGAAGTTCACACGATGGCAGATGAATCCTATACAAGCCATAATACTAACCGCTTAGACGTTGAGGGAACGGTTAATAAAATATTGACAACAGAGTATGTTCAGAATGTGCTTAAAGGCATACCTAATATCTAAGGCAAGAATAGAGGAAATAACGTGAATACGATTTTTATAACTGGCGTTTCTGGCTTTATTGGCTCCAATCTAGCCAAACGAATTTTGAATACGGAACCCAACACCCAAGTCATTGGCTTGGATAACATGAACGATTACTATGATGTCCATATCAAAGAAGCGCGTCTTGCCGAGCTGCAAAAATTTGAAAATTATACCTTTATAAAAGGCAATTTGGCGGATAAGGCGCTCATTAACGAAATCTTTGAAAAGTACCGCCCGGACATTGTTGTCAACCTTGGCGCACAGGCCGGTGTCCGCTATTCAATCACGAACCCGGATGCTTACATCGAGAGCAACATGATTGGCTTCTATAACATTCTCGAAGCATGCCGCCATTATCCGGTACAACATCTGGTGTACGCTTCTTCATCGTCTGTGTATGGTAGCAACAAAAAAGTCCCATACTCCACGGATGACAAAGTTGACAACCCGGTATCACTCTATGCGGCCACAAAAAAATCCAATGAGCTTATGGCCCATGCCTATGCCAAACTCTACAACATTCCATCCACAGGCTTGCGTTTCTTCACTGTGTATGGACCGGCAGGACGCCCGGATATGGCGTACTTTGGCTTTACCAACAAGCTGGTGAATGGCGAGACAATCAAAATTTTCAACTACGGAAACTGTAAGCGTGACTTTACTTACATCGATGACATCGTTGAAGGTGTCGTTCGCGTCATGAAAAAGCCGCCTGAGAAGAAAACCGGCGAAGATGGCCTGCCCATCCCGCCGTATGCAGTCTACAACATTGGCAACAGCAACCCGGAAAATCTGCTTGATTTTGTGCAGATTCTGTCAGAGGAACTGGTGCGTGCGGGTGTTTTGCCTGCAGATTATGACTTTGATGCACACAAGGAGCTTGTACCAATGCAGCCTGGCGATGTGCCTGTGACTTATGCTGATACCACGGCATTGGAGCGTGACTTTGGATTTAAGCCTCACACGCCATTGCGTGAAGGGCTGCGAAAATTTGCAGAATGGTACAAAGAATTCTATATAGCATAAAGAGGTAGAGTTAGGATGAAAATTGCAATAGCTGGTACAGGTTATGTCGGTCTGTCCATTGCGACGTTGCTGTCGCAACACCATGAGGTTATAGCGGTAGATATTATCCCTGAAAAAGTTGATCTTATAAATCTCAGAAAATCACCGATTCAGGACGAGTATATCGAAAAGTATCTTGCCGAAAAAGACTTGGAACTGACTGCCACATTAGATGCAGAAGCAGCTTACAGAAATGCTGATTTTGTTGTTATCGCGGCGCCGACCAACTATGACAGCAAGAAGAACTTCTTTGATACTTCTGCAGTCGAAGCGGTTATTAAATTGGTTATGCAGTATAACCCTAACGCCATCATGGTTATCAAGTCGACGATTCCTGTTGGATTTACTGCAGCTGTCCGCGAAAAGTATCATTGCAACAATATCATCTTCAGCCCTGAGTTCCTGCGCGAGTCGAAGGCACTCTACGACAACCTTTACCCAAGCCGCATCATTGTCGGTACTGAACTGAACGACCCACGCCTGGTGGAGGCCGCGCACACCTTTGCGGCACTGCTGCAGGAGGGTGCCCTCAAGGAGAACATCGACACGCTGTTCATGGGCTTTACCGAGGCCGAGGCCGTCAAGCTGTTCGCTAACACTTATCTGGCGCTGCGCGTGGCCTACTTCAATGAGCTGGACACCTACGCCGAGAGCAAGGGTCTGAACACCCAGCAGATTATCGACGGCGTTTGCCTGGACCCACGCATTGGCAGCCATTACAACAATCCCAGCTTCGGCTATGGTGGCTACTGTTTGCCCAAGGACACCAAGCAGCTGCTTGCCAACTATGCCGACGTGCCCGAAAATCTGATTCAGGCTATTGTTGAAAGTAACAGAACACGCAAGGATTACATAGCAGACCGTGTCCTTGAAATTGCTGGCGCATACGAGGCTAACGAGGATTACGATCCGAGCAGGGAACACAACGTTGTGGTTGGCGTTTTCCGCCTGACGATGAAGTCGAACTCGGATAACTTCCGGCAATCCTCGATTCAAGGCGTCATGAAGCGCATTAAAGCAAAAGGGGCAACGGTCATTATTTATGAGCCAACGCTTGAAAATGGCAGTACATTCTTTGGCAGTGAGGTTGTAAATGACCTTGCGGAATTCAAAAAGCGCAGCCAGGCAATCATAGCCAACCGCTATGATAGCTGCCTTGATGATGTGCAGGAAAAAGTATACACCCGCGATTTGTTCCGCAGAGACTGATTTTGTGATAGCAGCAATGATTTGAACACATATTTTGCCAAGGAATATTAAATCCTTTATGCACGAGAAAAAGCGCTATACGTCCCATTAATTTCGTTGCTTTGAATTTGCTTAACCCTTTCTTTATCTTCTTGGATGCCATTATCAGCATTTTGCACTTTTTCCAATTCAGCAACGAGTTCAGTAATGCGATTTTCTGTTTCAGAGATCAACCGTTGAATTTTCTCCGGCTCAACAAGTTGCGAAATTCCCATTCCATCAAGCTGTGAAGCCGCTCTGCTGTATGTCTGCAGGGCGGCTTCATTTTGCTTGTAGAAGGTATCTTTTAGGGCCAATGGTTTGGATGTAAACTCTAACCAAACAGATTTATAGGTATGGCACACCTGAAGGCTATGGGCTGCGGCTGCATACGTTTTACTTTTGGAACGAAGCTCTGCAATCTCGTTGCGGAGTTTCATTTCTTCGCGTTGATATGCACTGATTTGTTTATCAAAGTCAGCAGCTGAATGTAGACCATTATCAGCCATGCTGCCCAAGAGTTTTCCAAGCTCTTGGGCATTTGCAATTCCTGCACGGCGTTCCACATTAGCGACTCGACGGGCCAAACTGCTTTCAGAAGTGCCAACCTGCACCACACCTCCTAGCGACTGCGCTAGTTCAGCGCCACTGATTGAGTTTCGCGTCTTTTCGCTGCCAATTGGCACATAGCTGTACTGCCAACCGGGATATAGACTGATTGCACAGCTTCCTTGCTCGACGTTTCGCTGTACATAGCGTTCCGGAATGAATAACCGCTCAATGTGATATTGCGGCAAATGCACTGTCAGTCCGCGCAGGCTCATGGCCATAATCTGATCAGCGGTCAAGCTTACAATCAGTGGCTGCGTCAGATTCTCTTCATCGATTTGTCGAATCAAATCAGTGCCCCGAATTGTGCCATGTGTGCCGTCATCGTAATTTATATCATATGAAAAAGCTGCGCCGATGTCGGCAGATACAGACCCGTCAGGAGTCGTATGAATATGGCTGTTATCAATCATCAGCTTTGCCGGATTGCCACTTGAGTCATGGATTTGCAGTAGAACACCGCGCTTGCCGGCAGAACATATCTGACGTGCCGTAAGTCTTACAGATGTATCACAACTCTGCGGATAGTTTGTAGTCAATTCATGGTATAGCTCCGCAATCGGCGTACTACGATTTGTGTCAAGGGTTTCCGATTTATTCTTTATCGCACTTTCCAAGCCTGCGAGTGTAAACCCATCGCCTAAAGCATCAGCTGGTATCCATGCACCATCTAAGTCAGTAGCCTTATACAAAAGCTGTCCGGTCAATTTCTTTACACGTATCTTAACCCCCTCGGATTGCAGCAGTTTTGCAAAGTCAGTAAAGGTTGAGACATTTGGAAGTATCTTAGCTATGCGCTCACGAATAAATAGCTGTTCGGCAGTGTTATCCTCTAAGCGCTCCACGAGGCCGGTATACGTAAACTTGTCGGTATCGGCCAATGATGTATCTCTGATTGCACGCCCCGCGCCCTCTAGCAAGTAGGTCATGTGCTTACCACGCTGGCAAACAGAAATGCCCAGTTCCTGCGCCATTTGCAGGAACTGGGCATAAT
>OOBI01000817.1_pt1 | contig 21850 bp, 15 predicted proteins | sample 1671081 | NCBI WGS metagenome assembly OOBI01 (sample SAMN06348120, study PRJEB24527) | human gut metagenome | biome: human gut; feature: ankylosing spondylitis patient; material: feces | host: Homo sapiens | place: China | collected 2015-10 | reverse complement strand
CCGCACCCAGCAGCAGCCCCGTGCCCGCCAGCCGCACCAGCATCCCCCGCGCCTGTGCCCGGCTCCGGGCCAGCTCCTCGGCCATCAGCCGGGTGGCCGCCACCGAGACCCCCGCCGTTGCCAGCGTGACAAAGAGCGCGTAGACCGCCAGCACCAGCTGGTACAGCCCCATCCCCTCGCCGCCCAGGGCGTTGGCCAGATAGATGCGCAGGCCCATCCCGGCCAGCCGCAGCAGGACATCCGCCCCGGTCAGGAGGGCGGCGTTTTTCAGGTAGCTCTGCCCCATGGTCCTCCTCCTTCCCCCGCACAGGCGTTCGGTTCAGTGTATGCGGTCTTTCCCGGGCAATATGCACTCTTGTGAAGATGAGCGCCCCTGTGGGTTGTTTCCCACCCGGTTTTATGGTATGATATGGGTTGGTCAAGACGATCTGTCTAATTAAGATAAAGGAGAAAAGGTTAGAGTATGAGCGAAGAATGTACCCATGACTGTTCCACCTGCGGGGCAGCATGTTCTTCCCGCACCGCCGCACCTGAGCACGATGCCCCCAACCCCAACAGCAGCGTGAAAAAGGTCATCGGCGTTGTTTCGGGCAAAGGCGGTGTCGGCAAGAGCATGACCAGTGCCCTGCTGGCCTGCGCCATGGCCCGCCGTGGCTACCACTGCGGCATCCTGGATGCCGACATCACCGGCCCGTCCATCCCCAAGCTGTTCGGCATCCATGGCCGTGCCATGGCCGATGAAAAGGGCTGCTGGCCCATCCAGAGCCGGATGGGCATTGATGTGATGAGCATCAACCTGCTGGTCGAGAACGAGGAGGACCCCGTTGTGTGGCGCGGCCCCGTGATCGCCGGTGCGGTCAAGCAGTTCTGGACCGATGTGGTCTGGAAGGATGTAGACTTCCTGTTTGTGGACATGCCTCCGGGAACCGGCGACGTGCCCCTGACTGTGTTCCAGAGCCTGCCTGTGGACGGCATCGTGGTCGTTGCCAGCCCCCAGGAGCTGGTCAGCATGATCGTAGCCAAGGCCGTGAACATGGCTGAGATGATGAAGGTGCCCATGCTGGGCATCGTGGAGAACATGAGCTACATCGTCTGCCCCGACTGCGGCAAGAAGATCAGCGTGTTCGGCGAGAGCCATGTGGATGAGGTGGCCGCAAAGCACGGCCTGCCCGTGCTGGCCAAGTGCCCCATCGATCCCCAGCTGGCTGCCTGCTCCGATGCCGGCATGATCGAGGCCTACCCCGGCCAGTACCTTGAGGGTGCCGCCGATGCCTGCGAGAAGCTGCTGAAGAAGTAAATCGTGCACCTGTCCCCCGCCAGCGCCAGCCGCCTGCGGGGGATTTTTGTTTGCATTTCCGGCATTCTATGGTACAATATTGGTAGAGAATTTCCGATTGGAGGTGTCCGCATGAACACGCTTTCCCGCACTGAGATCGAGCAGGTCATCCGGGAGCTGCTGCACAAATATCACGCCGAGTACGCCCTGCTGTTCGGCTCCTATGCCCGGGGAGAAGCCACTGCCGCTTCTGATATCGATGTAATCGTGGTGGGCGGTGCCAACTTCCGGGCAAGGGACATCTTTGCTTTTGGGGAGGAGCTGCGCCAGCGCACCCAGAAGGATGTGGATGCCTTTGAGATCCGGGAGGTCAACACCGGCACTCCCTTCTATGAAAGCATCATGCGGGAGGGGGTCAGGATCGCATGAAGAGATCGGACAAGGAGCGCCTGAAAAAAATCGTTGCCACATGGGAAAGCCTGAAAGCCGAGATGCACAAGCGCGGCATTACGCCGGAGCTTCTGCTCGAGGACGAGTTTTCCCAGTGGGCCGTCACGACCCCGCTCTATAACATCGGGGAACAGGTCTACCAGCTCAGTCCGGAGTTCAAGGCCTCTTATCCGGAGCAACCCTGGAATATGGTCGCCGGGCTGCGTCACCGGCTGGTGCATGACTACGACGGTATCAACTGGAGTATCATCGTCGAAGTCCTGTTTGAGGATATGGAGCCCTTTGTGACTGCCGTGAATGCCATTTTGGCCGGAATGTAAAGGAGAACGCAAATGCCGAACGAACTCAAGATCGGCCGGGTATACCGGCACTTCAAGGGCGACTTTTATCTGGTGGAGGCCGTTGCCAACGATTCCGAAACGGGGGAGCCCTTTGTGGTCTACCGCAAGCTCTACGGGGACGGCGGGCTCTGGCTGCGGCCCCTTGCCATGTTCCTCAGCCCCGTGGATAAGGCAAAATACCCCGATGCCGCGCAGGAATATCGCTTCGAATTGCAGGAGATCCCCAGCGCTGCCGGGCACTGATGCTGTGAAGCGGATTCATTTTTATTTTGGCTTCACTGAAACATTTTCCGATTTCCTCTCTTGTAAATCGCCGCACAATGCTTTATAATGGTGAAGCGTTCTGTGATAGTGGGCAGAGCGATTGTAAATCATGGGAAAAGGAGTATTCTATTATGCTGACGAATGAATACCTGAAGCGCGTTTACGATGGCCTTGCACAGCGCAATGCCAATGAGCCTGAGTTCCTGCAGGCTGTCCGCGAGGTGCTGGAGAGCATCCAGCCCGTGGTGGAGAAGCATCCCGAGTACGAGAAGGCCGGCCTGATCGAGCGTCTGGTCGAGCCCGAGCGCATCATCACCTTCCGTGTGCCCTGGGTCGATGATCAGGGCAAGGTCCAGGTGAACCGCGGCTACCGCGTCCAGTTCAACAGCGCCATCGGCCCCTACAAGGGCGGCCTGCGCTTTCACCCCTCTGTCAACCAGGGCATCCTGAAGTTCCTGGGCTTTGAGCAGACCTTCAAGAACAGCCTGACCACCCTGCCCATGGGCGGCGGCAAGGGCGGCTCTGACTTTGACCCCCACGGCAAGAGCGACATGGAAGTCATGCGCTTCTGCCAGAGCTTTATGACCGAGCTGTACCGCCACATCGGCCAGTTCGTGGACTGCCCCGCCGGTGATATCGGTGTCGGCGGCCGCGAGGTCGGCTACATGTTCGGCCAGTACAAGCGCCTGACCAACAGCTTCCAGGGCGGTATGCTCACCGGCAAGGGCCTGACCTTCGGCGGCTCTCTGGCCCGTACCGAGGCCACCGGCTACGGCCTGTGCTACTTCACCGCCGAGGCTCTGAAGTGTATGCGCAACGACAGCTTTGAGGGCAAGACCGTGGTCATCTCCGGCTCCGGCAATGTTGCCATCTATGCCTGCCAGAAGGCTCAGTCTCTGGGCGCAAAGGTCGTTACCATGTCCGATTCCAACGGCTACGTCTACGACCCCAACGGCATTGATCTTGCTTACGTCAAGGAGCTGAAGGAAGTGCGCCGCGGCCGCATCAAGGAGTATGCCGAGACCCACGCCGGTGCAACCTACGTTGCCGACTGCTCCAAGGTCTGGACTGTCCCCTGCGACATCGCCCTGCCCTGCGCAACCCAGAACGAGATCAACAAGGAGTCCGCTGAGGCTCTGGTCAAGAACGGCTGCACCGTTGTCTGCGAGGGCGCAAACATGCCCAGCACGCCCGAGGCCATCGAGGTCTACCTGTCCAACGGTGTCCTGTACGGACCCGCAAAGGCTGCCAACGCCGGCGGTGTGGCCACCTCCGGCCTGGAGATGAGCCAGAACTCCGAGCGCCTGAGCTGGAGCTTTGAGGAAGTGGATGCCAAGCTGAAGGGCATCATGGAGGGCATCTTCCACGCTTCCTACGATGCATCCGTTGCTGCCGGTTCCGAGGGCAACCTGATGGTCGGTGCAAACTGCGCCGGTTTCCTGAAGGTGGCCACCGCCATGATGGCACAGGGCATCACCTACTAAGCATTCCTTTTCTGAGGGCCGCATCCGAAGGGGTGCGGCCCCTTTTTTTTCCTGCATATTTCCTCTGTCCGTTGTCCATACTCCCTTTGCCAGAAAGCGAAGGGAGTATTTTTATGGACGAGCAGATGTTTTGTTTCCAATGTGAGCAGGCGGCCAACGGGACTGCCTGTACCGGTCGGGCAGGTGTGTGCGGGAAATCGGCTCCGACCGCAGCGGCGCAGGACCGGCTGACCGGTGCCCTGATCCGGTATGCGGAGCAGCTCATTGGCGAAGGCCGTGCTCCTGCTCCGGAGCAGGCTTTGCTGCTGATGCAGGGGCTGTTCACCACCATCACCAATGTAAATTTTGACGAGCACACCGTCGGGCAGCTGATCGAGAAGATCCACGCCGCCTGTCCGGGCATTGCCGAGGACTATGATATGCAGCAGCTCTGGCAGGAGCCTGACCCGGATGTGCGAAGCCTGAAATGTTTTGTGCTGTTCAGCCTGCGGGGAATGGCCGCTTATAACTATCATGCTCGGGTGCTGGGCCGCATCGACCCGGAGCTGGACAAATTTTACTGTACCGCCCTGAAGGCAGTGGGCACCTCGGGGCTATCCATGGAGGAACTTTGGCTCCTGGTGCAAAGGACCGGAGAAGCCAGCTTCCGCACCATGGAACTGCTGGATCATGCCAACACCGGTGCCTTTGGCGAACCGGAACCGACAGAAGTCCCTCTGACCATCGAGAAAGGGCCTTTCATCGTCATTTCCGGCCACGACCTTTACGACACCCAGCAGCTTTTGGCCCAGACCGAGGGCAAGGGCATCAACGTTTATACCCACTCGGAACTCCTGCCCGCCCACGGTTATCCGGAGCTGAAAAAGCGCTATTCGCACCTCAAGGGAAATTTCGGCACCGCCTGGCAGAACCAGCAGTCGGAGTTTGAGGACATCCCCGCCCCCATCCTCTTCACCACAAACTGTATCATGCCGCTGCGCCCCAGCTACGCCGACCGGGTCTTTACCACCTCGGTGGTCTCCTATCCCGGGGTGCCGCACATCGGGGAGGACCGGGACTTCACCCCCGTCATCCGGAAAGCGCTGGAACTGGGCGGCTACCCGGAGGATACCATCATCCCGGGCATGAACGGCGGCAAAACGGTCACCACCGGCTTTGCGCGGAGCGCTGTGCTCTCCCACGCCAATGAGATCGTTGCGGCCGTGAAAAGCGGGCAGATCCGCCATTTCTTCCTGGTGGGCGGCTGCGACGGTACCCGGCCCACCCGCCGTTATTACACCGAGTTTGCCCGGCTGACACCGCCGGATACGGTCATTCTGACCCTTGCCTGCGGAAAATTCCGGCTGAACGATCTGCCTCTGGGCACAGTGCCCGGCACTGGCCTGCCCCGCATCCTCGATGTGGGCCAGTGCAACGACGCATACAGCGCCATCCGGATCGCACTGGCTCTGGCCGATGCGTTTGGGTGCAGCGTGAACGAGCTGCCGCTCTCGCTGGTGCTGTGCTGGTTTGAGCAGAAAGCCGTCTGCATCCTGATCGCGCTGCTGGCACTGGGCATCCGGAACATCCGCCTCGGCCCCACCCTCCCGGCCTTTCTCTCTCCGGGGGTCGTGCAGGAATTGCAGCGCCGCTATGACCTGAAAGCCATTACGACCCCGGAAGAGGACCTGCGGGCCATTCTGGGACGCTGACTGCCGCCGCAGGGAATTTCTTCTTTTGTTTCTGCGATGCTCCCGGGATTTCCCGGGAGTTTTTCTTGTGTCGAAACTTTTTCATAATTTCTGGGAATTTCCGGCGTAGGGGCAAGCTTTCACTCCTGTGCAGGAATCATTTTCCGGAGAAACTCCGGCGCGGTTCCCCGCCGCTTCAAAAATTTGAATCTTTCGGTTTCAAATTCGTTTGAACCTCTTGTATTTCCGAACATCCGATGCTACTATATTAGCAGTACACAAAATGTACTATATTTTAGAAAGAGGAGGAGAAAAAATTATGAAAAAGAGATGGTTCGTAGTGATACTTACCATCGGATTGCTGCTTCATGTTCTGCCGCTGAGTGTACTTGCACTGAGCCCCGACCCCACCATCACGGATTCGGACGGCACCATTCTGGACTGGAGTGACCTTTCCACCGTCCCCTACTCCCTTGATGATTCACCGGAACAGCAGCTCGCTGTCGTGGATGCGGACAACGATGAAGAAGCAGCGGATGACCGGTCCGCAGGGAATCTCACCCTCAAAACTCTTGGCGAGGAATCGGATGACGATGACCCTGCGGACGCGGGCAGCGATAAAGCAGCAGCGGATGACCGGCCCACAGTGAATCTCACCCCCAAAATTCCTGACGAGGAATCGGATGACGATGGCTCTGCGGACGACGACGGCAGCACCACAACCCCGCCTGTGTGCAAGATCGACAAGATCGACGATACGTACTACTACTCCACACTGGACGATGCAATCACTGCGGCGACGGATGGTGATCAGATCGACCTGCTGAAGGACATTGAGTGGTATACGGGCCTTGAGTTCCATAGTAAGAACTTGACCATTTCCGGCGGCAATACCTACACGCTGACGCTGAACCAGAACGGTATGTATGCATCGCACAGTGATATCACGTTTAAAGATCTTACGCTGAATATCTATGCGCATACTCATACCCATGAAGGTGGCGCAGGAGGAACGGCCAACCTGATCAGCAACTCAAATCTGAGACTGAACAACGTCAACTTTACGTTGATCCCGGATGGAAACTGCGGCAGCGGCATCTATCTGTATCAGAAGAGCAACCTGTATCTGGATGGATCATACGCCGTGATCCGTAATGTCTCTAATCATCGTGCAAGTGGTATCTACGCCGATGACTCGGAATTTAAAGGACAACCTAACCGTGAGATCAAGATCAACAACTCTTATCTTGAGATCACAGGCTGTGCCCATGCGGCCATGACGATTGATCCGATCGACATCACACTGTCCAGTTCAAATGTCGTGGTGATGGACAACGGCAAATCCGATTCTGATGGCTACGGCTTCGGCATTGGCTGCTATGACGGTAAGCTGACCATGGAATCCTCGACCCTGACCGCCACCGGAAACACCGGCGCATGGTATGGCTACGCTGTTTTCGTTGATGGCCTTGACGTGGATTCCGGTTCTACCCTTGATATCCGCGACAATGGCGGTTCCGGCCTCGGTGTCGGCGGCATTGGCGTGATCCAAGGCGGTTCGCAGGTCATCTGCGACGGCAACGGCACAAATGACCCGGGCTACGGCTCTGGCGGTTTGTATGTGTATGCAGGCGGCGGCGATCTGACCATTGAAAGTGGTGCAAACGTCTCCGTATGTCAGAACAAGGGCCTGGCTGCCATCGTGAACAGCTGTAAGCTGCACATCCAGAATGATGCCAATGTTTCAGTGGACAACAATGCTAAGCTCGGTATCTACAACAGTTACGATTCCGATCTGACGATTGAGTCCGGTGCAAATGTCACCGCCAACCACAACGGTGCCCATGGCATCTACAATCAAGAAACGGGCAAGCTGAAGCAGGGCGCTTTTCTGATAGAAAGCGGCGCAAATGTCACTGCCAACTACAATACGGTGTCCGGTATCTTCAACTGCAATCTCTTCACCGTGGAAAAGGGTGCCAATCTGCAGGTGGAATACAACAGCAACTGCGGTATCCAAAACGATGAGCATGCGACGCTGAACCTGCTGGCCGGCAGTGTACGCTATAACCATGCCGGTAATCAAGGCGGCGGACTTTGTAACAAGGGCACCGCAATCCTCTCGGACGATGTAGAGCTGTACAACAATCACGCAAGGCTTTCTGGTGACGACATCTACAACGCAGACGGTGCCACCATCACCTTTGGCCCCACCGGCAAAGGCTGGGCGCTGGACGGCGAACCGGACTGCTATGATTTCATTACCGGCTGGTACGACGACTCTGAAACCACCCGCTGGAACGCCCATGGGGACGATGAAAGTGCCCGGCATACCGTGCTGTTCCAGCCCGGTACTGAACTCACCGACCCCCTGTCCCTCAAGGCCGCACACGGCAGCACCGGCAGCCTGACCGTCTGCAAAGAGACGGTCGGTGAACTGCTGCCGAGCGACTATGACACCGTGTTCACCTTTGAGCTCACGCTGGACGATGATACCATCACCACGATCGACGACAAATGGTGCGGTGTCCCGTTCAAAAACGGCAAGGCATCCTTCACCTTGAAAAGCGGCGAGAGCATCACGCTCTCGAACCTGCCCGCAGGCATCGGCTATACCATCACCGAAACCGCTCAGGACGGCTGGACCCTGCTGAATCTCAACCCTGCAGAGACCGGCGTTGTGCCCCAGAACGACACCGCCAAGGTCGTCTTTACCAACCTGAAGAACAGCCCGGACGACCCCTATGTTCCGGTCGTTCCCGTAGACCCGGAGACCCCCGAGATCCCCGAGGAGCCTGAGGGGCCGGAGACCCCCGAGACCCCCGAGGAGCCTGAGGAACCCGAGATCCCCGAGGAAACCGAGGAAACCGAGGAAACCGAGGAAACCGAGGAAACCGAGGCCCCCGGCGAGCTGCCTGCGGAGGAACCGGCTCAGACTGACACGTCCGCGTCGTTGGCCCAGCCGGAGGAAACGCCCACGCAGAACACCACGACCGTGACCCTGATCCAGACCGGTACCACCGATTGGCTGGCTGCCGTGCTTCTGATCTTTGGCATCGGTCTGTTGGTATGCGGGTGGTTCTTCGACCGCAAACAGCGCGCCGCAAAGCACTAAGGACAGAAACGCCCCGCAATCATACGCAAACCGCCGCATCCCCTGCCCCAGACCGGCAGCCGGATGCGGCGGTTTTTTCAAGGTTTTGATGAAATGCGTTCATCATTCCATCAAAGCGCACAAGATGACCGGACTTCAGGGCATCAAGTTTGGCGCAGCTGTCACTTGAACATCTCTCACCATCCGCTATAATAGAATCATCGGAACAAAGGCGTTCCAGAGGGGTATTCTATACCCTTCTGGGGCGCTTTTTTGTTTTCTGTGCAAGATCGGCTGCGGAATGTGCCGCGGCCCAGAGGATATTTTGAGAGATAAGGATGGGAAAGGCAATGGATCAATTTACGGAAAACGCCACGCCTCTTGGCCTGTATGACCCTCAGTTCGAGCACGATGCCTGCGGCATCGGCGCGGTGGTGGACATCAAGGGCCGCAAGAGCCATCAGACGGTCAGCGATGCCCTGAGCATCGTGGAACGGCTGGAGCACCGCGCCGGCAAGGATGCCGAAGGCAAGACCGGCGACGGCGTGGGCATCATGCTGCAGATCAGCCACAAGTTCTTTTCCAAGGTGGCCGATGAGCTGAACATCAGCCTGGGCAACGAGCGGGAATACGGTGTCGGCATGTTCTTCTTCCCCCAGAACGAGCACCTGCGGGCACAGGCCATGAAGCTGTTTGAGCTGGTCACCCGCAAGGAGGGGCTTGAGTTTCTGGCATGGCGCAGGGTGCCGGTAGACCCCGATGCCGTGGGCCAGAAGGCCCGGGACTGTATGCCCTCCATCTGGCAGTGCTTCATCAAAAAGCCTGCCCGTGTGAGCAGGGGCATTGATTTTGACCGCAGGCTCTACATCATCCGCCGGGTGTTCGAGCAGGCCAGCAACGGCACCTATGTGCCCAGCCTGTCCAGCCGCACCATCGTCTACAAAGGCATGTTCCTGGTGCACGATCTGCGCCTGTTCTACCTTGACCTGCAGGACGAGGATTACGAGTCCGCCATCGGCATGGTGCACAGCCGCTTTTCTACCAACACCAATCCCAGCTGGATGCGTGCCCACCCCAACCGGTTCATCCTGCACAACGGCGAGATCAACACCATCAAGGGCAACACCGATGCCATGCTGGCCCGTGAGGAGAGCATCGAGAGCCCCATCCTGCAGGACGACATGAACAAGATCCTGCCCATCATCAACACCTCCGGCTCGGACTCCGCCATGCTGGACAACGCGCTGGAGTTCATGGTGATGAACGGCATGGACCTGCCCCTGGCTGTGATGATCACCATCCCCGAGCCCTGGGAGAACAACAAGAACATCAGCCAGAAAAAGCGCGACTTCTACCAGTATTACGCCACCATGCTGGAGCCTTGGGACGGCCCCGCCGCCATCCTCTTCTCCGACGGCGACGTGGTGGGCGCGGTGCTGGACCGCAACGGTCTGCGCCCCAGCCGCTACTATATCACCAAGGATGGCCGGATGATCCTGTCCTCTGAGGTGGGTGTGCTGCCCTGCGCCCCCGACAACATCCTGATGAAAGACCGCCTGCGCCCCGGCAAGATGCTGCTGGTGGATACCGTCAAGGGCGAGGTCGTGGATGACGAGAAGCTGAAGGAATACTACGCCAGCCGCGAGCCCTACGGCGAGTGGATCGACCGGAATCTGGTCCGGCTGAAGGACCTGAAGATCCCCAACATCAAGGTCCCCAGCTACACCGGCGAGGAACTGACCCGCCTGCAGAAAGTCTTTGGCTACAAATACGAGGAGATCAAGGAGCTGATCCTGCCCATGGCCCGGGCCGGTGCCGAGCCTTCCGGAGCCATGGGCACCGACACCCCGCTGGCTGTCCTGAGCGATCAGCACCCCCCGCTGTTCAACTACTTCAAGCAGCGGTTCGCACAGGTTACCAACCCGCCCATCGATGCCATCCGTGAGAAGGTGGTCACCTCCACCAGCGTCTATGTGGGTGCCCACGGCAACCTGCTGGAGGACAAGCCCGAGAACTGCAAGGTGCTCAAGGTGCAGAACCCCATCCTGACCAGCACCGATCTGCTCAAGATCAAGCACATGAACGTGCCCGGCTTCAAGACCGCCACGGTGTCCATCAATTACTATAAGAACACCAGCCTGGAAAAGGCCATCGACCGTGTGTTCCTGGAGGTGGACCGTGCCTACAAGGACGGTGCCAACATCATCATCCTCTCTGACCGCGACATTGACGAGTACCATGTCTCCATCCCCAGCCTGCTGGCCGTTTCTGCCGTGTCCCAGTACCTCATCCGCACCAAGAAGAGCACGGCCATGGCCCTCATCCTTGAGAGCGCCGAGCCCCACGAGGTGCACCACTTTGCCACCCTGCTGGGCTACGGTGCCTGCGCCGTCAACCCCTATCTGGCCCACGACACCATTGCCCAGCTCATCGACGAGGGTCTGCTGGACAAGGATTACTACGCCGCCGTGGATGACTACAACAAGGCTGTGCTGAACGGCATCGTGAAGATCGCCTCCAAGATGGGCATCTCCACCATCCAGAGCTACCAGAGCAGCCAGATCTTTGAGGCAGTCGGCATCTCCAGGGATGTCATCGACAAGTACTTCACCGGCACGGTCAGCCGTGTGGGCGGCATCGGTCTGGAGGACATTCAGGCGGATGTGGAAGCTGCCCACAACGCCGCCTTTGACCCGCTGGGTCTGGATATCAACATGGAGCTGGCCGACGGCGGTGCCCACAAGTTCCGCAGCGGCAAGGAAGAGCACCTCTTCACTCCGCAGACCATCCATCTGTTCCAGAAAGCCTGCTTCACGGGCGACTACAAGGCCTTCAAAGACTTCACCCGCACCGTGGACAACATGGGTGCCGAGGGCATGCACCTGCGCAGCCTGCTGGACTTCAGCTATGACCCCAACGGCGGCATCCCCCTTGAGGAGGTGGAGCCCGTCAGCTCCATCGTCAAGCGGTTCAAAGCCGCTGCCATGAGCTACGGTGCCCTGAGCAGTGAGGCCCACGAGACCATCGCCATCGCCCTGAATCGTCTGGGCGGCCGGAGCAACACCGGCGAGGGCGGCGAGCCCGAGGAGCGCTACCAGAGCGAGAGCAACTCCAAAATCAAGCAGGTAGCCTCGGCCCGCTTCGGTGTGACCAGCAAGTATCTGGTCTCCGCCGAAGAGATCCAGATCAAGCTGGCACAGGGCGCAAAGCCCGGCGAGGGCGGCAATCTGCCCGGTGCCAAGGTCTACCCCTGGATCGCCAAGACCCGCCACAGCACCACCGGCGTGGGCCTAATCTCTCCCCCGCCCCACCACGACATCTACTCCATCGAGGATCTGGCCGAGCTGATCTATGACCTGAAGAACGCCAACCGCCACGCCAACATCAACGTGAAGCTGGTCAGCGAGGCCGGTGTCGGCACCATTGCCGCCGGTGTTGCCAAGGGCGGCGCGCAGGTCATCCTTGTCTCCGGTTACGACGGCGGCACCGGTGCAGCCCCCCGCACCTCCATCAAGAACGCGGGCCTGCCCTGGGAGCTGGGCATCGCCGAGACCCACCAGACCCTGATCCTGAACGGCCTGCGCAGCCGCGTCCGCATTGAGAGCGACTCCAAGCTGCTCTCCGGCCGCGATGTTGCCATCAGCTGTATGCTGGGCGCTGAGGAGTTCGGCTTCGGCACCTCCCTGCTGATGTGCGAAGGCTGCGTGATGATGCGTGTCTGCAACCTGGACACCTGCCCCATGGGCATCTGCACCCAGAACCCCGAGCTGCGCAAGCGGTTCAAGGGCAAGCCCGAGTATATCATCAACTACCTGACCTTTGTGGCGCAGGAGCTGCGGGAGTACATGGCCAAGCTGGGCGTGCGCACCATCGACGAGCTGGTGGGCCGCACCGACCTGCTTCATGTCAAGCCCAGTGCTGCCGGCAGCCGTGCCGCCAAGATGAATCTGGACTGCATCCTGCACAACCCGGCCATTGCAAACAGCAACGTCCACTTTGTGCCTGCCGATACCTATGACTTCCACCTTGAGAACACCCTCGACATGAAGGTGCTGATGAAGAAGTTCAAGCTGGGCAGCAAGGCACCCCAGAGCGTCCGGCTGGAGGTCTCCAACACCGACCGCGCCCTGGGTGCCATCTTTGGCAGCGAGATCACCCGCAAGTACGGCAGCTCCCTGCCCGACGATGTCTACACCGCCGAGTGCACCGGCGCAGGCGGCCAGAGCTTTGGCGCGTTCATCCCCAAGGGCCTGACCCTCAGCCTGACCGGCGACTGCAACGACTACATGGGCAAGGGCCTGTCCGGCGGCAAGATCATCGTCCGCCCGCCCGAGGGCATCGGCTACAAGCCCGAGGAAAACATCATCACCGGCAATGTGGCCCTTTACGGTGCCACCAGCGGCAAGGCCTTCGTCTGCGGCGTGGCCGGTGAGCGCTTCTGCGTCCGCAACAGCGGCGCGACCGCCGTTGTGGAGGGCGTGGGTGACCACGGCTGTGAGTATATGACCGGCGGTACTGTCGTGGTCCTGGGCCAGACCGGCAAGAACTTCGCGGCCGGCATGACCGGCGGCGTGGCCTACGTTCTGGACGAGAACTGGGATTTCTACCAGCGGGTCAACAAGGAGACCGTGAGCCTGGAGCCTGTGGAGCACAAGTACGATGTTGCTGCCCTGAAGGAGCTCATCCGCGAGCATGTGGAAGCCACCGGCTCCCCCCGCGGCAAGGAGATCCTGGACAACTTCAGCGAGTACCTGCCCAAGTTCAAGAAAGTCCTCCCCTACGATTACGACCGGATGCTCCGGGTCATCGCCTCCATGGAGGAGCGCGGCCTGGACGGCGAACAGGCACAGATCGAAGCATTCTACGCTGTGCAGAAGAAGAAGTAAGGAGGGCTGGATCATGGGCAAGATCACTGGATTTATGGATTACACGCGCAAGACCAGCACGGATGTCCCGCCGCTGGAGCGCATTGAAAATTTCAACGAGTTTCACGTCTGGCTCTCCCGCGAGGAGCAGCAGACCCAGGCCGCCCGCTGCATGGACTGCGGCGTGCCCTTCTGCCAGGCCGGCATGATGATCGGCGGCATGGCATCGGGCTGCCCGCTGAACAACCTGATCCCCGAGTGGAACGACCTGGTCTATCAGGGCAAGTGGGAGCTGGCACTCCACCGCCTGCGCGCCACCAACCGCTTCCCGGAGTTCACCAGCCGGGTCTGTCCCGCCCTGTGCGAGGCCGCCTGCACCTGCGGTGATGTGACCGGCAGCAGCGTGACCGTGCGCGAGAACGAGCACGCCATCGTGGAAACGGGCTACGCCAAAGGCTGGCTCCACGCCGCCCCTCCCCCGGCCCGCACCGGCAAGAGCGTGGCCGTCATCGGCAGCGGCCCGGCCGGTCTTTCGGTGGCCGAGTACCTGAACATCCGGGGCCACGCCGTCACCGTGTTTGAGCGCGCCGACCGCGTGGGCGGCCTGTTGATGTACGGCATCCCCAACATGAAGCTGGACAAAGCCGTCATCGAGCGCCGCATCAGGATCATGCAGGCCGAGGGCGTGGAGTTCCGCACCAGCATGGATGTGGGCGGTGCGGTGGATGCCGAGAGCATCCTGAACAGCTACGATGCCGTGGTGCTCTGCTGTGGTGCCAAAAAGGCCCGTGACCTGAACGTTCCGGGCCGGGATGCCAACGGCGTGCACTTTGCCGTGGATTACCTCACCAGCGTGACAAAGAGCCTGCTGGACAGCAAATTTGCCGACGGCAGAGCCATTGATGCCAAGGGCAAGAACGTTCTGGTCATCGGCGGCGGCGACACCGGCAACGACTGCCAGGGCACGGCCCTGCGGCAGGGCTGCACTGATCTGGTGGCGCTGGAAATGATGCCGCAGCCCCCCAAGGAGCGTGCCGCCAGCAACCCCTGGCCCGAGTGGCCCCGGGTGCTCAAGGTGGACTACGGCCAGACCGAGTGCATGGAAAAGTTCGGCAAGGACCCCCGTGTCTACCAGACCACGGTCAAAGAATTCCTCAAGGACGATGCAGGCAGCCTGACCGCTGCCGTCATCTCCTACCTCAAGCCCGAGCGTGACCCCGAGACCGGCCGCACCAGCATGGTGCCCACCGGCGAGGAGTTCACCTACAACTGTGAGCTGGCCTTCATTGCCGCCGGTTTCGTGGGCTGTGAGAGCTATGTGGCCGATGCCTTCGGTGTCAGCCTGACCGGCCGCGGCTGCGTGGACACCGACCACTTCCGCACCAACGTGGACAAGGTGTTCGCCTGCGGCGATATGCGCCGGGGCCAAAGCCTTGTGGTCTGGGGCCTGCGCGAGGGCCGCGACTGCGCCGCCGAGGTAGACCGCTACCTCATGGGCTACACCAACCTGTAAGCCCGCATCCCGGCCATTACTGAACCATTCCCTTTCCTATCCTAAACAAGCCAGAGCGGAAGCTTCCTCCATGGGGCTTCCGCTCTGGCTTTTCCTGTGGATATCGACCTGCATCAAAAAAGCGGCCCGCCCTCTCCGGCAGGCCGCTTTGCGTCAATCCGTATCGTATTCGGTGCCGGCTCCATCGGCCGGCGGCTCCGTCTGCCCGGCAGACGGTGTGGCACCGGCGGAAGGAGTTGTGGTCTCGGGCGGGGTGGCGGGCACCTCGGCCTCGACCTCTGCCGCCATATAGACGATGATGGTCGAGCCAACCTCCACCATGGCACCGGGCTCCTCGCTGCAATAGGCCACACAGCCCGAAACATAGGAGCCATCGTTATAAATGGGATAGAAGCTCGCATTCAGCCCCACCTGCGCCAGCTGCTGCTCCGCGCCATCCCGGGTAAAGCCTGCCACGTTGGGCATCTCCACCATCTGCGGGCCGCGGCTGACCACCAGATCGATGGTGCTGCCCTTTTCGATGACCTCCCCGGCTTCAGGGGTCTGACGGATGATCTTGCCCTTTTCCACAGTATCACTGTATTCCATGGTCACATAGAACAGGTAATCCCCGGCATAACTGTGGTTGTTGCGTACCTGCGAATCGTAGTCCATCCCCACAAAGTCCGGGGCCAGATTCACCGGCTCTGTCACCAGCGAACTGGCCGGTTCGGAGGCCGGGGTGGATTCCGCAGGCTTTGCAGTGTGCAGCCCCTGATTCACCAGCCCCCACACGATGAGCAGCGTCAGGATGGCCAGCAGGATCAGGATGGCCGCCAGCAGGTTGCGCAGGCTGAGGATATGCTTTTTCTGCTCCTCTTCCTCGGTGGACTGAGGGCGCGGGGCGGCCTGCTGCAGGGTCCGGGTAAGCTCCGTGGTATACTCCTGGCTGCTCAGTGCCTGGAACAGCTGGGGCACGGTCTGGATACGCTCGGCAGGCCTGAGCTGCAAGCCCATCCAAAGCACATCCGAAACATACTCCGGCACCGCCCGTTCCAGCGTGCGGGCGCGGGGGTTGGAGTCCGACACCAGCCGCTGTGCCGCAGGGACAGGGCTCTGCCCGCAGACCATCCGGTAGACCACGGCGGCAAGGCTGTATTCGTCGGTGTAGCGGCCCTCGAATTCAGTGGTGGAATACTGTTCCGGTGCCGAGTAGCCCTCGTACAGCTGCTCGTGCAGGCCGCTGCCCGCCGTGCGCAGCCCCACGGTGGCGTAGCCCGTCAGGCGTGCCCGGCCGTTTTCCAGCACCCGGATGTTTTCCGGGCAGATGCCCCGGTGTACCAGCCCCACCTGATGCATGGCCGCCACGCCGTCAAACACAGGCTGCAGCATATTGCGGGCCGTCTCAGCTGAAACCGGGCTGGGGCGCTCATCCAGCCACTGCTGCAGCGGGATGCCGCCGGGGTTTTCCATCACGGCGTAGACGGTGTTGTTCTCCTCGAACACGTCCAGCACAGCCTCCAGACCGTTTGCGGGCGTGATGCGCTGGATGGAGCGGTAGAGATCGGCAAAGTCCATCCGGGTGGTCTTGAACAGCACCTCGCTGCCCAGCTTGGGCCGGAGCAGCGCGTCCGTGCCCCGCTCCGCCGACAGCGTCAGGGGCATATACTCCTTGATGGTCACCCGGAACCGCCCGACGTTCTCCACGCCCCGGTACAGGATGCCCTCGCCGTCGATGCTCTGCATCTCGCCCACGGTATACCGCCCAGCCAGCAGCGTGCCCACCGGCAGGCTGCCCGCCGGGTTGCGCCCGGTCAGTGCCCCGCCGCAATGGGGGCACACCGACACCCGGCTCTCCAGCTCGCCCATGCAGTACGGGCAGATGCGTTTTGCTTCCATGTGCGCCACCTCGTTTCTTCGTGGTCTGTTTCAAATTATTGTACCATATTTGCCCCCGCCGCGCAATCGGCAAAGCAAAAAAGCGCCGCCCTCTGAGTTTTTTCACAGGGGGCAGCGCTTTGATTTTCTATTACAGAGTCAGCAGGCGCAGATACACCTTATTCCGGCAGATCCTCTTCGTTCTCCAGGCTGTGCCAGACGTTCTGGACATCGTCGTTGTCCTCCAGAGAGTCCAGCAGCTTGCCCATTGCCTTGAGCTGATCGGGGTCGGTCAGGCGGGTGGTGGTCATGGGGACCATGGCCAGGTCGTCGCTCAGGATCTCGTAGCCCTTCTCTTCCATGGCCTTGACCACAGCGGAGTAGTTCTCGGGATCGGTGGTGATCTCAGCAGCCTCTTCGCCTGCATCAAAGTCCTCGGCACCGGCATCCAGAGCGTCCATCATGGCCTCGTCGGCATCCTTATCCTCCAGAGAGATGTCAATGACACCCTTCTGGCTGAACAGGAAGCCAACACAGCCCATAGCGCCCAGGTTGCCGCCGTTCTTGTCGAAGTAGTGGCGCAGGTCGGCAGCGGTACGGTTGCGGTTGTCGGTCAGGGTCTCGACCATGACAGCAACGCCGCCGGGGCCGTAGCCCTCGTAGGTGATGGCCTCGAACTCGGTCTTGTCACCGCCCTCAGCCTTCTTGATGATGCGCTGGATGTTATCGTTGGGCACGCTCATGCGCTTTGCCTTGGCGATCAGGTCTGCCAGCTTGCTGTTGGAAGCCGGGTTGGGACCGCCGTCACGGACGGCAACGCTGATCTCGCGGCCGATCTTGGTAAAGACCTTGGCTCTTGCGCCATCGGTCTTTTCCTTCTTGCGCTTAATGTTGTTCCATTTGCTATGTCCAGACATGGGAACCTCCTAAAGTTTTATCGAAATCTCCGCCTGCGGGCAGACGGGCTGTGGTCGCCCGCTTGTGGCAGCACACAAAATCTAACTCTATTATTGTAGCACAATCACGAATCCCGTTCAAGGGCTCCGGGCGTGTTTTTCGCCTGTTTGTGTTGGAAAACCGGCTTTTCAGGCCGATTTACAGCAGCCGCAGGGCCTTGGGGTAATGATTTTTGACCCGTCCGCCCGACACCTTGCCGCCGCCCATGGGGCAGCCGTCCACGGTCACGCAGCACCAGCCATCGGCGGCAGTGTCCGCGGCGATCTCACGGCCGGAAAGGTATTCCGTTACCCGCGGGTCGGCAAGAGTCAGTGCTTCGCGGTTGGTGCAGAGCGCGCCGAACGCCGTGAACAGGTGGTGCTCCGGCACGAAGCGGCCCTTCTGCACACTGCCCACGAACACCCCCGCCCGCAGGACATGCAGTCCCGTCTGTGGAAAGGGCACGGGCAACAGAACACTTCCGCCATGCACCACGGCAGGGCGGTCCGCCAGCGCTGGGAAATACTGCCGGGCAAACTCCTGCCAGGCAGCAATGCTCTGGGCCGGGGTGGCCTCCCCTGCCCCGGCATCCCGGCTGCGGGCGCTGCGGCCCTGCACCGCCTCCCGCAGGGCACGGCTGTTCTCCCGGCGGGCACTGCGGGCATCCGGGGCCTTGGCAGGCTTGCCGCCCTTGCTTCCCTTCTGCTTTTTGCTCTGTTCTGCGGCAGCAGCCAGCCAGAGTTCTTCCTCTGCCGTATAGGTTCTGGGGGCAGGCAGCGCCCGCGGCGTACCTGCCTTGACCAGCCGGGCAATAAAATGCCCCTCGCCGCCCTGACAGGGCCAGATCCGGCGCACTTTGCTCACATCCAGCGGCAGGCCGCCGGTGCGGTTTGCCTCACCCGGGCTGCCAAAGCTGTAATCCACATTGCCGAACACATCGGCCAGCGTGAACTCCGGGTGGCGCTGCAAAAACGCCGCCACCTGTCCCTCGTCCTCTTCCGGGGCAAAGGTGCAGGTGGAGTAGATCATCTCGCCGCCGGGGGCCAGGCAGGCCGCCGCGTTGTCCAGGATCTGTGCCCCCAGTGCGGCGCACTGCTTTACCAGCGCTTCACAGTGCTGGGTCACAGCCACGGCTTCCTTGCGGAACATTCCCTCGCCGGAGCAGGGCGCATCCACGAGAACACGGTCAAAAAATTCCGGCAGAGCGGCGGCAATGCGGCCGGTGTCCTCGTTCAGCACCACGGCGTTGGGCACGCCCATCCGCTCCAGATTGCTCCGGAGCACCTCGGCGCGGGCGGCAACGAACTCGTTGCTCACCAGCAGCCCCTGCCCGCCCAGCGCTGCCGCCAGCTGGCTGCTTTTGCCGCCGGGGGCCGCGCAGGTATCCAGCACCCGCATCCCGGGCCGGACCCCCAGCAGGGGCGCGGCACTGGAAGCGGAAGGCTCCTGCGAGTAGAACACGCCCGCATGGTGGTAGGGGTGCCGCCCGGGCTTGAAGGCGGGATCCTGCACCACAAAGCCCGCCTTGCAGAAGGGCGAGGGCTCCACCGGAAAATCTGCCTGCGCGGCAAACTGCTCCGGCGCGGCACGCAGGGCCGAGACCGTCACGCCCCGGGCAGCAGTCTCCTGCGGGGCGGCATAGAGAGCATCGAACCGGTCGCCCAGCAGAGCGCGCTCCCGGCGCTCAAAATATTCCGTAGGCATGAAAGCTTATCCTCCCATGAATAAAGCCGCCGTTCGCGGCAAAACTAAGGCTGTGAGGGAAATCCCCCTCACGAAAGGAGTAACGAACCATGAAGGATCACAGCGAGAATCGCACCGAAAACCGCACGAACAACTGCAAGAACCAGAGCCAGAACCGCACCACCAATCAGACCACCAACGAGCACAAGCACCCCAACCAGTACACCAAGGGTGCCGACGACGAGGGTGCCAAGAACAAGAAGTAACACCGCATAAGAAAGCCCGCTGCCTTCCCTGCACTGTTTTCCAGTGCGGAAAGCAGCGGGCTTTCGCGTTTTATTTCTGGTTCGGGTCAAACTGCTGCCACAGGGCATCGAACAGCTCTTCCACACGGGCCATCTGCCCGGTGAGGTAAAGCCAGCCCAGCAGGCACTCAAAGCCGGTGGAAGCGCGGTATTCCTCGGGGGAAGCGTGCTTGGCCACACTGGCCTTGCTGGCGTTGCGGCCCCGCTTGAACACAGCCAGCTCCTCCTCTGTGAAGAGCGGCTCCAGCAGCTGCTCCTCCCGGAACTGTGCCCGGGCCGAGACATACTTGACCTTTTCCACATTGAGCTTGCCTGCGGACATCCGGTGGTGCCGTGCCAGACGGGTGCGCACCAGCAGTTCCAGCACGCTGTCCCCCACAAAGGCCAGCGCCAGCGGGTTCAGCTCACGGGGGTCGATGGTTTCTTCCTGCATTGTTGTAATCCTCGCCCTCTCCGTCATTGCTTACGCAATGCCACCTCTCCCAAAGGGGAGAGGCACTTGCAGCTTTCAGACATGATTCAGCAAAACAGAAGCTGCGAACCTGTCAGATGCGTTGGCTCCCCCTTCGGGGGAGCTGGCGAGCGCAGCGAGACTGAGAGGGTCGTCTCCTTTTTAGAAGATATAATCGAACTGATACTCACCAATGAGGATGGTGTCGTTCTCCTGCACGCCCTTTTCCACCAGTTCGGTCAGGATGCCGCTCTCGTCCAGCTGACGCTGGAAATACTGCAGGCTCTCGTAGTCATCCACATTGCTGCCGGCCAGGATATACTCCAGCCAGGGCGCGTCGATGCTCCACACATGGGCCTCCATCCGCTGGATGGTATAAGCACGGTCGTTGGCCTTGGGCTCGGGCTTCTTGTACTCGGGGGTGAACACGGGCACCGGCGGGATATCCTTCAGGCGGTTGTAGACCAGGCCCGGCAGCTCCCGCACGCCCTGCATGGTGGCGGCAGAGATGGGCACAAAGGTCAGGCCCTTGCCCTCCACATAGCTGCGGAAGCTCTCGATCTGCTCCTCGGTGGCCAGGTCGCACTTGTTGCCCACCACGATCTGGGGGCGCTGTGCCAGCTCGGGGCTGAACTTTGCCAGCTCCTCGTTGATCTTTTCAAAGTCCTCCACCGGCTCACGGCACTCGCTGCCGGAGACATCCACCACATGCAGCAGCAGGCGGCAGCGCTCCACATGGCGCAGGAAGTCGTGGCCCAGACCGACACCCTCACTGGCACCCTCGATCAGGCCGGGGATATCGGCGCAGACAAAACTTGCACCCTCACCCACCGACACAACACCCAGGGTGGGCACCAGCGTGGTGAAGTGATAGTTGGCGATCTTGGGCTTGGCCGCGCTGATGGTAGAGATGAGGGTAGACTTGCCCACATTGGGGAAGCCGATCAGGCCCACATCAGCGATCAGCTTCAGCTCCAGCGTCACCTGGATGTCCTCACCGGGCATACCGGGCTTGGCAAACTTGGGGATCTGGCGGGTAGGCGTTGCAAAATGCGCGTTGCCGTAGCCGCCGCGGCCGCCCTTTGCGATGGTGACAGGGGTGTGGTCGGACAGGTCTGCGATGACCAGCCCGCTCTCCGCGTCCTTGATCACAGTGCCCAGCGGCACCTTGATGATGAGGTTTTCGGCATTCTTGCCGTGGCAGAGGCTTGCGCCGCCCTTACCGCCCTCGGGGGCAGTGTACTTGCGCTTGTAGCGGAAGTCCATCAGGGTGGAAAGATGATCGTCCACCACAAAGATGATGTCACCGCCGCGGCCGCCATCACCGCCGTCCGGGCCGCCAGCGGCCACGAACTTCTCGCGATGGAAGCTCACTGCGCCATCGCCGCCCTTGCCCGCATGGAGCCAGATGGTGGCGATATCGATAAAATTGGTTTGTGCTGCCATACAGCCCCTCCTATTCTTAAAAAGCCTTTTTCGTTACCTAAAAAGAGCCGGGCCACAAGGGTCCGGCTCTTCGGGTTGCAGTTTTTCAGGCAGAAGTTACTGCTTCACGCTGCACTTCTTGCCGCTCTTGCCCACGCGCTCAAAACGGACAGTGCCGTCAACCAGAGCAAACAGGGTGTCATCGCTGCCCTTGCCAACGTTCTCACCCGGCATGA
>OOBI01000806.1_pt1 | contig 22101 bp, 19 predicted proteins | sample 1671081 | NCBI WGS metagenome assembly OOBI01 (sample SAMN06348120, study PRJEB24527) | human gut metagenome | biome: human gut; feature: ankylosing spondylitis patient; material: feces | host: Homo sapiens | place: China | collected 2015-10 | reverse complement strand
ATTATAAAAGAATTCTTTATAAACACTTTCTAATTATTATTATATGTTTGATAAAGATTATGTCAAACAAATTTTATTCGGAAGGGAATATTATTATGAAAAAGATAATCTCAATTTTAATGGCAATCCTTTGCCTAGTGTCAGCAAGTATCTGCACAACATCATGTTTTGCAGAAGAAAAAGAAGTAAAATCTACTTCATCAAAAAGTCAGTATCTACAAACCCGTAGATACAATGTAGGCAGTACAGTAGGTAGTTGGCTTGATGAAGAGGGCGTCACAAGACTTGTCTTTGGTTCAAGTTCTGTTGTAAAATCAAAGAAAGATAAGTACGGTGACAAAGTTTATTATGCAGCTAAGAAAGGCACTTGTATTGCTAAAGCATATCGAGGCGAAAAGTATGTTGGCAAGGTAAAGATTATTGTTGGTGACTTTAAGACAGTTCTAAAATCAAATTCAAAGAAACTTAACCTTTCATACAATAAGTATGTATCATTCAACAATAGTGAGTATTATACTAAGTATCAGTCATACAAAAAGTTAAGAACTATGATTTCTTTCCCAAAGAAAGGTGCTATGTATTCTATCAAGACTACAGGTAAGTCAATCCTAAAAATGGCTAATAATGAAATTTATACTGTTGGTGTAGGTACTTCTACATACACTCTTTATCAAAAGGTTGGCAATAACAAGGCTACTAAGGTAGGTAACTTTACTGCAACAGTAAAGAATGTCAATATTAAAACTGCTACAGCAGTAAAGATAAATAATGTAACTAGTGGCTATGATAACTTTTATGTAGGCGACATTGAAGATTTATCTGTTAAAGAAAAGTATAACTTTACAAATAGAGTAATTAAGGAAAAACTAACAAGCAAAAATTGTGGTGTTTATGTTGCTCCTAAGAACTACAAGGTTACTTATACTATTAAGAATACAAAGGTTGCTACTGTCAGCAAGTCAGGTGTTGTAACAGGTAAGAAGAAAGGTGTAACAAAGCTTACTTTCAAAATCACCTTTGCCGATAAGTCAGTTTACACAAATAGTGTAAATGTTTTAGTTATATAATTCCTAAAATTTCGATATAACCAAATCTCAATTTTCTCCCAAAAGGCTCTGACTTTTTAGTCAGGGTCTTTTACCTTTTGTATAGTTTTAAAAATGAAAATATTATTTTGTCTATTAGTTGTTATTTAAAGATATATTTGATATAATGAAATAAATTTACATAAAGGGTGATTTTATGCCAATTTTATATTGCAGAATAGGATATATGAAATACTATAAAGGTCAACAGATTGGTGTTGATGAAATTCGTGATGGTGGCTCATATAACGAGAAAAACATAGGACATGAAGTATATAATTTTGAAAATTATGATGGTAAGTACTATGGTTATGTGCAACCGGATGGACCTAATAATGATGATAAAAGTTCTAATAATCTTGGAATATATAATTTAGGAGCAAGTAAAAAAGATGAATATATAGATGGTGTTACTGTTGTTTGGAGAGCTTTGAAATCAACAAATAAAACTGTAATAGTAGGATGGTATGAAAATGCTAGAGTATATAAATCAATGCAAAAAGTTCCAAAAGATGTGTTAGATAAAAGAGAGGATAAAAGTAAGTGTGAGTTTAATATTTATGCTGAAAAAGCTATAATTGTACCACAAGAAAAAAGAGATTTTATAATAAATGGTAGAGGACACAATGTATGGTATAATTCAGATAATGAAAAATTACCTAATGGGAAATATTTAAATGATGAGGTTTTAGAATATATTAAAAACTATGATAGTGAAAGAAATGATTTTATATCTAAAATTTCTTCTGATAATATTGAAGGTAAAGAAAAAGATGTACTTGTAAAAGCAAGAGTAAATCAAAGTGTATTTAGAGAAAATCTTCTTAAAAAGTATAATAATCAATGTTGTTTATGCCAATTATCAATACCTGATTTACTTGTTGCCAGTCATATTAAGCCTTGGAGTGTATCGGATAGTAATGAAAAGTTAGATGTAAATAATGGATTATTGCTTTGTGCAAATCACGATAAACTATTTGATAAAGGTTTAATTTCTTTTGATGAAAATGGCAATATTATAATTTCTTCAAAGTTAAGTAATATGGATAAAATACTATCCAATATTCAAAATGATAACAAAATAGAATTAGATTATAATATGAATAATTATATGAAATACCATAGAAGATATATATTTAAGAAATAGAAATATCATTTGTGTTTTTGTGGTTTTTTATTGAATTATATAGATATTGTGATTATTAAGCCCGTTATCGCTTTGCTTGTTTGAATAATAGAAAAAGAGAAGTACGGTTGTACTTCTCTTTTTCTATGGTGCGAGTAACGGGACTTGAACCCGTACGTCAAAGACACACGCCCCTCAAACGTGCCTGTCTGCCTATTCCAGCACACTCGCATATTAACTTTTAGCAACAGTAATTATAGCATTACATATTACATATGTCAACCTAAAATATATTTTTCCAAAATACTTTTATAATTCCTATCACTATGGTATAATAATTTTGATAATGTGTATTAGGAGGAATTATATGGATTCCATAAATAGATTAGAAATAGCTAAGGGTGTCTATTTCAATTCAATAAAGGACAATCGTTTCAAAACATCAAAGATTAGTGTGTCATTTATTGTTCCACTAAAGGAAGAAACTGCATCAGTCAATGCTCTTCTTTCAGGGGTTATGACTCGTACAACCGGTAAGTATCCGGATTTTACTTTACTTTCTAAGAAACTTTCCGACCTATATGGTGCTCATTTAGGTGGTTTTGTTCGTAAAACCGGTGATAATCAGATTGTAACTTTCTCTATCAGTGGCATTGATGATAAATATGCCTTTGAGGGAGATAATATTTCAAAGGATATGACAGATTTACTTTGCAATATTATTTTCAATCCTAAGTTAGATGGAAATTCTTTCTGTGAAGAAGAAATTACTCAAGAAAAGCGTCAGCTAAAGGAAGTTATTGACTCTGAATTTAATGATAAGAGAACATATTCTATTAATCAAGCAGTTAAGATTATCTGTAAGTATGAACCTTATAGCCAATCAAGATTCGGTACAAAAGAAGATATTGACACGGTAACAGGTGAAGACCTATATAACGGTTGGGTGTCATTGCTAAATAATTCCAGAGTAGAAATTTTCTATGTAGGAGACAGTTCATCTGATGCAGTTATTGATGAACTAAAAGCTCAGTTTAGCAAGTATGACCGTACAGAATGTGAAATTAACAACATTGTTTCAGGTGAAGTTACAGAAGTTAAGACTGTAAAGGAAGAAATGGAACTTTCTCAAAGCAAAATGATTCTTGCTTTCCGTACAGATATTTCCGATAACAAGGACAACACAATGCCAATGCGTCTTGCAGTTGCAATGTTAGGTGGTACTGCTCACAGTAAGCTATTTAACAATGTTCGTGAAAAGCTTAGCCTATGTTACTACTGCTCATCAAGATTTATTAAGAACAAAGGCTTAATGTTTATTGAGTCAGGTGTAGAAAAGAAAAATATCGAGGAAGCTAAGAATGCTATCCTAAAGGAACTTGATGACCTAGCAAATGGCAATTTTACCGACTTTGAAATTAATGCCACAAAGTTATCAATGTGCAATAGCTTTATTACAATTGCCGATAATGAATTTGGACTGGAAACATGGTATTTTTCTCAGGTTCTTTCCAACAAAATTTCTTCTGTTGAAGATGCTTGTAAGGAAGTAAATTCTGTTACAAGAGAAGAAATTATTGAAATGGCTAAGAAACTAAAACTAGATACAGTTTATACATTGGAGAGTAAAGAATGAGTGTACAAGAAATAAAATCCCAACTGACAAGGGACAAGTATTATAAGGTTAAGCATAAATCTGGCCTTAACATTTATGTATATGAAAAAGAGGGCTACAACAGTACCTATGCAGTTTTTGGTACAAGATATGGCTCAATCAACACAACTTTCAGTTCAAATGGTGGAGAGAAAATGACAGTACCGGATGGTATTGCTCATTATCTTGAACATAAACTATTTGAATGTGAAGATGGAGATGCCTTTGCAAAGTACGCAAAGACAGGTGCAAACGCTAATGCATTTACAAGTTTTGATAAAACTTGCTACCTTTTCTCAACAACAGATAATTTTAAGGAAAGTCTGGAAATTCTTTTGGATTTTGTACAAAGACCTTATTTTACTGAAGAAACAGTAGCAAAGGAACAAGGTATTATCGGTCAAGAAATCAAAATGTATGATGATTCTCCTGAATGGAGAGTAATGTTCAATTTGCTTGAAGTTATGTACCATAATCATCCTGTAAAGATTGATATTGCAGGTACAGTTGAAAGTATTGCCAAAATCACACCTGAACTTTTGTACAAATGCTACAACACTTTCTATAACCTAAACAATATGGCACTTTGTGTTTGTGGTAAAGCAAAGTTAGATGAAGTTCTTGAAGTAGCAGATAGACTTCTAAAACCTGCTGAAGATGTTACAATTCAAAATTATTTTGAAGATGAACCATATGAAGTGGTTAAGGACTATGTAGAATGTAACCTACCTGTTGCAGTACCACTGTTTAATATCGGTTTCAAGAACAAATACACAGGTCTTTCTACTAGCAAGGATATGGCTTCAGTTGATGTGCTACTTGCAATGCTGTTTAGTTCAACAAGTAAAATCTATAGAGATATGCTTGACAAAGGCCTTATTAATCAGTCCTTTAGTTATGAATATTTTGAAACTGAGGGTTGTTCCTGTGTACTTCTTGACGGTGAAAGTCAAAAGCCTAAGGAAGTTTATGACACTATCATTGACTATATTAAAGAGTTAAGAGAAAAGGGCCTTTCTAAAGAAGACTATGAAATTTCTAAAAAGGCAGTTTATGGTGATGCAATTTCTTCACTAAATTCAGTAAATTCTATTGGTAACGGTTTGATGGAAAGCCACTTTACAAACAGAGAATTTTTCTCTTATGTTGATGAAATTTATAATTTACAGTTTAGTGATGTAGAAAGTAAGTTTAACGAAATTCTTGACTACAACAATTCTGCTTTGTCAGTAGTAAAGTAGGAGGTAGCTATGGAAGTAACCTTTCCGGGTTTAGGATTAGAGTTTAATATTAACAGAGAGGCTTTTAGCATAGGCAGTTTAAGTGTCTATTGGTATGGCATTATTATTGCATCAGGTCTTGTTTTGGCTTGTATCTATGCATTTGTAAGAGCTGATTATTTTAAGATTGATAAAAATAAATTATTAAATACAGTTATTGTAGGTATCATTTGTGCTATAATCGGTGCAAGACTTTACTATGTACTGTTTAGTTGGGACGATTACAAAAACAACCTTATGAATATTTTCTATATAAATAAGGGAGGACTTGCTATCTATGGTGGTCTTATCGGTGCTATCTTAGGTGGTGGCATTACTTGTAAACTTCAAAAGCAAGAACTGTTACCTGTACTTGATATTGCTTCAATCGGTTTCTTAATCGGTCAAGGTATCGGCAGATGGGGTAATTTCTTTAACCAAGAGGCCTTTGGTTCACAAACGGATTTACCATGGAGAATGGTAAGTGAAAACACAGGCAATGTTGGTGTTCATCCTTGCTTTTTGTATGAGTCAATATGGTGCTTATTAGGTGTACTTGTACTCCATATTTTAAGTAAAAAGTGGTATCACTTTAAAGGTCAAATCTTCCTATGCTATATGGTATGGTATGGATTTGAAAGAATGATTGTAGAGGGACTTCGTACAGACAGTCTTTATATGACCTTCTCAATTTTTGGATATACTCCAAGAGTAAGTCAGGTGCTTTCAGCTTGTATTTTTGTAACAGGCATTGTTCTGTTAATAATATTTAGAAAAAAGAGGAATGTAAAAAATGGCGATAATAATTGACGGTAAGAAAGTTTCTGCCCAAGTAAAGGAACAAGTAAGAATTGAAACAGAAGAACTAGTTAAAAAAGGTATTAAACCCGGTCTTGCAGTTATCATTGTCGGTGATGACCCAGCATCAAGAGTTTATGTAAACAACAAGAAAAAGGCTTGTGAAAAGGTAGGTTTCTTGTCAAAAGAATTTGCACTACCTGCAACAACTACTCAGGAAGAACTACTTTCATTAGTAAAAGAACTTAACGAAGATAAAGAAATCAACGGTATTCTTTGTCAGTTACCTTTACCAAAGGGTCTTGATGAAAAGGCTGTTATTGAAGCAATTTCACCACTAAAAGATGTTGATGCTTTCCATGCATCAAATGTTGGTAAGATTATGATTGGTGACTATGACTTTTTACCATGTACACCTGCCGGTGTTATGGAAATGCTACATAGCTACAATATTCCGGTAGAAGGTAAGGAATGTGTAGTTATCGGCAGAAGTAATATTGTAGGTAAGCCTATGGCAATGCTACTACTTCACGAAAACGGTACAGTTACAATCACTCATAGCCGTACAAAGAACCTAAAAGAAGTTACTAAGAGAGCTGATATTCTTGTTGCTGCTATCGGTAAACCAAAGTTTGTTACTGCCGATATGGTTAAAGAAGGTGCAGTTGTAATTGATGTTGGTATGGACAGAGATGAAAACGGCAAACTTTGTGGTGATGTTGACTTTGAAAATGTAAAGGAAAAGTGTTCTGCAATCACTCCTGTACCGGGTGGTGTAGGTCCTATGACTATTGCAGTGTTAATGAAAAATACACTAAAGGCTTGTAAAATCCAAAATAACCTATAATTCAAGAATATTTCAAGATATTTTCAAATATACATTGACAAATACTATACTTTGTGATATAGTATAGAAACCGCATATTGTGGGTTATAAGTAAACTTAGGTTTCACCTAACGGTAGCGAGTCTAAATAAAGGAATGGTACTTAATTATGTACGCTATTATCAAAACAGGTGGTAAGCAGTATAAGGTTACTGAAGGTCAGGAAATCTTCATCGAAAAGCTTACAGCTGAAGAAAACGAAACAGTAGAAATCCCGGTAGTTGCAGTAGGTAACGAAGATGGTACTCTTGATTTTGCTGAAGGCAAGACAGTTTCAGCAAAGGTTCTAAAGAACGGCAAGGGCAAGAAGATCACAGTTTTCACTTATAAGCCAAAGAAGGGCGAAAAGAGAAAAATGGGTCATAGACAGCCATATACAAAGGTTACAATCGAAAAGATTAACTAATGACGAAAGTTGATTTCTTACTTCACGATGGCTTAATTACAGGTTTTACCATTACGGATCATGCTGAATATGGCGAAGAAGGTTCAGACATTCTTTGTGCTGCAATTAGTTCAGCAGCTTATATGACAGTAAATACTATTACAGATATTCTTGGTATAGTAGTTGGTGTTGAGGTCAAGGATGGTTATATGGAAGTTAAGCTGGAGGAAGAAGATGCACCGAAAGCTAAAGCAATTTTAGATGGCTTTCAACTTCATATTCAAGGACTTAAAGAAGAATATGATGAATTTATTAAGATAAAAATTTCGGAGGTATAACATGCTAAAGATTAACATTCAGTTATTTGCTCATAAAAAAGGTATGGGTTCTACAAAGAACGGTAGAGATAGCGAATCAAAGCGTCTAGGCGTTAAGAGAGCAGACGGTCAGTTTGTTCTTGCAGGTAATATCCTAGTAAAGCAGAGAGGCACACATATTCATCCAGGTGAAAATGTAGGCAGAGGTTCTGACGATACACTATTTGCTAAGATTGATGGTGTTGTTCGTTTTGAAAGAGTAGGCAAGGACAGAAAGCGTGCTTGCGTATATCCTGTTGAACAGTAATTAATGTATTTGGGTGGTATATAGTTACCACCCTTTTCTTTTATCCGAGGAGTCATTTTTATGAATTATGATGTAAACAAAGGCGATAAGAAGATAATGAACAATAACCCTACTGTTAAGAATGTCAATTTGGTCAACGACCTTATTGGTGACAGTGGCGACACTAAGGGTTATAAGAGAGTTATTATAGTTTTATCTGTTATTCTGTTTTTAATAGGTATTTTGTTCTTTGTTGGGGGCAAAATAGTATCAGGGGTATTCTTTTTTGTTATTGGTGGAATTCTTCTTATTACAACATTTAAAGTAAAAATGAACAAAAAGAAGTATCAAATTAGTAGAGAAGTAAAAAATATAGAACCATTATTTAAAGATAATAAGGAATAATATATGTTTGTAGATGTAGCAAAAATTAAAATCAAAGCCGGTGACGGTGGTGATGGTGCAGTTTCTTTCCACAGAGAAAAGTATGTTGCTGCCGGTGGACCTGATGGTGGTGACGGTGGTAAAGGTGGAGATATTCTCTTCCAAGCTGACAGTAACATTTCCACACTGGCTGACTTTAGATATAAAAGAAAGTATAATGCCGAAAAAGGTGAAAACGGCAGAAGTGGTCGCAAATTCGGTAAAAAAGCACCTGACCTAATTATCAGTGTACCAATCGGTACTGTAGTTAAAGAGGCTGAAACAGGCAGAATTCTTGCCGATGTATCAGGTAAAGAACCTGTTTTAGTTGCAAGAGGTGGTAAAGGTGGTTGGGGTAATGTTCATTTTGCCACACCAACTCGCCAAGTACCAAGATTTGCAAAGCCGGGTCTACCGGGCGAAGAATATGATGTTGTACTTGAACTAAAGTTACTGGCTGATGTAGGTCTAGTAGGTTTCCCAAATGTAGGCAAGAGTACACTTGTTTCTGTAGTAAGTCAGGCAAAACCTGAGATTGCTAACTATCACTTTACAACAATTACACCGGTTCTTGGTGTTGTATCAATGGGTGAAGGTAACTCATTTGTTATGGCAGATATTCCGGGACTTATTGAAGGTGCATGGGAAGGTACAGGCCTTGGTCATCAGTTCCTTCGTCATGTGGAAAGATGTAGAATGTTAATTCACATTGTTGATGTTAGTGGTAGTGAGGGCAGAGACCCTAAGGAGGACTTTGTCACCATCAACAATGAGCTTAGAAAGTTCAACCCTGAATTAGCAGAGAGAGAAATGTTGGTTGCCGGTAATAAGTGTGATATGGCAACAGATGAACAGATTGATGATTTTAGAAAGTTTGTAGAGGATCAAGGGTATTCATTCTTCCCAATTATGGCAGAAATTCATTATGGTGTAGATGCATTAATGAACAAAACCCTTGAAACATTAAGCAAACTACCTCCAATTCGTGAATTTGAAGCAGAACCTGCTCCAATTATCCCGGCAGAAGAAATCAACCCCCACGAAGTTAAAATCACAGTTCAGGATGATGTATACTTTGTTGAAGGTGAGTGGCTACTTCAGGTTATGAAGTCAGTTAACTTTGATGATTATGAAAGTATGAACTATTTTCAGAGAGTTCTTACAAATGGTGGAGTTATTGATGCACTTAGAAAAGCCGGTATCAGCGAAGGTGATACAGTTTCTATTTATGACCTTGAATTTGACTTTGTAGAATAAGGTAGCATATGAACTTAGAAAATAATAACCCAAAGCTGATTTCACCCTTAACATTAGCATTTGTAGGTGATGGTGTCTATGATTTACTTGTTAGAAAGTACCTTGTTAACCACCACGACCTACATGTCGGTGAATTAAATAAAATAAAAGTTAAGTTTGTAAACTGCAAAAGCCAAGCTGAGTTTGCAAAGATGCTAATGCCTATTTTAACAGAGGAAGAGATTTCTATTTATAAGCGTGGGAGAAACGCTTCTCCTAAATGTACACCAAAGCATGGCACAGTAGGGGATTATCACAGTGCAACAGGTTTTGAGGCACTATTCGGTTTCTTATATTTAAAGGGTGAAACTGATAGAATAGAAACTCTTTTCAATAAAATAGTAGAAAGCAGAGAAATTACAGAATAACAAAAAATATCTCATATTTTCTATTGACAATTTGAAATATTTTGTTATAATAATCTAGTGTGTGAATTAGTACACAATCCTTGCGTGTAGGAAATACACGCCAATATGTCCAGAAGGAGGTGCAGATAAATGGCAGAAATTACAGCTAAGTACGAAACAGTTATGGTACTTTCTATGAAATTAGGTGAAGAAGGTATCCAGAGCACAATCGCTAAGTTTAAGGATCTTGTTGAAAAGCATGCCACACTGCAGGAAGTTGATGAATGGGGTAAGCGTAAGCTTGCATACCTAATCAACAAAGAAGCAGAAGGCTACTATGTTCTAATCAACTTTGAATCAACTGCAGAGTTCCCAGCAGAACTAGACAGAATCTACAAGATTACTGATGGCGTTCTACGCTCAATGATCATTAAGAAGGAAGACTAATCGAATAATCAAGAAGTAGGCTGAATAGCTGAACATGAAAGGATGTATGTTATGTTAAACAGAGTTATTTTAATGGGTAGAATTACTCAGGAATTGGAATTAAAGACAACAGCAAGTGGTATTTCTGTAACATCATTTTCTATCGCAGTAGATAGAAACTATGTAAAGCAAGGCGAACAGCGCCAGACAGACTTTATTAATATTGTATGTTGGCGTCAACAGGCTGAGTTTGTTTGTCGTTATTTTGGCAAAGGCTCAATGATTGCCATCGAAGGTCAGCTTCAGTCAAGAACTTACCAAGCAAAAGATGGCACAAACCGTTATGTAACAGAAGTAGTTGCTGATAATGTTTCATTTACAGGCGAAAGAAGAGAACAAAACAATAACGGTTATGGTAACAACAACGGTTATAACAATAACAATGGTTACGGTAACTATAACCAAGCTCCTCAGCAGTCTTATAATCAAGCTCCTGTTCAGCAGCAACAACCGGCATCTTATTCAAACGGTACTTCTTCAGATTTTGAAGAAATGCCACTTGATGACGATTTACCATTCTAATTAGTATTTTACTAAAACCTAATTTTATAAAGGAGATTAACTACAATGGCAGATAGACCAAACCGTGGCAGAAAGTCACGCAGAAAAGTTTGTGGCTTTTGCGTAGATAAGGTAGAAAAGATTGACTACAAAGACATCGCAAGACTTCGTCGTTATATGTCTGAAAGAGCTAAGATTCTTCCTAGAAGAGTTACAGGCACATGTGCAGCTCACCAGAGAGAACTAACAGTAGCAATCAAGAGAGCAAGACAGATCGCTCTTCTTCCTTACACAAGCGACTGATTATAAATTATTTTGCGACCTCATTATGGGGTCGCTTTTTTTATTGTTATTCTTGACTAACTAGGCTCACCATTGTATAATATCAATGAAAAGAGTTTATACAAATAAAACAATTATATGCAAAATTTTATATAATGTATTTATATGAAAAGGAGTATTGTATGCGAGGAGTAAAAACATCAAAGTCAAGAATAAGAAAGCAGATTTTCACCGAAATTGCAAAACTTGCTTTTGAAGGTTGGGATGCTGACAAATTCCAGAGACTACCTTACAAAATTATCAAAGGTGAAATTGCCCACTATAGAGATAGTGTTTTTGTAGAAAGAGCAGTAGTAGGGGAAAGGCTAAGAGCAGCAATGGGTTTTCCCCTAAGAGATTATAACGAATTTTCACCAATAACAGAGGGTATTGAGGAAGAACTTTTTAATGATAAGTATTATGAGCCTCCTCTAATTGATATTATTAAGTTTGCTTGTAATAAGTGTGCTGAGAACAGAGTATTCGTTACAAATGCTTGTCAAAATTGTCTTGAACACCCTTGTGTAGAGATTTGCCCTAAAAAAGCAGTTTCCATTGTAGGTGGTCAGTCGCATATTGATGAAGATATATGCATAAAATGTGGTAGATGTGTTAATGTTTGTGAGTACCATGCAATAGTTCGCCACGAAAGACCTTGTGCCAAAGTTTGTGGTATGAAAGCTATTAAGTCCGATGAATATGGTAGAGCAGAAATCGACCATGATAAATGTGTATCTTGTGGTATGTGTCTTGTTAATTGCCCCTTTGGTGCAATTATTGACAAAAGTCAGATTTTCCAGACTATCTCTGCATTAAAGAGTGATACACCTGTTTATGCTGCGATTGCACCGGCTTTTTCAGGTCAGTTTGGCAATGTAACACAAGGTCAAATCCGTAATGCATTCAAAGCATTGGGCTTTACTTATGTAGTAGAAGTTGCAATTGGTGCTGACCTTTGTACAATTGAAGAGGCTAATGACTTTATTAAAGAAGTACCCGATAAGCAACCATTTATGGCAACATCATGTTGTCCTGCGTGGTCAGTTATGGCGAAAAAGTTATTCCCTGATTTTGCACCATATATTTCAATGGCACTAACTCCAATGGTGCTAACCGGTAGATTAATTAAGAAAAAATACCCTGATTGTAAGGTTGTTTTTGTTGGTCCTTGTGCTGCTAAAAAGCTAGAAGCTAGAAGAAAGTCAATCCGTAGTGATGTTGATTTTGTACTTACATTTGAAGAATTTAGTGCAATTCTTGATGCAAAAGGAATTGATATTTCTAAATGTGAAGACGGCGAACCATTTAAAGAAGGCAGTGGAGATGGCAACGGCTTTGCAGTAAGTGGTGGTGTAGCAAAAGCAGTTGAAAATATTATTAAAGAGATTGACCCTAATCGGGAGGTCTTAACTGCTAGGGCAGAGGGACTGCCTGAATGTCGCAAAATGCTCCAAATTGCCAAAGCCGGTAAGTATGACGGTTACCTACTAGAGGGTATGGGATGTCCCGGTGGTTGTGTTGCAGGTGCCGGTACAATTGCACCGGTTAACAAAACCACTCAAGCAGTCAATAAAAAGGTGAAAGACTCAGAACACCTAACACCTTCAATGTCAAAATATAAGGAGTATTTGCCACTTCTTGAAGAAAATTGATTTACAACATTGTAACAAACAGATATTATATATGTAAAATGTTATACAAGGTAACTAATAACTAAGTCAATTATTTTAATGAATTGCACAAATTTTATTAATTTGCTGATAAAACCTTGAATATTTCAGTGTTTAGTGATATATTTATAAAGTGCAACAATTGTTTTTAGTTGTGTATCTACAGAATTATCGTCCAATATATTGATTTTTGTATCTAAATATGTTACAATAATCTTAGTTATTTTCGGTAGGCGTAGAGGAGGATAAGTATGAAAAAAGTTTATGAAACTCCAACAATAGAATATGATGATTTTGAACTTGATTCACTTGTATGCGCAAACCTCTATGGATCAAACCATAATAAAAGAAGTACGGAGTTTTATGCTATTGGTGGTGGAGGTACCGGCTTGTCAAGTTCAGATGAAAGAACAATGAAAGATGCCTACGGTTCCTTCGATAATTTGGGTTGACAGTGGTATAGTTTATCAGTATTTTTGCAGACCTCTTATGAGGTCTGTTTTTTTATATTTACCACTCTTTGTGCAATATGTACAAAAATATTTCTATGTTAGTTATTATAATTCTATAAAATAATTAAGCTTAGTAAACATATACAAATCAAAGATATTTTGCGAAAACAGTTGATTTTACTGTATAAAAATGTTATTATGATAATAAATAATTGTGGGTTTTTGCACCCTTTTTTCGGTTGCAAACTATTGATGGTCAGACAGTAGAATCGTAATAAATGAGCAAATATTCACAACTTCTTATGCAATTATTTGTAATGGAGGTATAAAAAATGAAAGAAAAAATTAAACGCATCAGTTCTAGCACTTGGGCGTTGATTCTTGCCCTTATGATGGTAGTTTCTTCTTTTTCAGTTCTTGCTGCTACAACTAATGTGAACAAGACCGGTGCTAGTTTAAATTCCGGTGAAACTATTTATCTTAAACCTAGTGAAAACTGGTTACAGAAGGACGCTAAGTTTGGTCTTTATGTTTGGAATGATGGACAAACTGCTCAATGGGTTGTTATGAATGATGATGACAATGATGGTTATTATTCTGCCAGTGTTCCTTCTGGTGGACCATATGCTAATGTTATCTTCTTGAGATTAAATGCGAATACATCTGAACCATCAGGTACTGGTTGGCCTTCTTCTTACATTTGGAACCAAACTGCTGACTTGATTAGAGAAGACGGTAAAAACTGCTATGCTGTTACTGAAGGTACATGGGATAAAGGTGGCGGTACTTGGTCAACATATTCAGCATCTAAAGACCCAGTAGCAACTTCAGTTTCACTAACTTCAAATGCAACTGATGGCAAGATTGCTCAAGGTAAAGATTTAATACTATCTGCAACTGCTACAGGTAAGGTTTCAGGTGATGTTACTTATACATTCTATAAAGGTAACACACAAGTCGGTGATGCACAGACTGCATCCGAAAGTACTGCAACTACTACTGTTAGTGGTCTTTCAGCCGGTGATTATACTTTTACAGTAAAAGTTACTAAGGATGGTTATACAGAAGTAGCCAGTGACCCAATCAATGTTACAGTAACTGGTGGTGACGGTTATTTCCTATATAATGACAATGGTGGGAAATCTTTTAAAACATCTACAAGTTTAGGTGAATTTTCTAGTAATGTATTATCACTTGATTTGGATGCTGGAAAAACTTACTATTTATATATTGTAAAGAATAATGATGTAAAAAACTCATATTTTAGTAGCGAAAAAGCATTTGATGATTCTAATAAGTCTGTTACTCTTTATGATTATGGTACTAATAATTTTAGTGATGAAATTGTATTCACACCTGAAACAAGTGGTAAATATAAATTCACTTGGACACCGGGTAATGGACAAGGTACACTAAAATATGAATTGGAATCTACACCTGTAGCAAAATCAGTTAATCTTACTGCTAATCCGGAAAATGTAGTTGTTGGTGGTTCAACAACATTAACTGCAACACTTGATACTCCTAATACAGATAATGTTACATATACATTTACTGAAGATGGCAAAGAATTACAGAATGGTTCTTCAAATACTTTAAAATTAGAGAATCTAACAAAAGGAACTCATACTTATAAGGTAACTGTTTCTGCTGATGGTTATACTAGTGTTACAGCTACAGTTGAAGTAAATGTAAATCAAACTTATAATGTTACTGCAAAATATAAAATTACTGAGGATGGCATTACATATACAGATAAAGATTCCGATGTGAATATTGTATCTGTTAATGGTGAAGTAACATCAAATACTTCTTCCGGTACGGTTGTTGCAAAGAATACTATCACAATCGGTAGTTCAACATATGTTTTTGCAGGTTGGGAAACTGAAAATGGTAGTTTTACTGATGCATCTAAGGCATCAACAACATTCTCTCCATCAGCTGACGCAGATGTATATGCTAAGTATAAGAAACAATATACTGTTTCAGTATCAGCACCCGGTGGTAACGGTACAATCAATGTTGAAAAAGACAAATACCTAGCCGGTGATAAAGTTACAATTAATATTAATCCAAATCCCGGTTATCAATTAAAATCACTTAAGAGAACTACAGGTATATCAGGTGCAACAACAGATGTAAAAGCCGGTGTATCTAACAACAAATATGTGGTTGATAATATTTCCTCAGATGAAACATTTGTAGCCGAATTTGAGGGAAATCCATTAGATTGTTCTATGTATCAGTTATTAGGTGATTTTGATGGTGGTTCATGGGCAGGTGGTTCAGGTTTAGCATTTACTTCAGATGGTAAAGCTGTCATTACCTTAACATCAAGTCGTAAACAGTTCAAATTCTATAACACTGTTGCTAAAACTCAGTACGGTTCTAAAAATACAAGCAACGAAGTAGTTACAATGGGTACAGAATATACAACTACTAAAGGCGATGGTAGTACATATAGAATTGATGATACAGGTACTTTTATTATTGAAATTGTTGATATTGATTCTAACGGTGTTCCTAAGTTTAAAGTTACTAAGGATGATACAATTTCAAATTATCAGCTATATATTTCAGAAGGTAGAAATAAAGAAGGTACATTGTTAGGTAACTTCACTAAGGCTAAAGATGGTACTTATCAGCGCATTATAACTGTTAAAGAAGGTACTCATTACTTCTACATCAAAGATTCTACAAGTACAGACTCTACTTTACAGTATAGTGATGGTATGGAGAATTGTGAACTTGGTAAACCATATCTGATGAATCGTAGATATGATATTATGAATATTCAATATAAGCTATCTGCCGGTTCTTATAAAGTAACATATGGTGACATTGATACTAATGGTCAAGGTAAGTTCAAAATTGACTCTCTATCTAAGCCTCTAGCTGAAAGTGTTACTCTTTCTCCAAGTACAACTGCCGTAAAGATTGGCAATAAAGTTACTCTAACAGCAAAAATCAATAATAAGCATGTTGAAGATGGTGAGTACTATACTTATACTTTCTATGATGGAAAGGGTAACAAATTAGAAGAAAAAACGACAACAGAGCTTACTGCTTCTTGCGAAACAACAAGCATTACAGAAGGTGTGGTTTCTTATAAGGTAGTTGTTTCTACAGATGCAACATATATTGATCCTGAGTACCCTACTGTTAATCTAACTTATACAGATGTATCTAGTAAAACTATTCAAGTTGACTATCGTGAAAAAATTCTTTATATTGCTAAAGTTGAAGATGGCAAACTGGGTAAACTTTATCAGCTAACTAAAGATTCATTTAAACCTGCTGATGGTGTTCAATCTGTTACTATCGCAGTATTTTCAGATGAAACAATTTCTGATGATACAGTTTGTAACTTAACTGTTTCTGAAAGCAAAAATAAATATACAACTATCACAAGTAGTACAATTGATACTGATGATGTTGCAGGTATTCCAACTTATACAATTAATTGTAATGAAGGTGCTTCATCACCAACTATTTACATTGTTGATGACAATATTTATGCAGTAGCTACTTTTGATATGGGTGCGACAAATACTTTTAAAAATGAAAATACAGTTGATTATTACTTTGCTGAACCTACAGATGGTACCGATATTTCAAATCCAACTACTGGTAATGGTCTAAGAATTTACTATTGGAACAACTCAGTTGCAACTCAATGTGGTTACGCTGATGTTACAACTAAAGTTGATAAAGACGGTAAAAATTCCGGTTCTAATACAATTACCGTAAATATGGGTGACTTGTATAGTTCCGGTGTTAAAGGTTCAAAGACATTTAATGTTTACAAGGTATCTCTGCCTGTATGGGCAACATCATTTAAATTTGTAAGTAGTGGTAAAACTGAAATTAAGACATTTAGTACATTTGTACCGAAAACAGCCGGTGACGCTTCAATCGGTCTAAACCCTAACAGAATTTATTTGTTATACAAAAATGGTTCTTCTTGCTATTCTCGTGGTGTTGTTCTTGATAGTTCATTCTGGACTGAAACATCAAGAGAGAACAATGATGTTCCTACAAAGAACTTTAAGGCAAATGCAGTTAATTATAATACACAATATGATGCAGGTGGTAATGTTACAAACACATTTAACACTTATTTAAATGCTTTGTATGATACTGCTTATGCTAACCCTCTATTCTTTGGTTATGTTGACCCTAAAACAACAGAAGTTGCCGGAAACCAAAACTTTAGAATTCAGGATAACTTGGCTATGCGTTGGGATGATAATCATGCTTATTATGCTTCAGTTCAAGGCTTGGCAGGAAATACACTTTCTTCTACAAGCAAAAATGAAAATGGTTGTGGTTATCTGCTGACTGCTGACGGTTCAGGCAATATGCCATTGTTTGATTATGATAAATTAAAGAGTAATTCCAATGTTGCATCAAGTGTTTATGAAGGCCTGAACTTCCCATTTAACGAATCAACATTTAATGGTATCACAACCTACTCCTATGATTCATTTACTGATAAGAACAGAGTAATTGATACCGATGATTTCAAGGTAGATAAATATTCAAACGCTACTGTTGGTAATGATAAAGGTGTTGGTTTCTTCCCATTTGATAAAACTACTGCTACTAAAAATGCAAATAAATATGGTTACGGAACAGAGTTTGACATTGACTTCTATATGTCAGAAACAGGTAAATTAACTGCTGCTGATGGTACACAGAAAGACATTACATTTAACTTCTCCGGTGACGATGACGTTTGGGTATATGTTGATGGTGTATTGGTTCTTGACCTTGGTGGTGCTCATAAGGTTTCATCCGGTTCAATCAACTTCTCTAATATGCAGGTTATTTATAAGGCTGCTGTTGATTCATCGGATAACATTAATAACCGTACTGCTGACCCTAAGACAGACGATAAATATGCTACTGACGAAAAATATGTTACAACCGTTGACCTAGCAAAAATATTCAAGGCTAACGGTGCAGAATTTAACAACAAAAACTCTTCCAAGAAACATACTCTTCAGATGTTCTATATGGAAAGAGGTAGCTTTGATTCTAACTGTTCAATCAGCTTTAACTTACCTCAGAACACAGGTCTACTTGTTCGTAACGATGTAAACTTTGATTCAGTTAACCCTGGCCTAAAGGATGCCACTATGGGTGTTGCAAACAAAGATTACTTTAGCTATATGATTGAAAATAAATATGCCAGTGATGCTGATTTTACTACACTAACAAATAAGTATGGCACTCTTCCTAACAAGACTACATCCGATATTCTAAACAACAACGGTAACTTTACATTTGGTACTTCTAATCCACTATATCCTATTGTAACTACTGACAACATTATCCGTAGAGTAGTTAACGGTACAACCTACTATTTGGCTGTTCAGAATGGTAGTGGTAACTCATGTAATTCTTATTGGTCTACGCTTTTGGAAAATGCTTATACAGGATTACCTTCTATTAACTTTAGTTTACCGGATGATTTTGCAAAATTGGAAAATTCTACTGATGAAAACAATTCAACAGCAGTTTCCGGTCAAACTGATGCTAATGGTGGTTTCAACTTACTGTTTAATCAGTCTGCTAAGTTTAATTCAAAAATTCCTAGTAATACAATGGTAAAGGTAGTTCAAAACGAAACTTTGTATGAAGTAAATGCCGGAAATTCAAAAACAGCAATGAGTGTTGCAAGTGATGATAATGGAAAAGTCACTAGAAGAAATGTTTCTAATTTCTATTCAACTTCTTACAAAATCACTGATGATAAGAGCCAAAAGATTATAACTGAGGCAAAGGGTAATAAAAATTCCAATGTTTTCAGTAATGATACAAGTGCCGGAACTGATGGTTTCTACTTTGCAGATTATTCCGAAAACCATTCTGATTCAAGTGCTATGACAGTTAACTTTACTAACACTGTTTCAACAAGTGATATTAAAATTATAAAGAAGGTTACTACTGATAATAGTGATAATAAGGTTGATTCAAAGAGTGGTGACCGTTTCACCTTTACTGTTAAATTGTCAAATATCTTTGGTGACAAAGATGATACAATGCTTAATGAATATGAAAACCTAACATATAAAGTTTACGATTCTGAAGGTAAGCTAGAAGGTACTCGTACTTATGGTAAGTCCGGTGTTAGCATTACAGCTAATGAATATGCTGTTATCACCGGTATCCCTGTTGGTACTCACTATGAAGTAACTGAAAAGCAAAGAACAGGTTATCAGTTTGATAATGTAACCGGTGAATTTGTTGCCACCACTTTAAATTCTACTAAAGCCGGAACTCAAACTAATGGAATCAAGGATACTGATTTTATACCTTGTAAAGATTCTGCAAGATCAGCAACAGAGAATACGTAGTTCACTACAGTAGGTTTTGTGTTAATGTGAGCAACAGTACAAAACAGAAGATGATGCTAAAAAGGCAGATGCATCGGTTACTTCAATTACAGTTTGGTTCTTTAATAATCTAAAGTCTTATAGTCCAACATTCCATTATGCAACAGCTAAAAACGAACTATCTTCGATTGATGGTACAAGCAAGTTTGTTGGTACACAGCTTAATATTATTAAGCCTGTATTCTATAACGTTCGTTTAGGTGTAGCTAATGGTGTTGATTCTATCGATGAAGAAGGTTTTTACTTAAAGGAATATGGTGTTACAGGTTACACAGGTACTTATTCTGGCACTGCAATGTCTATCCAGAATGGTGAGAAAGAGCTTAAGTTCTTGTATTGGTCATATGATAATGCCGGTAAGTCTATTGCATCTAACTCTTACAAGTATGGTTATCGTGTAACTAACAACATTCACTTATATGCTATTTATGGTGAGGCTAAGGATAATACCGAACCCGGTTTAACTGTTTCTATGAATAATCCTGATTACCATACAGATAGTAACGGTATCAATAGAGTTCGTCTAAACACTGTTATGAATGTTTATAATTGTCCTGATGATGACCCTAATATCAAAAATGTTGCAGTTATCTATATTCTAGACCCTAACAACTACATTCAAAGTTATATTAATGAGAATAACACAACTGCACTAAAAAATATTCGTACAAGTGTTTATAATTTGATTCACGAAAATGGTAGTAAAGCTCAGTTCTCCGGTGTCACAATTAAGATTGACGGCAAAAACGATAACAAGGCTTTTGGCTTAACTTACACAGCTAGTAAGGATTTACTAACTAACAAGAACAGAGTTCAGTTTACTACTGATTTTAAACAATCAGCACTTGCTTCTCAAAAGATCATTTATACATTTAGTGCTATGAATTATTATAAGGAAAGTGCAACTGAGGAAAGTAAAACTGATTGGATTGTTAGTGACAACTGCATTAAATACATATTTGATGCAAATGGTAAGGTAACTGGTGATTCAACACAAGTAAACTGTTTACAGTAAAATTTATGCAACACATAGCATTATGCTATGTGTTGCTATTTAAATAGGAGGACAAAATGAAAAAATCTAAAAAGATAATTTCTTTAGCATTTGTTGTACTTCTCTTAATAAGTATTGTTCCTATGTCAGCTAGTGCTGCTGAAGTTGTGTACGGTAATTTTTCTTTTGAACTTAATGGTACTACAAATCAGGCAACTTTGTCTGAATATAATGGCAACAGTTCTTCTGTTAAAGTTCCTGACACTGTTTATGGTTATACTGTAACTAAAATTGCTGATTTAGTGTTTTATAAACATGATGAAATTCAGTCAGTTTCCTTGCCAAACACGATTAAAAGTATCGGTTTCAGTGCATTTTCTTCTTGTACTAAGCTAAAGAAAATAATTTTACCGGTTACGGTTACTTCAATGGGTGAATATACTTTTAACAATTGTACTTCATTAACTGAGGCTTATGTAAACTCAGCAATTGAAACTTTACCTAATTATATGTTTAAGAACTGTACTAGCCTAACTAAGGTTAATGTTAACTTTTATACTGAAAAAATCGGTACCAGAGTTTTTGACAGTTGTACTTCTCTAAAGTCTTTGCCTAACGGTGTTGCAATTACAGAAATTGGCGATGAGGCTTTCTTTAATTCAGGACTAGAGTCAATTAAAATTAATGATACAGTAACAACTATTGCAAATGGTGCTTTTAGCAATTGTTCTAAACTTACCAAGGTTAATGTTCCTTCATCTGTAACTTCAATTTCCGATAATGCTTTCAGCAATTGTGGTGAAAATCTTACAATTATAGGTGACTATGGTTCATATGCCGAGAAATATGCTAAGGACAACAATATAACTTTTGAAGAAAATCCACTTTTAATTGGTGATGTTAATAATGATGGTGCTATCAATGTTAGAGATTCAGTTTATATTTTGAGATACATTGCTTTACAATCAGGATATGAAATTCCTGAGGGTGCACTAATCTTTAAGAGAGCTGATGTAAATGGTGACGGAAAAGTTGATGTTACCGATGCAACACTTATTCAGAAGTATGCATTGCATATGATTGATAAATTCTAAGTGAATTTTTTAGAGCTGCCTTTATGGTAGCTCTTTTTTTGTTACTTTTTGCGATTCCTTGATTTATTCTCATTTTTCAACTATAATTAAATAGTACACATAACATCATTTTTGTTGTTAGTTGTGCTATTAGATTGATTGTTTTGGAGGGTATTATGCTTTGTAAATTTGCTAACTTTTTTGTTGAGATTAACCCTCTTTATGATTATACAAAAGATATGATCAAGTCTTTTGAAACTCATGAAACACCTACTTCCGATGTGATAAAAGTAGGGGATAAGTTTACTGTTGATGACTACAAAAAATACATTTCACTTCATC
>OOBI01000775.1_pt1 | contig 22995 bp, 20 predicted proteins | sample 1671081 | NCBI WGS metagenome assembly OOBI01 (sample SAMN06348120, study PRJEB24527) | human gut metagenome | biome: human gut; feature: ankylosing spondylitis patient; material: feces | host: Homo sapiens | place: China | collected 2015-10 | reverse complement strand
CTACACTCTTTCCCTACACGACGCTCTTCCGATCTAAAGAAGAAGTAGATGCAATCTTAAAAGAGCGCAGCAAAAATGGAATTGTTCCAAGACCGCCAAGAAAAGGTTTGTTTAAGAGATATACAGAATCAGCCCGTTCCGCAATGGAAGGTGCAGGATACTAGAATTAAAGGAGAAGAGATATGAACGCAAAATGGATTACCCCTGTTGTAACAGCTTTTGACGCTGAGGGACATGTAGATTTAGAAGCAAACAAGAGAATTTATGAACATTTAATTCAGGGTGGTATGGATGGAATCCTCATCCTTGGAAGTATCGGTGAGTTTTTTGCCATTTCTATGGATGAGAAAAAGAAATTGATTGACACTGCCGTTTCTTATATTAATAAACGTGTGACTTTATATGTTGGAACAAACTGTATGATTTTAAAAGATTGTATTGAACTGTCAAACTATGCAATCGAAAAAGGTGCAGATGCAGTTATGGTAATTTCACCATATTACTTTAATCTTCCACATGATTCTGTTATTAACTTTTATGACCAGGTGGCAGACAATGTAAATGGTCCGGTCTTATTATACAACTTCCCGGACCGTACCGGTTATGATTTAAGCCCGCAGTTAATTCTTGAATTAGTAAGAAAACACGTGTGCTCTTCCGATCTTAAGAAAACATAAAAATATCGTGGGAATTAAAGATACTGTTGGGACAATGGGACACACAAGAGAGATTATTCAGGTTGTGAAAAAAGAATTCCCGGATTTCCAGGTATATTCTGGATTTGATGAATTTTTCGCACATAATGTATTAAGCGGCGGAAATGGCTGTGTAGCCGGAATTTCAAATTTTGTACCGCATATTGCTTCCGCATTTGCAAATGCAGCAAGAGAAGATAATCTTATAAAGATGACAGAGTGTCAGCAAAAGATTGATTCTTTGATGGAAATTTATTCAATTGGAGAACAGTTTATTCCGATTATCAAAGAAGCAATGGTACAGACAGGAGTAGAATTTAATCCGGTCTGCGCCCAGCCTCTGCTTTGTGCAACAGAAGAACAGAAAGCGAAAATTGCAAATTTATTGAAATTACAGGAAATTACTGGTATACTATAATATCTGAGAAGAAGTTCGGATATTAATTAGAAAGCAGAAAAAAATCAAACATCAATGAGCGGCTCTGCATCAGGAACATCCGAAAAATAAGAAAGAGGAAAGATTGAGGTGGAGTATGGGAAAAAAAGCTGAAGGCGGAAAGCTGAAATCAATCGATTCAAACAAGAAACTTCTGCCGGAAAAAGTTTCAGAACAGATCGTTCAGCTGATTTCAGACAGGAAATTAAAAGCTGGAGAAAAACTTCCAAATGAATTTGAAATGGCAGAGCAGTTGAATGTCGGACGTGGAACCATTCGTGAGGCAGTAAAAATACTGGTATCAAGAAATGTTGTGGAAATAAAAAGAGGTCGTGGAACATTCGTGAGTGAGACACCGGGGTTGATGGATGATCCTCTTGGATTTGCATTTATAGAGGATAAGAAGAGTCTTGCCCTGGATATTTGTGAAGTGCGTATGATGATTGAACCGGAGATTGCGGCTCTTGCAGCACTGCGTGCAACAAGAGAACAGGTAGAAAAGATTGAAGAGTATGCAAAAGAAGTGGAGGAACTTTTCAAACAGGGAAAGCCTTATCTGGAAAAAGATATCTTATTTCATGCGGAGATTGCAAGGGCGACCGGAAATCAGGTGACAACCAATCTAATGCCTGTGATTCAAAGTGGAATTTCTCTGTTTATTGATGTGACAGATTATTCAATTGCAAATAAAACAATTGTGACTCACCGTGAAGTGCTGGAAGCAATTAAAAGACATGACCCACAGGAAGCAAGTGAAGCAATGAAGCGTCATTTGGAAAATAACAGGGTTCAAATTAAATCATTAATGAAAAAGATGGAATAAGAAAGATTCTGGGAAGACATAAATTCTAAGGAGATATATAAAGAAAGGCAGGAGGAAATACTTACAAATTTCCTTCTGCCTTTTTATAAAATCTGCTGAAATAAAACGAAATCAAAAGAAGAACTTGACCGTGAAATTGGAGTATGATACCATAAAAAATAGATACGACGTATGACGACTTAAAAACCAGAAGAAAGGTGGAAAAAATCAATGGGACAGAATTTATTTGATGTTTCCGGAAAGAAAGTTATTGTAACAGGTGGAACAAGAGGACTGGGTCTTGGAATGGCAGAGGGCTTTTTACAAGCCGGATGCAAAGTGGCAATTGTTGGAACATCAGACAAGGTGTTTGCTGTAGCGGAAGAAGAATGTAACAAGGGTTATGACTGTGTAGGTATAAAGGGTGACCTTTCCAAACGAGAAGAAGTTTACCGCATTTTCAATGAATGCGTCGAGAAACTTGGTGGAGACTTAGATGTACTCGTTACTTCACATGGAATTCAGAGACGTCACAGCGCAGAAGAGTTTCCATTAAATGAATGGGATGATGTAATCAGTGTCAACTTAAGTTCTATTTTTGTACTGTGTCAGGAAGCAGGAAAAATTATGCTGAAGAAAGGCTATGGAAAGATTATTAACGTCGCTTCCATGAACTCTTTCTTTGGAGGACAGACAATTCCGGCCTATGCAGCTGCAAAAGGCGGAGTAGCACAGCTTACCAAAGAGTTATCGAATGACTGGGCAGGAAGAGGAATTAATGTCAATGCAATTGCACCAGGATATATGGCAACAGAAATGAATGAAGCACTTCTTGACCCGAAAAATCCACGTTTTAAAACTATCAGCGAAAGAATTCCGGCAGGACGCTGGGGAACTGGAGAGGATATGCAGGGAACAGCCATTTTCTTAGCTTCCCATGCAAGTGATTATCTGTGTGGAGCAGTCATTCCGGTTGATGGAGGATATTTAGTGAAATAGTAATAGAAAAGTCCATAAAGTAAAAATAAAATAAAATAAGTAGAAACTAAGAATCTAAAATTCAAGGAGGAACAAAAAACATGAGTTGTTTAAAAAGTCAGGAAATGCGTACATTAGCACCAGAGCTTGACCCACTGCGTATTGGTACAGGATGGAAACCGGAGGATTTATCCAAACCTCAGATTTTAATCGAAAGTACTTACGGAGACAGCCATCCGGGAAGCGGACATTTAAATGTCTTAGTAGAAGAAGTAAGAAAGGGTGTTGCAGAAGCAGGCGGATTTGGAGCAAGATATTATTGTACCGATATCTGTGATGGAGAAAGTCAGGGAACAGACGGAATTAACTTCTCTCTTGCAAGTCGTGAAATGATTACAAATATGATTGAAATCCACGGAAATGCAACTGTATCTGATGCAGGCGTATTTCTTGCAAGCTGTGATAAAGGAATGCCGGCAAACTTAATGGGGCTGTGCCGTTTAAATATTCCGGCTATCGTAGTGCCAGGTGGAACAATGAATGCAGGACCGGACATGCTGACTCTGGAACAGTTAGGTATGTATAGTGCAAAATTCCAGCGCGGAGAAATTGATGAAGATAAATTAAACTGGGCAAAACACAATGCATGCCCAAGCTGTGGAGCATGTTCTTTCATCGGTACTGCATCTACGATGCAGATTATGGCAGAAGCACTTGGACTTGCACTTCCGGGTACTGCTTTAATGCCGGCAACCAGTCCTGACTTACTTGATTTTGCAAGACAGGCAGGTCGTCAGGCAGTTGCACTTGCAAAAATGGACAACATGCGTCCAAGCGACATCGTGACAATGGACAGCTTTGAAAATGCAATCTTAGTTCATGCAGCAATTTCAGGAAGTACAAATTGTCTGCTTCATATTCCGGCAATCGCACACGAACTCGGAATTGAAATTACAGGTGATACCTTCGACAGACTGCACAGAAATGCAAGATATCTCTTAGATGTACGTCCGGCAGGACGCTGGCCGGCAGAATGTTTCTACTATGCAGGCGGAGTTCCGGCTATTATGGAAGAAATCAAACAGCACTTACATCTTGATGTTATGACTGTAACAGGAAAAACACTTGGAGAAAATCTGGAAGAATTAAAGAAAAACGGATTCTACGAAAGATGCGACAAATGGATGCAGGAATTTAACAAACGTTATGGCTGCAATGTGACAAAAGAAGATGTTATCCGTCCTTATGACAAAGCAATTGGAACAGACGGAAGTATCGCAGTCTTACGTGGAAATCTTGCACCGGAAGGCGCAGTTATCAAACACACTGCATGCCCGAAAGAAATGTATCGTGCCGTACTTCGTGCAAAACCATTTGACAGCGAAGAAGAATGTCTTGATGCGGTTTTAAAACATAAAGTAAACAAAGGTGACGCTGTATTTATCCGCTATGAAGGACCAAAAGGAAGCGGTATGCCGGAAATGTTCTATACTTCAGAGGCGATCAGCAGTGATAAAGAACTTGGAAAAAGTATTGCACTGATTACAGACGGACGTTTTTCCGGTGCATCTACCGGTCCTGTAATCGGGCACTGCAGTCCGGAAGCAGCCGAAGGCGGTCCGATTGCATTAGTAGAAGAAGGCGACTTAATTGAAATTGATGTATTTGCACGTAAATTAAATATCATCGGTATCGCAGGGGAAGAAAAAACTCCGGAAGAAATCGATAAAGTGCTTGCAGAACGTAAGAAAAACTGGAAACCAAAAGAAGTAAAATACAAAAATGGTGTGCTTCGTCTGTTCAGTGAACATGCAGCAAGCCCGATGAAAGGTGCTTACTTAGAATTTTAAAAAATTGGAAAGCACGAAATAAAAAACAACAAAAATAAAAACCACATGCTATAATAAGAAATTGCAAGAGCAAAATTGTAAGAGAAAAATTGTAAGAGTGAAATGATAAGAGCAAAATTGTAAAACAATACATAAAAATTTGGAGGATTAATCATGAACTTAAATTTAAGACCAGCAAATGAATGCAAATTTGATGAAGTATCCCTGGGTGAAGTAATGCTTCGTCTTGATCCGGGCGAAGGAAGAATCCGTACAGCAAGAAGCTTCCGTGCATGGGAAGGCGGCGGAGAATATAATGTTGCCCGTGGACTGAGCAAATGCTTTAAAATGAATACAGGTATCATCACAGCATTCGCTGACAACGAAGTTGGTATGTTAATGGAAGACTTCATCAATCAGGGTGGAGTAGATACTTCCTTAATTAAATGGATGAAAACAGATGGAATCGGAAGAATCTGCAGAAACGGATTAAACTTCACAGAAAGAGGATTTGGTATCCGTGGAGCAGTTGGATGCTCAGACCGTGCAAATACAGCTATTTCTAAAGCAACACCGGAAGATTTTGATTTCGATTACATCTTCGGGGAACTCGGAGCACGTTGGTTACACACAGGCGGTATCTACGCTGCTTTATCTGAACAATCCTGTGAAACTGTTTTAGCTGCAATCAAAGCTGCTAAAAAATACGGAACAATCGTATCTTACGACTTAAACTACCGTCCATCTATGTGGAGTGCAATCGGTGGACAGGCAAAGGCTCAGGAAGTAAATAAAGAAATCGCTAAATATGTAGACGTTATGATTGGTAACGAAGAAGACTTCACAGCTTGCCTTGGTTTCGAAATCGAAGGAAACGACGAAAACTTAAAAGAACTGAACCTTGACGGATACAAGAAAATGATTAACGAAGCTGCAAAAACATATCCAAACTTTAAAGCAGTAGCAACTACTCTTCGTACTGTTAAGACTGCAACTGTAAATGACTGGGCAGCAATTTGCTGGGCTGATGGTGAAATCTACAAATCCAAAGACTACAAAGGTCTTGAAATTATGGACCGTGTAGGTGGCGGAGACTCCTTTGCATCCGGTCTGATCTATGGTCTTATGACAACAGAGAATGCAGAACTGGCTGTAAACTACGGAGCAGCTCATGGTGCACTTGCCATGACAACACCAGGAGATACAACAATGGCAAGCAAAAAAGAAGTAGAAGCAATCATGGGCGGTGCAGGAGCACGTGTTCAGAGATAATTTCTGTCTTATAAATTAAAAAGAATAAATAGATGAACAAAAGAGATATCTTTCGGATAAAAACGAAAGATATCTTTTTTGTTGTTTAGATCGTCGGCTATGTCTTGAAAAACAAGTGTAAACGCGCTATAATCTTTCTATTTACAAAAGCAGAAATTGCACAATTGCATCAGAAAGGGGTAAAAAAGTATGCCATCCATTAAAAAAGTAACTCCGATGACAGAAAATCCATATGTTCGTTTGTATCATCTGGATGTAGAAAGTAAAACAGGAAAAGCAGGTCATTATTATGTAGCATCAAGAGCAAAAGATGAGAGACATTTAAAGTTGAATACAAGAGAAAACCATCCGGATGGAGTAATTATCTATGCAGTCTGTAAAGAGGATAAGAATAAAGTTGTTTTAGTCAGACAATACCGTTATGCAATTGATGATTATATCTATGAATTTCCGGCAGGACTGGTAGAGACAGGAGAGGATTTTAAAACAGCAGGAATCAGAGAGATGAAAGAAGAAACCGGATTGACATTAGAACCGGTAACGGTAAATCTGGCTTATGAAAAACCGTATTTTACGACAATCGGAATGACCGATGAATCCTGTGCAACGGTTTATGGATATGCATCCGGAACTGTGTCAAGAGCCGGACTGGAAGATTCAGAAGAACTGGAGATTGTGCTTGCAGATAAAGAAGAAGTAAAACGGATTTTAAAAGAAGAAAAGGTGGCCATCATGACGTCTTATATGCTGATGCATTTTCTTCATGATGGAGAGCCATTTGAATTTTTAAAAGAAATTTAAAAAAATCTTATCAAATGAAGGAAAATTAATTTATGAAAAAAACATTGAAAAAACATTTAAAGGGAGTTTTTTTAGCAATTTTAGGACTAATTACGGGAATTCTCTGTATTATTTTAGGAATAAAAATGTTTAAATTTTTTCTTCCGTTTATTATTGGATGGATTCTTGCAATGATAGCAAGTCCTCTGGTGGAATTTTTGGAAAAAAAATTAAAGATATCAAGGAAACATACCTCCATGGTGATTATTATTATGGTTTTGGGGGCAATCATTGGCGGAAGTTATCTCATAGGTGCAAAGGTAATGACAGAAACCGGAAAATTTCTGGAGCAGGCTCCGAATTTGTATAGTGGCTTCAGCGAAGAATTTCAGGAAGTAGAGCATAATTTAAGAAGCATCATCAAAGAACTTCCGGATAATGTGCAGGCGAGTATCGATAATACGCAGGAAGAATTGGGAAAGGAAATTGGTACGATAATCAGTACGGTAAGCGAACTTACCGTAGATTATGCAGGAAATATTGCAAAAAATTTACCAAATGCATTGATTTCTACCATTTTTACGTTGCTGTCGTCGTATTTTTTCATTGCTGACAGAAATCGAATTCTGGAATTTGGACGAAAACACACTCCGAAAATGATACAGGATAAATGGCGGATGCTCGCTGAGAGTTTCAAAAAGGTGTTCAGTGGATATTTTAAGGCACAGTTTAAAATTATGGGAGTCATATGGCTGATTTTGTTTATCGGGATGCTGATTTTAAGAGTAAAATTTGCAATTTTGATTTCTTTTCTGGTTTCCTTTTTAGATATGCTGCCGTTTTTTGGAACTGGAACTGCATTGATTCCATGGGCGATTTTTAAAGCACTTTCCGGTGATACCAGTTTTGCGGTGGGACTTGTCATTTTATATCTGGTGACACAGCTTGTCCGCAGAATTATTGAGCCGAAGATGGTGGGAGATTCGATAGGAATGAATCCGCTGGTGACATTGATTTTTATGTATACCGGATATAAAATCAGCAGTGTATTGGGAATGATACTTGCAGTGCCGATAGGTGCGATTGTGATTAATTTTTATAAAGCAGGAGTTTTTGACGGAATGTTAAAGAACATTAGGAATCTGTTTCGGGACTTTGTAAGATGGGCTCGTACAACGGAAGAATAATGGAAAGATTAAGAGTAGTTTCTGAATGTATCTTATGTAGATATTTTGTAATAGATATAGTTAGTGATTGCAGTCTAAAACCAATACCGATATAATAAGAGTATCAACATTGATTGGGGCAAAAAACAGCCCCAACAGGTATGAAATAACAAAGTGAAACAATAAAAAATAAAGTGAGGAAACGACATGGAAAAAAAGTTTGATGTAATTGCACTTGGCGAGTTGTTGATTGATTTTACCGAAAATGGAGTCAGTGCTCAGGGAAATCCGATTTTTGAAGCAAATCCAGGCGGAGCACCTTGTAACGTACTGGCGATGTTAAATAACCTTGGAAAGAAAACTTCATTTCTGGGTGTAGTTGGAAAAGATCAGTTTGGTACTTCTCTTAGAAAGACATTAAATGAATTGAAAATTGATACCAGTCATCTGTACGAAAATCAGGAAGTTCACACAACTCTGGCTTTTGTACATACATTTGAAGACGGTGACAGAGATTTTGCATTTTATCGTAATCCAGGAGCAGACATGATGTTAAGTGAATCTCAGGTAGAGAAAGAATATCTGGAATCTGCAAAGGCATTTCATTTTGGAACATTGTCTATGACACATGAAGAAGTCAGAAAAGCAACCCAAAAAGCGATAACTATTGCAAAAGAGGCCGGAATGTTGATTTCTTTTGACCCGAATTTAAGACCACCATTATGGAGCAGCATGGAGCTTGCGAAAGAACAGATTGCCTATGGACTGGGACAGTGTGATTTGTTAAAGATTTCTGAGGAAGAACTGGAATTTATGACCGGAACAAAAGATATCAAAGAAGGTGCACATAAACTGCTTGCGGATTATCCGAATCTGAAACTGATGAATGTGACAATGGGAAAAGAAGGAAGCATTGCATTTCATGAGGGAAAAGAAGTCTTTCATGCGCCGTTTCTTCAGGAAAACACAATCGAGACAACAGGAGCAGGTGATACCTTTGGAGCTTGTGCTTTAAACTATGTGTTAGAGAATGGAATTATCGGTTTATCGGAAGAACAACTCTATGAAATGCTGGAATTTGCAAATGGAGCGTCATCTTTAATTACAACCAAAAAAGGCGCACTTCGTGTAATGCCAACAAAAGAAGCTGTCGAAACATTTATTTCAACAAAATAAATAATGCGCCGATTTAATCTGAAAAAACAAAAAAAATACACAATTTAGTTTGTTAGAGCATTGACAAACTATAAGGTTTATGGTAGATTATAGATATCAATTGAAAAGCAGTTTTGATTTCTGACGGGTCAGTGTGGAAAACCACAGTGAAATTAAAACGAAGTAAGAGCCGACCGTCTGGGCAGCATTTGTAGACCACAAATGTTGCCCTTTTTTACACATGAAGTGTGAGCTGATAAAAAAATTCGGCATATTATTCGTGAATTTTAATAGAAACAAACTCGAAGCAGAAAAAGAGGGACAGCTTTTCTCTATTTAGTTTAAGGAGGTTTTTTAGTATGGGATTTAAGACTGATATCGAAATTGCACAGGAGTGCACAATGGAGCCAATTACCGCGATTGCAGAAAAAGCAGGGATTGAAGAGAAATATCTGGAGCAGTACGGTAAGTACAAAGCAAAAATTGACTACAATTTACTGAAAGAATCTGACAAACCAAACGGAAAATTAATTCTGGTTACAGCGATTAACCCGACACCGGCAGGTGAAGGTAAGACAACTACAACAGTAGGTCTTGCAGATGGTATGCAGAAACTTGGCAAAAATGTCATGGTTGCACTTCGTGAGCCATCTCTTGGACCGGTATTTGGTGTAAAAGGTGGAGCCGCAGGCGGTGGATATGCACAGGTAGTTCCGATGGAAGATATCAATCTGCATTTTACAGGTGACTTCCATGCAATTGGTGCAGCAAACAACTTATTAGCAGCAATGATTGATAACCATATCTATCAGGGCAATGCATTAAACATCGATCCTAGAAAAATCACATGGAGAAGATGTGTGGATATGAATGACCGCCAGCTTCGTTTCGTAGTTGATGGTCTGGGCGGAAAGACAAACGGTATGCCAAGAGAAGATGGATACGATATCACAGTTGCATCTGAAATCATGGCGGTTCTCTGTCTTGCAAGAGACATCACAGACTTAAAAGAAAGACTGGGAAGAATTATCATTGGTTACACTTACGGTAAAGTTTCTGAGCAGAAACCGGTTACTGCACATGATTTACATGCAGAAGGCGCTATGTGTGCACTGTTAAAAGATGCCTTAAAACCAAACCTTGTTCAAACTCTGGAACATGTACCGGCTATCGTTCATGGTGGACCATTCGCAAACATCGCTCATGGATGTAACTCCGTAATTGCTACAAAGATGGCATTAAAATTAGGTGATTATGCAATTACAGAAGCTGGATTCGGTGCTGACCTTGGTGCTGAAAAATTCCTGGATATCAAATGTCGTATGGCTGATTTACATCCAAGCGCAGTTGTTATCGTTGCAACAGTACGTGCACTGAAATACAATGGCGGAGTTGCAAAAGCTGACTTAAATAACGAAAACTTAGAAGCTCTTGAAAAAGGTCTTCCAAACCTGTTAAAACATGTAAGTAATATCAAGAACGTATACAAACTGCCATGTGTAGTTGCTATTAACGCATTCCCGACTGATACAAAAGCAGAACTTGACTTAGTAGAACAGAAATGTAAAGAACTCGGTGTTAACGTTGCTCTGTCTGAAGTATGGGCAAAAGGCGGAGAAGGCGGTCTTGCATTAGCAAAAGAAGTAATCCGTCTGGTTGAAGAGCCAAATGACTTCCAGTTCTCTTATGAATTAGAGGGAAGCATCGAAGATAAACTGAACAACATCGTTCAGAAAATTTATGGTGGTAAGAGAGTTGTTCTGACTGCAAATGCTCAGAAACAGGCTGCACAGCTTGAAGCAATGGGATTTGGCAACTGTCCGATTTGTGTTGCTAAGACTCAGTACAGCTTAACAGATGACCAGACAAAACTGGGCGCACCGACAGACTTTGAAGTAACTGTTCGTAACCTGAAGATTTCCGCAGGTGCAGGCTTTATCGTAGCTCTGACAGGTGAAATCATGACCATGCCAGGACTTCCGAAAGTACCGGCTGCTGAAAGAATCGATGTAGATGAAACAGGAAAGATTTCTGGTCTGTTCTAAGTTAATAGATTCAATACATAAATAAGTTTGTGGAGTACTTATCATTTATAGAAGTGAGGGTCTCTTCAACTAAAATAACAGGTTCAGGTGCGGCTTATGCCGTACCTGAATTTAACCGATATGAGTAAGTAACGAAGCGGATTGCGAATATCCGCTTGACATCACAATGATACCTGCAAAAAAGCAGGCATGTACGTTTGCTGTGAGAACACAGAGGTAGCAATCCGGAGTGTGAGTCTGTAGGATTTTATGCAAACAGGAAAAGTGTTCTGTATCAAAACATGTATATGATGCACTTTCGTGGTCTTTATTGAGATTCTGAGAGTACATTAGAGGAAAAGAGAGGGAACGTATATGTTTAAGAATGAATTTGCAACGTTATGTAATGCCGGAAGGGCAAAAGCTGATTTTTTAGAGAAAAATAAAGTGGGATATTTTGTTTCCGCTTTGATGGCAGGTTTATTTATTGCATTCGGTGGATTTATCACCTTTACCTGGGGCGCAAATCTGACAATCAATGGTGCTCCTGCAATGGTAAGAGGTGCACAGTCATTCTCCTTTGCAGCAGCCTTAAGCCTTATTGTTATGGCAGGAGCGGAACTGTTTACCGGAAATAATCTGGTTATGGCAGGCTCTTCACTTGGAGGTTCTGTTTCATGGGGAGAAACCATTAAATTATGGATTGTCTGTTATATTGGAAACTTACTTGGTTCTTTAATTTCCGCAGTAGGATTTCAAATTTCAGGTGTACCAAGTGGTGATGTTGGTGCGTACTATGCAAAGATTGCAGAGACAAAGATGCATTTGGCTCCACAGGAGTTAATTTTTAGAGGAATCTTCTGTAATATTCTGGTCTGTCTTGCAGTTTGGTGTGGATTTAAATTAAAATCCGAAGCTGCAAAACTGATTATGATTTTCTGGTGTATCTTCGTATTTATGATTTGTGGATTCGAACATAGTATTGCAAACATGAGTGTACTGGCAGTTGGTTTGATGAATGCGGGTGATGCATCCGTCAGCATTGGAGGATATATCTACAATGTAGGACTGGTTACGCTTGGAAACATGATAGGCGGAGCAATCTTTGTTGCACTTCCGTATTATATTACAGCAAAAGAACCGAAAAAGTAAAAGTGAAATAAAAGTAATACGAAAAAAGGCAGGAAACTGCCTTTTTTTTAAAGTTTTTTGTCAAAGCATGCAAAAAAAGAGGTTGATTTCTGGAAAAATCTACTATAGAATAATATCATACTAGAGGACATAAGCAGTGCAGAAAAGATTCTGCCTGTTTTTTGTTGTAAAAGTAAAGAAAAAAGAGTTTCTTGCGAAAATGAATAATTGCGAGACGAAAATCGCAAAAAATATAAAAAGTGAATTCATTTTAGGCGATAAGACTTGTGCGCCAAGTCTTGCAGTTATCGGATTGAATATAAAAACAGAGAAAGATTCGTGAAGGAATAGTAAATGGATAAAGTAGAAAAACGAACAACAACAACGATTTTAATTGTAGATGATTCAGAACTGAATCGTATGATGTTAGCTGAAATGCTGGGTGAAAATTATGAGATTCTTGAAGCATCGGATGGAGTGGAAGCACTTTCTGTAATCCAAAAATATGAAACCAGTATTGATTTGGTTTTACTTGATATTGTAATGCCAGGTATGGATGGATTTGAAGTACTCAAAGTGATGAACCAAAAGCATTGGATTGATGTCATACCGGTTATTATGATTTCCGCAGAAAATGATACCTCCTATATGGAAAAAGCGTATGAACTTGGTGCAACAGATTATATTAAACGACCTTATGAGAGTTATATTATTCATCGCCGAATTACCAATACTTTAATGCTTTATGAAAAACAGAAACGTCTGTTAAATATGGTGGAAGAGCAGATTTATGAAAAAGAAAAAAATAACAGTATGATGATTAATATACTGGGGCATATCGTAGAGTTTCGAAATGGTGAAAGCGGACCTCATGTACATCACGTACAGACCATGACTCGTTTATTGCTTCAGTGTCTGATGAATAAAACGAATTCTTATAATCTTACAGATGAAGATGTCTTGATTATCAGTACCGCTTCTGCGCTTCATGATATCGGAAAAATTATGATAGATGAGAAGATTTTAAATAAGCCTGGAAAGCTGACAAAAGAAGAATTTGAAATCATGAAAACTCATTCCATGTTAGGGGCTTCCATTTTAAAAGAACTTCCAACGTATCAAAAGAAAACACTGGTCAGTGTGGCTTATGAAATCTGCAGATGGCACCATGAACGTTATGATGGAAAAGGCTATCCGGATGGATTAAAGGGAGAAGAAATTCCGATTTCTGCACAGGTAGTGGCACTGGCGGATGTTTATGATGCATTGACAAGTGAACGATGCTATAAGAAAGCATTTTCAAAAGAAAAAGCGATGGAAATGATTTTAGATGGACAGTGTGGTGCATTTAATCCATTGTTATTGGAATGCTTAAAAGACATTGAGGATATTATTGAGGTCAGTCTGGATATGGACGCGCAGATGGATGTCAATCCTTCTCTGGTAACAAAAGTAACCGAAGAACTTTTGGACAGCAGAATTGTAGAAAAGGCAAGTTACAGCTCCTGGCGTTTGGAAAAAGAGCAGGAAAAACGCAAATTTTTCACAGCAGGACTGGAAGAAATTCAGTTTGAATATGATTCTGCCATTGAAGCGGTTACGCTTTCTGAATATGGAGCAAAACTGTTGAGATTGCGCGAAGTGATTATTAAACCGGAGCAAGGGGAAGAAACATTTTTAGGCAGTGAGAATATCAAGACTTTGACGAAAGCTCTGCATCAGACGACACCGGTAAATTCTGAGATTCGGATGAAATTCCTTGCAAATTATCCAGAAGGACAGAGATGGTGTCAGGTAATCGCAAAGTCTTTGTGGTCAAGAGAAGAAGAACCCAAATATATCGGTGTACTTGGAAGAATTATAGATATTCATGAGAAAGATACGATTTATTTTGACAACAATAAAGATGTCACAAAAGGAACAAAAGCAGAATTAAAAGAAATGGTTCAGCAATTAGAAAAAGTATTTGATAGTGTACGTCTGATTGATGTGGAATCGTACGAAGTTATTCCGGTAAGAGAAAAGAAATCGGTTTATAAATCCGATAAATGTTATAATATATTTGGGAAAAAAGAAATCTGCAAAAATTGTGTATCAAGAAAGGCAACTGTTAAAAAAGATCAGTGCAGCAAAATTGAATTTATCGGCGAAAACATTTATGAGACGATTGCGAAATACATCGAAATAGAAGGCTATCCTTACGTGCTTGAGATGATTTATAAAATGCGGGATGAAATGATTTCAGACCCGCTTGGACGCAATGATTTTATTGAGGGAATTAAAAACTATAATCAGAAATTTTATAGAGATGTTTTAACCGGAGTGTATAACCGCAGATATTATGATGAATATGCTAAAAATATGACTCAGATGAATGCACTGGCACTAATTGATGGAGATAATTTTGGAATTATCAATGAGAAATATGGGCATGCAGCAGGTAATATTGTAATTTATCATATCGCCAAAATGATAGAAAACTGTATCCGTTGTTCCGATGTGTTGATTCGCTATGAAGGTGATAAATTTCTGCTTCTTATGGAAAACATTTCAAGCCAGATGTTTGAAATGAAGTTAAAGCGTATTGCAGAAGCAATTAATAACATGGTATTAGAAGAATATCCACACATTCGATTTTCAGTTACAATTGGTGGAGTGCATGGAGTCCTTCCGCTTGAAGAGGCATTTAAAGAAGCCTATCAGTTAATGGAACAGGGAAAAAAAGAAAAGAATCATGTGATGATGAAAAGACCATAAGATGAAACAAGAGCAGAAGAGGAAAAATCTCGTCTGCTCTTGTTTTGTCTTGATTTTTGATTTGGAAAGATAGCCTGTCAAGTGCGACGTCTTTTTTAAATTTCAGAGTAAGTCTGCATTAACTGATTTGTAATCGTACGTCGGGTAAACTTGTGTTCGCCAAGGCGGCAGATTGGCATAATTCCAAGCAGGGAATTGGTGACAAACATTTCGTCAAAGTCAGAAACCTGTTCCGGTTTGATGATACATTCTTCAACTTGATAGTTTTTTAATAGATACTGTCTTAAAATACCGTCAAGCAGACCACAGGAAAGCGCAGGGGTAAAAAGTTTTTTACCTGATACAAAAAACAGATTGGTTGTTGCACCCTCTGACAGTTCGCCTTTGGTATTTAAGAAAATGGGTTCATCGTATCCTCGCTGTTTTGCCAGACGTTTTTCTAAAATGTTGTCGGCATAGTTTAAGGTCTTCATATAAGTAAACGGAGAAGTCTCATTTCTTAAAATCTTGCTGTAGTCTAAAGCAAAGCCTTTTTCATACTGTTCTTTGGTATAAGTATTTTTTCTTGAAGTCAGAGAAAGATTTTTATCTGAAAGTGTTAATTTTAACACACCGTTTTCCGTCGGATTTTCTTTTAAATAGTCCAGGATTTCCTGTTTCCGAATCGAAATCCATTGACTGGCAGATGTTTTATCCGGAAGAAATCCAAGAAAAAGAGCGGATTTTTTTAAACGGTTTAAGTGTTCGTCTAAAAATACGGCAGTGTTTTGTTTCACCCATATTGTTTCAAATACTCCAAGCCCAAACCAGTAACCATCATCTGGAGTTAATGATGTAAGAGTAAGATTACTCATGCACGTCACCTCCTGCGATGGCTGCGACAACGGCTTTGGCTTTCTGCCAGGTTTCGTCATATTCAAATTCCAATTCGGATTCAGCGGTAATTCCACCGCCAACTCCAAGATGATAAATGCCATTTTGATGCACAGCAGTACGGATGACAATATTTAAATCACAGTCTCCATTTAAAGAAAGATATCCGATAGAGCCGGTGTAGAGTCCGCGTTGGCTGTGCTCTAATTCATCAATGATTTCCATGGCGCGGATTTTCGGAGCACCGGTAATCGAACCGCCGGGAAAAGTAGAGGCAATTAAATCCGGTACGGTTTTATCTGTTTCGAGTTCTCCGATAATTGTAGAAACCAGATGAAAGACCGTTGCATAAGTTTCGACTTCAAATAATTCAGTCACCTTTACACTTCCGGGTCTGCAGACACGGTTTAAATCATTTCTTTCCAAATCTACAATCATTAAAAGCTCGCTTTTATCTTTTTCAGATTGTGCCAGTTCTTCTTTTAACATCAAATCTTCTTCAGGAGTGATTCCGCGTTTTCTCGTTCCTTTAATTGGACGGGTTTCCACCTTATGGTCGTGAACTTCCAAGAAGCGTTCTGGAGAAGCACTGACAATCTGAAACTCCGGCTGGTTAAAATAACTTCCAAATGGAGAAGGATTGTGCTCCCTTAAATAGCGAAAAACCTCATAAGGGGTACGGGAACTCTCGACAGAAATCTGCCGGGTCATATTTGCAATATAGATATCACCTGCCCTAATATAATCAATCATGGAATCAATGGCATTAAGATAATCCTGTTTTACAAAATCGGATTTGATTCTAACATCGCAAAGACGAGAGTCTACAGTGACGTTTTTAGAGGCAAGTGTTAAAATATCCTGCATGATTTCGCTCCTGTATTCCTCAAGTGTATGAAAGTGCTCACTTGTAGAAAGATACAGTTCTTTTTTCTTTAAATCTTCGATGAGATATAAATCAAAAAACTCAAACATGGCATCCGGCATTGAAATCTTTTTTTTATGCCGGCTTGGAATCTGTTCAAAACTCCTGCCGTAATCATAAGAGAGATAGCCAATAGCTCCGCCAAGCATCGGTAAATTGGTTGGATTTTCTTCTTTGTGTTCTTTTAAATATTGATTTAAGAAATCTAATAAACTTCCTTTTTGAATGGTTCCGTTTACTTTTAAGATGCCATCGGTTTCTTCCGCTTTTAAGTATGAATAAAGTCCGATAATCGAGTAATTTCCATATTTATTGGTAAGAGAAGAATCTAAAAAAGCGGTTTCTCTGGTATGATAAAGGGAAAATAAATCTGCCGTCGGGCAGTATTGTTCTAGTTTGCAAAATCTGGCTGCCAATCGTGAGTCCTCCATTTCTTACAGATTGTAATAAAATTGTTTAAAAGTTCATGTCCGTATTTGGTTAAAACGGCTTCCGGATGGAACTGGATTCCATAAACCGGATAGGTCTTATGAGAAAGTGCCATAACTGCACCATCCTCGGTTTTTGCATCAATTTGAAGTTCATCAGGGAGAGAACTCTCATCTACCACCAAAGAATGATAGCGTGTTACCTCATAAGTTTCCGGAAGGTTGGAAAACATTCTGCTTTGGGTGGTATGAATCGGTGTTACTTTTCCGTGCATTGGAACAGTTCCTCTTTTTACGACTGCGCCAAAGGCATGTCCGATAATCTGATGTCCAAGGCATACACCCAGGATTGGAAGTTTTCCGGCAAAATGGCGGACGATATCTAAAGAGACTCCGCCATCCTGTGGACGACCCGGTCCCGGCGAGATAATGATGCCATCCAGGTTTTCAATGGATTCTAACTCTTCAATCGTCAGTTTGTCATTTCGGATGACTTTGATATCCTGATTTAATTCCTCAAAGTAGGCTGCAAGATTATAAACAAAAGAATCATAATTATCAATCATTACAAGCATGAAAAACTCCTTTCTGCCTGAATTAAATAAAATTTGCTAAAATAAAAAAGACTGCCAAAAGAAACGCACTTTCATGCGTCTTTTTTGGCAGTCTTCTGAAATTCAGGCACACCCTTATTTTTCTGTTTTTATTAGTTAAGCGGACAAGTAAAATTACTCCGCTGTTTGGTAAAATAGTTCTTAAATGTTGTGTTATTATAGCATAGTTGAAGCAGTTTATGCAATCATTTTTTGTGAAAGTTTTACGTAAAAATATATAAAAATGCAAATAATTGAATAATTTTACGTTATATTTTTATTCGACAAAGGCTCTTTAGTGTGCTAAAATAATTATACTATACTCACTAAAACGAATAAAAATAATATTTGTAATGTTTTAGCGGGAAGAATATGAGGAAGAATTTTATGAAAAAGAATAGGTTTTTTCTCCTGATGCTTATGGTTATTGTTTTATGTTTTGTTAGCAGTACCGTTATTTCGACGGTATCTTTGTATCAGGTATTGCAAAAACATGCATTGAAGAATGGTGAAATCATTGCGGCGGGAATTTATAATGATATCAACAGTCGGCTGTTAGAGCCGGTTATTGTGGCGAATACACTGGCTTCGGATCATTTTTTGATTGAATTGTTGGAAAACGAAGAAAAGATGGATGCTGAGGAAATAAGCAGAGAAATGGATGAGTATACGACTTCATATATGAAAAATTTCTCTTATAAAACTGTATTTGTAGCGTCTGAAAAAACGAAAGCCTATTATACTTATGATGGTTTTTATAAGATTATGGATGTGGAAAATGATGAGGATGATGTATGGTATCAGAAATTCGTAGATTCTGGTAAAAAGTATACGGTAATGTTAGGGGGAGATGAAGAATATCCGGACCTGTGGCTGATTTATATTGATGTGAGGATTGAAGATAAAGAGGGAAATCTTCTGGGAGTCTGTGGTGTCAGCATGGAATTGGAGGAAATTCAGAGGCAGATTGCAAAGTATGAAAAGCAGTATGGTATCGATATTTTATTTACAGATGCGCAGGGAAACATTCAGGTAGGAAGCGGAGATGCAGAGAAATATGCTTCATTTTTACAGAAACTTCCAGAGAAGATAATCAAAGAAGACGACCATGATGATTATGTGTATGAGAAAGATCCGGAAAGTAAAAATTATACCATTACGAAATATATGAAAAAATTTGACTGGTATATGGTTATTCACAATTTAGATACTTATGCTTATGTCAATAATTATGTTTTGATTTTAGCAAATGTAGTAGTATTTTTTCTTTGCTTATTGCTGGTTGGAATCAGTCTTCATATTATTGCAAAGCGGGACAGAGGTTTGTTTAATTCTGCTTACAAAGATGAGCTGACAGGGCTTTATAATCGTCGGGCTTATGAGGAAAGTCTGGACAGAATCAGAAAAGAAGCGTCGAGTGAAAAAATGATTGTTGTTGCGATATTTGATGTAAATGGATTAAAAGAAGTCAATGATAAGCTTGGGCACGCATCAGGAGATGAGCTGTTAAGAGGAGCGGCATCTACAATTCGGAGTGTGTATGGAAAGTATGGAAAATGCTATCGGACAGGTGGAGATGAGTTTGTAGTAATATTAGAAGAAACGGTTGAGAAATTATTTGTTTTGAATGAAAATTTTGAAAAGGCAGTTGCAAAATGGCATGGCAAACAGGTTGAAAAACTTAATATATCCTATGGAGCTGCATTGTCAGAAGAAGTCTGTTCAATTGATGAGCAGATTATTCTGGCGGACCAGAGAATGTATTTTGATAAAAAAGCATATTATCAAAGAATGGGAAAAGACAGAAGAAGTTATTAATACAGTAGATAACTTATAAAAAAGTTATAAGGTTTTTGGCTCTATATTTAGATAAATCTTTGTAAAGTTTCCAAATAGGGCTTGAACCAAACAAATAAGGGTGTTATAATCACTACGCAAAAAAAATTATTTAAGTTTAATTAAAAGGAGGCGGATAGTCGTATGGACAGTTGTGAGAGTCGAAGTCGAAGTACATATAATGATGGATATAGACTTGGATTTTATTTCAAGTGTCTATAAGTACGCCATTTTATCCCATTGAATATAAATAATAAGTCTTAATCCATCGTTAGGAACGAATTCACAACTTATAAATCTTAGGATTGTGTAACAGAAGTTGTTACGATGGATTTTTTATGCCCTTTTTTAGGGTGAGAGGAGGCTTATTATGAGAAAAGAAGTATTAAAAGAACCGATTTTTGCGAAAGAAATTGCTGAAATTATTAAAGTATCCCCTTCCATAGAAGAAATGAGGGAACAGCTTAGAGATTATCATGAAAATGATATTGCTCAAAGTTTTGAGTTTTTAAACAGAGCAGAGCGAAATCTTTTATATAGTGCACTCGATGCAAAATGGATGGCAGAAATCATTGCGTATATTGATAATCCGTCAGAATACATTGAAGAGATTGGCATTGATAAACTGGCAGAAATTATTAATGAAATGGATGCAGATGATGCAGTTGATTTATGGGAAGATATCGATGAAAGCGTTAAGGTTAAGCTTCGTCCGATGATTGATGATGAAACCAAGACGGATATTCGATTGATTAACTCTTATGACGAAGATGAGATTGGAAGTCTGATTACAACGAATTATATTTGCATCCGACAGAATCTTACGATTCGTCAGGCAATGCATGAACTGATTCGTCAGGCTGGAGAAAATGATAACATTACAACAATTTATGTCGTTGATGAGAAAGGATGCTTTTGTGGTGCGATTGACTTAAAAGACCTGATTATTGCAAGAGAAAATGAAGAGTTAGACAGTTTAATCAGTTATGCATATCCTTATTTATTGGACCGGGAAAAAATTTCCGATAGTATTGAAAAAATAAAGGACTATGCGGAAGATTCTTTGCCTGTTTTAAGTAAAAATAAAAAAATTATAGGTATCATCACCGCACAGGACGTTGTAGAAGCTGTTGATGATGAAATGGGTGAAGACTATGCAAAACTTGCCGGTTTGTCAGCAGAAGAGGACTTAAATGAAACAACAAAAGAGAGTATGAAAAAGCGTCTGCCATGGCTGGTTATCCTGCTGTTTCTTGGAATGGGAGTTTCTACAGTTGTAGGAGCGTTTGAAGGTGTTGTTGCAGTCCTGCCTGTTGTAATCTGTTTTCAGTCTTTAATTCTTGATATGGCCGGAAATGTTGGAACTCAGTCCCTTGCTGTTACTATTCGAGTATTGATGGATGAAAATTTAAGTGGTAAAGATAAACTTCATTTATTATTTAAAGAAATGAAAGTTGGATTTTGTAATGGAGCACTGCTTGGAATTATGGCACTTGTCTGTTTGGGAATCTATATTGCTTTATTTAAAGGATATTCATTTGAAAGTGCTTTTTTTATTTCAGGATGTGTTGGAATCTCACTTTTAGTAGCAATTATTATTTCAAGTCTGGTTGGAACATTAGTGCCAATCCTTTTTCATAAAATAAAAGTAGATCCGGCAGTGGCTTCCGGTCCGCTGATTACAACGGTAAATGACCTGGTAGCTGTTGTGACTTATTATGGACTTGCATGGATTTTACTGATTCAGATGTTAAAAATTGTTTGATAAAGGAAAAAATTATGAATATAAAATATGCAACAATGAAAGATATTACGGCAATTGCCGAAGTTGAGGCAGAATGCTTTCCACCTGCGGAGGCTGCAACAGAAAAAGAATTTATTGAAAGAGTCAGATATTATGGAAAGCATTTCTGGCTGATGTATGAAGCTGAAAAATTAATTGCATTTGTGGATGGTTTTGTGACAGATGAAGAGGACTTGACGGATGAAATGTATGCAAAAGCAGAGATGCACAACGAAAACGGAGCATGGCAGATGATTTTTGGAGTTAATACTTTGCCGGATTATCGTAGAAACGGATATGCGGGAGAACTGATTCGTCGTGCAATTCATGACGCAAAGCAGCAGGGACGTAAGGGTCTTGTGCTGACTTGTAAAGAAAAGCTGGTTTCATACTATGCCAAATTTGGCTTTTTGGATGAGGGTGTGTCGGAAAAATCTACACACGGAAATGTTGAATGGCATCAGATGAGGCTGGCGTTTGATAACAGGAAGCTTACAAAGTAAATAGACACCACATTATTCAATGCAATACTTTCTCCGATAAAGCCACATGATTTTTTGTTAAATCATGCGGCTATAATATTATCTTTCAGAATGTTGGCAGAATAATTAGAACATATTTAAAAATAAAATCTTTATACTATCTTAATACAGAATCATAGACTTTTATACTATCTTTGAAAGTAATCATATATAATGATGTGAGTGTCAAAAGGAAATTTTGGCACTTACAGATATAACCGGATTGTTCCATTGCTATGCAATTTCCATAACTTCGGAACACCATATAATAAAATATATTACGAAGATATAGCATTAGAATTATTAGTAAGGAGTTATAATTAGTTATGTCAAAGATAATACGTAAGAAGCATCTGACCTCTTTTCAATTGATTATTCTGGGCTTTGCAGGTGTGATCCTTTTTGGCACTATCCTTTTGATGTTTCCGATTTCTACTTTGGAGAATGTGCCAACGCCATTTTCTGAGGCACTTTTTACGGCCACTTCGGCAGTATGTGTTACAGGGCTTGTAGTAAAGGACAGCGGAAGTTACTGGTCTGTGTTCGGACAGACGGTTATTCTTGTGCTTATACAAATAGGAGGATTGGGAGTAGTAACCGTGGCGGCAGCGGTTTCTCTTCTTTCAGGAAAAAGAATATCTCTTATGCAAAGAAGCACAATACAGGATGCAATTTCAGCACCTAAAGTTGGAGGAATCGTCAGACTGACAAGATTCATCTTAAAGGGAACCCTTCTGATTGAAACAGTAGGAGCCATGTTATTGTTACCGGTTTTTTTATCGGATTATGGATTAAAGGGAGTCTGGATGGCAGTTTTCCATTCAGTTTCTGCTTTTTGTAATGCTGGATTTGATATTCTGGGAACAACAGAAAATACATTTCCATCTCTGATGAGATATTCTGGAAATGCCATCGTAAATGTGGTAATTATGCTGTTGATTATTATAGGGGGGATCGGTTTTCTCACCTGGGACGATATTTATAGGAATAAAGATCGGAAGAGCACACGTC